>JACCEE012539743.1_pt1 | contig 13040 bp, 12 predicted proteins | sample 7449931 | NCBI WGS metagenome assembly JACCEE01 (sample SAMN15323457, study PRJNA562643) | freshwater metagenome | isolation source: river surface water | place: USA:Blue River Watershed | collected 2017-08-19 | reverse complement strand
TTTAAAATGGACAGTGAAGCTCACCAAACCAGATTTTATCGGCAAAGCAGCTCTTACAACTTATCAACCACGTTTCCAACTCGTGAAGCTTCTTGTAAATGGTGCCGTTCCTCGTGACGGTTATACTGTGGTCAACGAAGCCGGCGAGCCTATTGGTAAAGTCAGCTCCGGCACTCACTCTGTTGTACTCAACAAGGGTATCGCTGAAGCCTTAATCGACATTACCAAAATGCCTAAAGACAAAAAATTTGCTATCAATATCAGAAATAAAAATTACGAAGCAATTTATCAGACTAAAGCGTTTGTTACAGGAGGACATAAGTAATGAGCAGCAAAATCTTAGACAATCTCAAGTACACTAAAGATCACGAATGGGCCCTTTTAGAAGGTGACGTTCTTACTGTAGGCGTGACTGATTTCGCTCAGTCCTCTTTAGGTGACATCGTTTTCATCGAGCTCCCTCAAGAAGGCTCTGCCGTTTCTAAAGGCGTAGCTTGTGGCGTGATCGAATCTATTAAATCAGTGAGTGATCTCTACTCTCCTGCTAGCGGCAAGATCGTTGCTTCTAACAAGGACATCGAAGCTAAACCAGAAAGCTGCAATGCTGATCCTTATGGCAGTTGGCTTGTTAAAATCAAAATTTCTAACCCAAGCGAACTCAATGAGCTTATGAATGCTACTCAATATCAAGCTCACTGCGACGCTGCTCACTAAAAAATCAAGTCAAGAAATTAAAAAAAAAAAATTTTAAGGCCTCTTTTTGAGGCCTTTTTTTTGGCCTGACTCTTGCGTTAGGCCGTTTTTTAGCTAGAACAATGCTATATTTTGCTTTTTGTCACAGTAAAAAAAACTATTTGAGAACAATTTTTTTCAGTCTAATTTTTTTACCTTTACCAAATCTGGCCTTTACTCCATACTCGCCCAACGTCACCAATACTGTTTGACCCAACCTTTTAGCAAGTCAGGAGAATGAACTTGGAGAGAAACCGCGAAGCCATCCAACTTCTTAATACCGCCATCCTGAAAAGCAAGGAGCGCAAGATTGATCGCTCCTACGAAAAAAGACTCAGCGAAACTTGCCAAGGTCCAGAAATGGAAGCTTTTGCTGTTGCCGTAGCTTTTCTTTCAGAAAAACAAAAGATTTCACGCGACCAAGCAGCGGTGAATCTTGTCGACACCATTAAGAAACTTGATTCTATTTGGACTGATTACGTTATCCTCGAAGGCATGCAGAAGCTTAAAGAAGCTTTAAATCAAGAGCACAAGGTTGAGCCTAGCTCTTCACAACAAAGCCCCACTCAATTTCGGCAAGGCCATCTTTAATCATCCCACGAGGAGGATTAGGGAAAGGGCCTGCCTTATTAAATGACTCAATAGCCGCATCATCAAACTCACGCACCCCACTGGTGCTGCGAATTTCTACATGAATAATATTTCCGAAGTTATCTAAAGTCACCTTAAGTGAAGTGATGCTGTCCGTATTGGCCGGCATACGTCTGCCAGTCTTATAAAATGCTTTGGCTTTTTCTTGAAGGGACTGGCCCCAAAACTGTTCAAGCTTCTGTCTGATACGATCATAAAAACCAAAGTACTTGAACTCTTGCGTATTTAGCTGAGTCATATCACCGAGTGGAATATCTTCTACATAATCGTTATTTTTAGCGAAGCCTATAACGCCCTCTTTGCCACGCTCAAGTCCAAGGGCCGCTATCTTTTTTTCCTGTTCACGCTTTTGATTGATGGGCAGTTGCTCTTTGGCTAGAGCAAGATCAGATAAAGAAAGTTTTCCGACATTCTTCACTAAATTCTTCTCTTGTTTTTGTACCTGAGGGGCTTTTGTTTCTTTATCGACAGAATTGGCATCGCCGTTGGCCTTGCCCTTGCCAGCTTCCTTAAAACTTCCAATTGTGGCAGCGACACTTTGTCTGTCGAAACTCTGATCGGCTTTACCGAGGAAACGAGAATCTTGTGGCTTTTCTTTTTTGCCATTTTGTTCAGTGTTGACGACTTGCCCTTTTTCCATCTCACGCATGAGAATGTTTTCTTTAATTTTGGCAAGATTCACTTTGGGATCATCGAGGGCCATCACCACAAGCTTACGCTCTTGAGGCGCTTGCGATTTAGTGAGTTCTGGAAACTTCACTGCAAGAAAAGCAATGTGAAAGAGACAGGACAGAGCGATGGCCCAGCCCAAACGATTTTTCCACCATAGTTTTTTTGTTTTCATGAACATTCCCTCGTTCAAAAACTTATCGGTAGAATGAAGGAAGAAAAGGAGAAAAATCTGAAGGAGAAAAGAAGCTTAACTATTTAATATCAGGATGTTTTAAAAGATAAATGTCGACCTCATTATCTGAGTAAATTACTTCAAATTTCAAACCGAGTTCCTGGCGTCGTTTTATATAAGCTACATTTCGTTGATTTTCTTTAAAAGAAGTATAGTAAATCGCCCTGCCCTTTTGGGCTTCACGAAGAAGCTCGCTAGACATTTGAGAAGAAATACTTTCGTAAGCGAGAATACATCTCGTGCTTGTATCGTCAATTCGTCTGTTCAAAACCTTGAGCCATTTTACATGTTTTAAATGAGTCTCCTCTTCTAACAGAAGCAGGTCAACAGGTGAAAAATGATTTTTCCCCCACTCGGCAGAAGATATGACAGACTGATCATAGCGAAAAGATTTTCCATAGGTTTTGCCATCACGCAAGAGACCACTCAAAATTAATAAAAAAGCAAACGCCAAAGGAAGCCACTTTTTTTTTATCATGACGGCAGCCAAATAAAGAACAAGCAATACAAAAGCCCAAACGTAGTTTGATCCAAAATGTAGTGAACCATAAAACTCAAAGGCAAAGATGAGTGAAAAAGCAGAGAACCTCATGAAGTCAGAAGTTGAAGAAGAACAAAGCTCCTTTAATCCATAAAAACCGAGAGGGATGAGAAGAAGTCCTGTGAGTAAATAAAAGCGAGTAAAAGATTCAAGGCTATGATTCAGTGTTTTAAATAGAAGAGGTGCCAAAAGAGAAAAAATGATAAAAAGATAAGCTAAATTCTTTTTTGTTTTAATGAAACGTACAATCCCATAAAGAGAAAGGGCCAAAATCGCGGGATAAAAGGCAGGAGAAATTTTTCGGAGCTTCTCAAAATAGGAAAAGCGTAAAGGATCATAATCGTTTAAGCGAGTCACAAAAAAGTCGTTAGTTTTTAACCAGTAAAACCACTCTCCTGTACTTTGCCATATGAAGTAACTGTATATAAAACAGACAAGCACAACAACAGTTCCATATAAAAAAGTCCAGCGATTTAACTTAAAATGAAATAGCAGAATAAGCCACAAAGCCAGAGCCAATCCCCACCCTTCAAAACGAATTAAAACAAAAAAGATAGTTGAGACCAAAAGAAAAAAATAATCGCGTTGACGAGTCTTTTGCAAATAGACAAACATGAAAAAAAGCGCAGATATCACAAAAAAGAAATATGGAATCTCGCTCATAGTCACAGCAGAAATAGGAATATAAATCCCCCCCAAAGCGTAGAGCAAAGCAGTGCCCCAAGCTATTTCAGAATCAAAAAGACTTTTCACTAGGTAATAGAGAGGGACAATGACCAAAGAGCCAAGAATAACGCCTAGTAATCTTGGGGCATCACTCCAATGAGGAAAAAGATAAGTAAAAATTTGCATCAACCAAAAATGCATGGGGGGCCAAACATCAAAGAGGGCAAAATTTTTGGTTTGAATCCAAAAATACATTTTATCTAAACGGGCTTCCGCATCACCTTTCAAAGCATTATCTGTAAAAAAAATCCAAACAAGGCGGAGCAAAAAAGAAAAACCTGTCAAAAAAACAAGCTTTTGTTTCTCTGACAGGCCAGAAGTTATTTTTGAAAAATTAAAATACATTATTGTCTGTTGAAATACTCGTCTTCATCAAGAATGTTTGTCCCACCCTTTTCACCATTTGCATTGATTGGTGCTTTTGTACCAGGCTCGGTTCCTTCAACAAAATACTCTGTAAAAGCTCGTGGAGCACCTGGACGAGCAGGCATACCAGTTTCCTTATCGATGACAGCGGTCACCACTCCCGGAGGGGCCACAAAATCTATATCGCCATATTTTTTGAGGGCCAGACGCATAAATTCTTTCCAAATAGGAAGGGCTGCCCCACCACCTGTTTCCCCATAGCCAAGGGTGTTGTTGTCATCAAAACCAATCCATACTCCGGTCAAAATCTGAGGAGAGAATCCCACAAACCATGCGTCAACATAGTTGTTTGTGGTTCCTGTTTTCCCAGCAATATAGGGACTCAAATCATGAGCCTTCGCTCCAGTTCCGTAAGTCATAACTCCTTTCATGAGGTGACTCATCACATAAGCCAAGCGTGGATCATAAACTTGGTTGCCGCCAAGAGTGGCTTGATAAGCGTTCATCTTGGACTTATCAGCAATCCCGGTTGTCTCTGGTGCTTTTTTTATTTCAGCTGTAGAAACAGGTTTTAAAGCTTTTTCTCTTTCAGCGTCAGCAACCTTTTTAAGTTTCAGTGCTTCATCAAGCTCATAGCGATTTCCATTTCTATCAACGATAGACACAATAGATTTTGCATCAATCATCTTTCCTTGATTAGGAAAAATGGCAAAGGTTGTAACCAAATCAAAAAGGGAAACACCAAAAGTACCAAGAGCAATGCTAAGTTCTCTAGGAAGTTTTGCGCCAAAGCCGATGCGTTCTGAAAAATCTAAAATTTTACTAATACCAACTTGGTCAGCAACTTTAATCGCAGGGATATTTCTGCTGTGCTCAAGAGCAGTTCGTAAAGTCACAGGGCCTAAAAATTTTCCATCGTAGTTTTTTGGTTTCCAGTTTAGCCCTTGGTCCACACCACCCAAGGCTTCTGGAGAATCAATAATAATGCTGTTAGGAGCAAAACCATTTTCTAAAGCGGCAGCATAGATGATGGGCTTAAAAGATGAGCCAGGCTGACGAAGGGCCTGTATCACGCGATTATATTTTGAGCGTTCAAAATCAGTTCCTCCTACAAAAGCATAAATCTCACCATTTTGTGGATTGATAGAAAGTAGGGAAGATTGAACCTCAGGATGTTGATCCAAAGCACAGAGCAAGTATTTTTGTTTCTTAACTTCTACAGCTTCTGGGAACTTACCATAAGTTTTTTGAGCTTCAGTTGACAATTGGGGCCAGAGAGGGACACCAATTTTTTTCAATTGAACTAAAACAACGTCACCAGGTTTTGCTACTTTTGATGGTTTGCTCACAGGAGCAAAATACTGACCATGTTCAGAAAGTTTTCTTTCGTGCGCCCATGCGTAATGATTAAAAGGAATGATCCCAGGAACACCGCCGACACTGACGTAGATCAATTTGCTTGTATCATCAACGGCTGTCACTAAAGCTTCATAGCTTTCATCTTCAGTGAGCTGAGTTAGAAAACTATCAGTTTCCATGATTCCAGGACTGAAAACTTTACTTTTACTAAACTTGTCCGAAAGTTTCTTTTTATAGTCAGCTAATTTTTTTAAATCGTCGATACGAAAATCTAATTCATAATTTTTTTCGTAATCATCACCGATTGTAAAAAAAGTTGAACGCTCTTTTAAAGTATTGCGACGAGATTCAAATTCAAATTTCGCAATTTTTTCTTCATCATCAAGATGCTTGATTGGTCCCTTGAAACCTTGGCGCTTATCCACTTCTTTGGCGCCAGAGAGAACCCATTTTTCTGCTGCTTGTTGAAGTTCCCAATCAAGAGTCGTTTGGACCTTAAATCCTTCAGCTAAAAACTTTTCTTCACCCACAAGCTCAATCACTCTTTGACGAACCCAATCAGTGAAATAAGGAGCTTTAAAGGTTCCCTTTCCTCTTAGACGAAACTTAATTTTTTCAGCGAGAGCAGCCTTATACTGCTCCTCGGTAATTTTTTTTGTAGAATAGAGACGCCCCAAAACATACTCTTGGCGCTTTCTGGCATACTCGGGATTAACATAAGGAGAATAGCGGCCTGGGGCCACAAGAAGACCTGCGATCATGGCACTTTCAGCGACAGTCACTTCATTGAGTTCCTTACCGTAATACCCCTTAAAGGCTGACTTCACCCCGTAATAACTTCCACCAAAATACATTTGATTCAAATAGAGAAAGAGAATTTCTTCTTTGGTAAAACGTTGTTCAATTTTTTGTGCCAAAAGAAAATCTTTAATTTTTCTTCCGAAGGAGCGCTCACTACTTAATAGAAGTGATTTGGCAACCTGTTGAGTGATTGTACTGCCCCCTTGCACCACTCGGCCAGCACGCAAGTTGGCAAGCATCGCACGGGTCATCCCCCAATAATCCACTCCTTTGTGTTCAAAAAATTTGTCATCTTCCGCAGCCAAAAAGGAGTCTATTACAATTTTGGGTATCTCAGATAACTTTACAACTTCACGTTTTTCTTTTCCAAGTTCGCTCAAGACTGTTCCATCCCGAGCGAGAATAATAGAAGGCATTGGTGGATGGTAATCAGCAAGACTAGAAATCTGGGGAAGATCAAAAGAGAAGTGAATAACGATAGCGCTAATTCCAGCTATTCCCAAGCCTAGCAAAATAGCGACGACCAAGCTTATCTTTAAGAAAGTTTTCATTGATTTTTTTCCTTCCACTTTTTGATACGTTCAGCAATCTCTCTCGCGACTTTCTCTGAATAGAGAAGACTCTTTTTTGAAACGAGAGGTAGATTTTCTAAACCATCAAGGGGCATCTCGTCCACTGGCAAACTGACAAAATAATCAACATACCGCTTCTCGATATTTCGCATTGTTTGAATTTTGCTATAGAGAGTTTTGATTTTTTCGTTTTCTTTTCTAAAAAGAATTTTTTCACCTAAAACATCAACTCCAATCACAATATCAGCCCCTGCTTTTTTGAGGGCTGAACTGTTGAAGAGACCCCACTCAAATGAGGCTGAATACTCTAGATCTTTATCATAAGGAGTCAAAGTCTGAAGCAAGGATGGGCAAAGTGGGCCACGACGCAAATAATTAACGCGTTTTTCTTTTACGCTGTAAATTGGCAGAAGATATTCCAGTTTGAAAGTTTCTAAGTTTGTCTCTCGACAGGATTCTCTTCCTAAAGTTGAGAGAATTTCCTCTTCAATCCCCTTTCTCCAAGCTGAGCTAAGAACGCTACTACGTTCATTTTTTCTAAAATATTTATAAAAATACCATTCCACCCTTTCTGCACTCTGAAAGCGAGCATAGAGAGCTGCCACGACAGCTCCCATTTCCTGTCCTTGAATCAAACGAATTTTGATTCCTTTTTGTTCCATAATGCGCAGAAACGAAATTTGTGCCGCCACACGATTTAAGCCTGGTCCTAAAATAAGCGCTACCACGGGCTCACGAGGCACAAGAGTTTCTGTCGCACTCGCAGGATTTGCTGGACCCATCTGATTAGGATCAGGCTGAAGAACTTCACCTGCATTTTCAGGTTGATCTAAATCCGGCAAATGAATTTCAGCTGATTGTTTATCAGCTTGATGAATAGGCGTCACACCAGAGCACGCCGCCAATAGAACAAAACTAAGAATAAGACACAAGCAAAAACTACTCTTCATTGCCTTCATCTAAATCCTGGACTTTCTCTTTAAGATCTTTAGTTAAAACAGAAATGCGCTTCTCGGCTTTATCCAAGACAGTCTTACACTGCTTGTAAAGCTTCACACCCTGCTCGAATTTATCTAGTCCCTCTTCCAAAGGAAGCTTGCCGTTTTCTAATTCAGCAACTAAACGCTCAAGTTCCTCGAGGGCCCCTTCAAAGTTTTTATCTCCAGTTCCCACGTCGCTCTCCGTCAAAATTGTGACAAGTGTTCTTCGATTTATTTCATTTAATTGACACTGCGAACAAGACTGCCCCTACGCAAATGCCATGATTTCATACTCTTAGAACGTTATGCCCCCATTTTCCTCTTCCCTTTGAAAAGTGCAAGGCAAGACCTGCCTTGGACCTTTTTGCCTAGTGTAGAAACTTTGGCACCCAAAAAGGTATAGTTAGAGTAGGTCAAAATTGCCAGGAGGGTGGTTTTGAAAGACCTTTGGGTATCAGTTTCAGGAGCGATCGCTGCACAGAAAAATGTGGAGACGATTGCTAATAATGTGGCCAATGCCAATACACCGGGCTTTAAGCGCGATCAGCTTTCATTTAAGGAACAACTCACTGCCCTAACAAAAGGAACAGATGATGTTGATCTTCCTTCTAAAGAATTTTCTCCAGAAGATTTTTATAGAAGTTATGGAGCTGAAGATGCTTACGTCAAAGTTGATGGGAGCTACACCATCCACGATCAGGGCCAGCTCACTCCCACCAATAATCCCCTTGATTTAGGGTTATCGGGTCAAGGCTTTTTTGAAGTCCTAACTCCAGCTGGAGTTCGCTTCACTCGTAAAGGAACTTTTTCTATCGATAAAAATGGGACTTTGGTTACGGATCAAGGATTTCCTGTTTTAAGCAAAGGAAATCTCCAAGCTCCACTTAACATTCAGGCACCAGCCGCAACGACACTTGCTGGCAATCAAGTCATCAAACAAGGTGAAGAAAGTCGCGCTCCAGCGAGCCAACTCCCCTCTAGTGATGACAGAAAAATCAATATCGGAAATGGCCGCATCAGCATCACCCCACAAGGTGAAGTTTTTATTAGTGGGAATAAAGTTGCCGATCTTTCTGTTGTTGAATTTAAAGATCAACATACACTGCGCAAAGAAGGCAATTCTCTTTATATCAATGATGATGCAGCGAATATGCTCGCTGCTAATAAAACAGCTGTTCACCAAGGCTTTCTTGAAGAATCTAATGTCAATGCAGTTACTGAAATGAGTAATCTCATCAAGGCTAACCGCCAGTTCGAAAGTATTCAACGTGCCATAAAAGCTTATGACTCTATCACCGGAAGGTCCGTCAATGAAATTGGCAAATTTTAAATTTACTCTTCTCTTTTTGGGCTTACTTAGCTTTCAAAGCTTTGCCATGAGCAAAGCTCTTAACACGGCCGCTGCAGGTATGGCAGCCCAAGAAGCTAATGTGAATACCATTTCCAACAATATCGCTAACGTCAACACCACGGCCTTTAAACGTGATCGAGCAGAATTTGAAGATCTTCTTTATCAAACCTATAGAGATCCAGGTGCTCGCTCAAGTGCTTCTACACAATATAGTGTCGGTTTGCAGGTCGGCAGTGGCTCAAGAGTTTCGGCCGTCAGAAAAGAATTTAGCCAAGGAAGTCCTCAAATGACCGGCAATCCTTTTGATCTGATGATAAATGGCGAAGGTTTCTTCGGAGTCGTTCTTCCTAATAACGAGCTTCTTTACACACGTGATGGCAGCTTTAATGTCAGCGCTCAAGGACTCCTCGTCAACCGTCAAGGTTATACTCTCTATCCAGGCTTCACAATTCCAGCAAACACAAACAGCATACAAATCTCTGAGTCAGGAACTGTTGACGCTTACGTTTCAGGCCAAGTTGAGCCTGTGAACTTAGGGTCTATACCTGTTTTCAATTTCACCAATGCTGTCGGTTTAAAATCAGCTGGTGGAAATTTGTATCGTGTCACAGAGTCTAGCGGAACTCCTATTCAGCAAGTGGCTGCAGAAGGAAACGCTGGAAGAATTACCCAGGGGGCTCTCGAAGCCTCCAACGTCAACATCATGATGGAAATGACCAATTTGATCAAAGGTCAACGTGGTTTTGAAATGAACTCCAAAGTCATGGGAGTTGCTGATCAAATGCTCCAAACGGTGAATAATATCAAATGAGAAAAATACTCATCGCTTTTGCTTTATTCTTAAGTTTGTTTGTCTCCCTTGGGGCGTCGGCAAACGAAGTTTGTCGCATCAAGACCTATGCTCAAGTATTTCATTCTGGCCATCCTGAAATGGTAGGAGTGAGTGACTTTATCACTGAGTCTACTTGCCCTGCGGATGTACAAAAAAAATTCAAAGAGATTGCTTTAAACTTTAAAGGTCCTCTTTATAACGAGTATCTTATTAAGAATTTCACTGAAGACCTTTCTAATTTTGCTGTGGAATTTGAACCCGGAAAAATTGAAACAACTTCGATTGAAGAACTTTTAAGAAAGTACATTGATCTTCCTAAAAACTGGAACTGGTCAGATATACGCATTCTTAACCAAACTCAACTCCTTCTTCTTTCTCCTCAAGAGCGCTTAACTGTAAAATGCAGCAACTGCACAACAAGTGGCAGCAAAAACATTGAACTTACAATTAGTAATAGTCTCAGTGGGGTCAGCCGCAAGGAGTGGGTCAATGCTACAATTGTCATCAAAGCCAAAGCCCTTGTGGCAAAAACCAATCTGGCAGTAAATAATCAAGCCCTCAATCCTAATGATTTTGAAATTAAGATTATTGAATCAGTTCGTCCTGAACGCTTTTTTACAGATCAAGAGAGTTTAATTTATTTTAAATTAAACAAGCCTCTTGCCCAAGGTACGGCCCTAGAAAATACCGACATCACTCCACTTAATTTAGTGACAACCGCTCACCCCGTTCAAGTAATTTTTAGAAATAATGACTTAGTCCTCAGCGGCACAGCACAAGCCTTACGCCCCGGAAAAATGGGTGAAACGATACAGCTTAAAAATACACTTTCACAAAGAACCATCGTGGGTAAGGTCGTTGACTTTAACAAGGTCCTAATTGAATTATGAGAAAACTTTTTCTGTTATTATTACCTCTTCTTCTTTTGACCAGCTGTGCTGGATACGTAAACAGTGTCTACAATCAATTGGACAGAGAAGAGGCTCAAGTCAACAAACGCACTGGAGGCAAAGACGATAAGTTTGCTTTTTATCGCAAAAAAGGAAAAAGCTCTTCCAATCAAGACGCTGCTCGCTTAAATACCACTGAAAGAAAAGTCGTTGATCCAAGTATCAAACGTCAATATGTCCCAGCAACTGAAGCCAAAAAACGTTATAAGGCTGAAGATTTACAAGACAACAGCGAAAGCGGAAGTCTTTGGGCCGGTGAAGGTAAGGATAACTCTCTCTTTGCCTCCAAACATGAAAAACAAAATGGTGATATTGTGGTTATCAATGTGATGGCCAATTTAAAAAATGAAATCACTGCAGAACTGAAGAAGGCTTTTCCTTCTGAGACACCCGCACCAAAACTCGCTGCTGCCCCCTCAACAACTCCTGGAGACAAAGCATCTTCTGCTCCAGCTGAAAAACCAGCAGCCGCCCCTTCTGATGAAACCGCTACAGAACAGGGCCGTGTTTACGATAAAATCTCTAGTGTTATTATCGAGGAAATTAATCGAGATCATATACTTCTACGTGGACGTAAAACTCTTATGTACAACAATCGTAAAGTGACTGTTGAAGTACAAGCACTCGCTCCTCGCAAAAGTTTAACAGAAGATGATTCCATTGATTCGGATAGTATTCTCGAGTCAAATATACGTGTGGTCAGATAGATCATTCGCAAGGTGAACCATGAAAAGAATTTTTTGTCTCATTCTCACTCTTACTCTTCTCCCTGCTGCTTGGGCTCAAAATGCTGTCCCTGTTGATACAGGAAGCCGCCTTAAAGACCTCGTGACAGTCAAGGGTGTAAGAGACAATCCTATCATTGGTTACGGATTGGTCATCGGCTTAAACGGCACTGGTGATGGCGGTGGTGAAATCACCAACACCTCTCTTAAGCGCATGTTTCAAAAACTAGGTCTCAACCCCCAAAAAGAAGTCAGCTCTAAAAACGTAGCTGCTGTTGTTGTGACCGCCAAACTTCCTCCCTTTGCTCGTGTTGGTCAAAAATTTGATGTCACTATTTCTTCTATTGGTGACGCTAGCTCACTCGCTGGAGGAACACTTCTTGTCACTCCTCTTAAAGGTGGCGATGGTCAAGTCTATGCGGTGGCCAACGGTGCACTCTCTGTAGGGGGAATGCAATCTAAAGATAAAAAGTTTTTAACAACAGCGATGATTCCCAATGGAGCAGTCACTGAAAAAGAAATTGAGACAGATTTTGACAAGAAAAAATCTTTGCGTCTCAATCTCAATAATCCTGACTTCACAACTGCAGCCCGAATTGAAAAAGTGATCAATCAAGAATTGGGTGGAAAATATGCATCAGCTTCTGACGCGGCTACAGTTGATGTCATTGTTCCAGTAGTCTATGAACGCAATATTGTGCAACTCATGGCCATTTTAGAGAACTTCAAAGTTATTCCAGATGTAGCTGCAAAGATCGTTATCAACGAAAAAACAGGGACTATTGTGGCCGGTGGCGAAGTGACACTGAAGCCTGTGGCCATTAGCCATGGGGACTTAAGTATAGTCATCAAAGGTGAGGAAGGCGGCGGAGGCGGAAGCGCTAACAGCAAGAAAAAAGGTGCTTCAGTCTACTTTGTTGACAAAAAGACTACACTAAGTGAGTTAGTTAAAGGCTTGAATGCCTTTGGAGTTGGACCAGATGACCTGATTTCCATACTCCAGGCCCTCAAGCGTAATGGTTCTTTGGTGGGCGAAATAGAACTAATTTAGCTAAGTATTTTTTTCTATCTGCCCCCATACTAGCGTGAAGTAACATTTTTATGTTACAATAACTAAGAAGTTAATCTAAGGATGGATTAACAAAAACTCAGGAAGGGTGAATTGGTAAGTAAAATTTCTGGACCACATTTCCCTCAAATCACGATGAAGACCAACGGTTCTCAAAGAACTGATGATCGTTTCATACCTGAAGACCACAAAAATGTTGCTCGTGGAATGGAACAACAATTCGCTGAGTATATGATTCAGCAAATGAACAACACTGTGGATAAAGCTGACAACGAAAACCAAGATTCGGCTTCTACTTATTATGAAAATATGATGACTACTGAGCGCGCCAAGATGATGTCTAATTCAGGCAGCGGCTTAGGAGTTCAAAAAATTGTCTTGGATCAAATTTATCCTCAGCGCTTAAGAACAGAAATGAATTATAATAACTATAACAAGATGAAAGAGCAGAATGCTCTTCATAAGAAGATGATTCAGACTC
>JACCEE010023515.1_pt1 | contig 13040 bp, 11 predicted proteins | sample 7449931 | NCBI WGS metagenome assembly JACCEE01 (sample SAMN15323457, study PRJNA562643) | freshwater metagenome | isolation source: river surface water | place: USA:Blue River Watershed | collected 2017-08-19 | reverse complement strand
TGTGGGCAAGAATTTTGGCATTTTATTTCTGGTGATGAGCAACTTTATATCCAACTGATTGAACCGATTGGTTATCGAGCCAAAGAAAAAAATCAAGCCTTTTTAGAAGCCTATGATGCGTTAATTAATCAATTTACAGCAGAATTTTATAAAAGTTTTTGTAACTCCGACGGATACATTATTTGGGAAAAATTAGTTGCCTATAACTCAGCCAAATTAAGCGGAGAAAACTCATGTTAGAAATAGAAGAACGAGTTAATCACTTAGATGAACTAATGGCACGGTTGATTCAAACAGTCGATCAAACTTCTAGGGAAATGCGTGAGTTCAAAGAGGAAATGCGGCAATCCCACGCTCGCTTTACGCAGGAAATGCAGCAGTCTCATGAAGATTTTACACATGAAATGCAGCAGTCTCATGACCGTTTTACACAGGAAATGCGACAATCAAAAAGAGATTCTGACAAAAAATGGGGCGAGTTAAGCAATAAATTGGGTACAATGGCAGAAGATTTAATCGCACCCAGTGTTCCGCGTATTTTGAAACAGGTCACAGGTTGTAGTTCTAAAATTAAATACAGCGCGGTGCGAGTGCGTAAAACTGAACCTCAAAATCAAGAATTTGATGTCGTTGCGGTGTGTGAAAATTATGTACTTATTAATGAAACCAAAAGCACTTTGCGAACCGAACATATTGAAAATTTTCATCGCTTAATGCTAAAAATTCGTGACTATTTTCCAGAATTTAAAGAAAATCAATTTATTGGTGCGATTGCTTCCCTGTATGTCGATGAAACATTGGTACGCTATGGTGAAAAATTAGGATTGGTTGTGCTAGGATTCGGTGAGGAATTAATGGATGTCTTGAATTCAAATGATTTTATCCCGAAAGCGTTTTAATTTCTTACAAATACGAATATATCTGGGAAGATGAATTGCCTGTCACTCAGCAAAATTTAAAATAAACTAAAATATTTTTAAGGAGTAAATTAAACAATGGCTATGACTATTCACGTTGATATCGTCAGTGCTGAGGCAGCGATTTTCTCAGGATTGGCAGAAATGGTGATTGCACCTGCTATCGTTGGAGATATTGGGATTTTGCCACGTCACGCCCCGTTATTGACCACGTTACGCGCCGGTGAAATTCGCGTCAAAATGGAAGAACACCGCGAAGATTCTTTTTATGTTTCTGGCGGCATGTTAGAAATTCAGCCTCACGTCGTGACAGTTTTGGCAGATACCGCAGTCCGCGCACATGATTTGGACGAGGCTGCCGCGCTCGAAGCGAAACAACGTGCTGAAAAAATGTTGGCAGACAAAAAATCGGATATCGACTATGCCCGTGCGCAAGCGGAATTGGTCGAAGCGATGGCACAATTGCAAACAATTCAACGGTTACGCAAACTTAGAAAATAATTTGTATCTGGATAAGTCAGAGATTTGGCTTATCCAATCCCCATGTTTTTAAACATATATATCTCAGCCACATCAAAAAGTTCTCTTGAATCATCTCGTTACCACCCCGCCGTTAAGTTTGTACATTCATGTGCCTTGGTGCGTGCGCAAATGTCCATACTGCGATTTTAATTCCCATGCCCAGCGTGACAGCATCCCTCAAACGGAGTATCTTGCTGCGTTACTTGCTGATTTAGAACAAGAACTTCCAAATATTGCCGACCGAGAAATTATCAGCATCTTTATCGGTGGTGGCACGCCCAGTTTACTTGCTCCAGAAATTATTGCCAAGTTATTGAAAAAACTGAAAACTCAACTGCGGTTGCGCGAACATTTAGAAATTACCTTAGAAGCAAATCCCGGCACGACGGACACAGAAAATTTACAGCATTTTCGGCGCGCGGGTGTCAATCGGTTATCGTTGGGAATTCAAAGTTTTAACGCAGAATCACTGCAACGTTTGGGGCGTATTCACAGCGTTGACGATGCGTGTCGTGCGATTCAACTGGCAAAACAAGTTGGATTTGAGCAGATCAATTTAGACTTAATGTTTGGCGTGCCCGGACAGACAATTACAAGTGCTCTCAATGAGTTAGCCACCGCCTGTCAATTTGAAACAACTCATTTATCATGGTATCAATTAACCATCGAACCGCACACTGAATTTTATCGCGCCCCACCAGAATTGCCTGAAGATGAGGAAATTTGGCAGATGCAGCACGACGGACTGGAGTTTTTAGCGACACAAGGCTTTGAAAATTATGAAATTTCAGCTTTCGCACGGGATAAAAATTATTGCCAGCACAATTTAAATTACTGGCAATTTGGCGATTATATTGGCATTGGGGCGGGCGCGCATGGGAAAATAACAGATGTAAAAACGGGAATCATCACACGGCGCAGTAAACAATCTCATCCAAAAACCTATTTGCAAACGGCTTACAGTGCAGCGGTAGTGACAACTTGTCAGCAACTGCAACCTCATGATATTATAAGCGAATTTATGTTAAATGCCCTGCGGCTGCGTCAAGGAGTCAGTGTTGCAACTTTTGAGAAACACACGGGTTTATCATGGCAACAGCTTGAACCCAAAGTGCAACAGGCGCAACAACGGGGCTGGCTTCTTGAAGATAAACAACAACTTGTTGCTACACCGCAGGGTTGGTTATTTTTAAATGACGTGTTGGAATTATTTTTGTAGCCGATTCTCAACGGTAAATTTAAAAGTTACGCCCACAAAATTTTCGCAACCTCTTCATAATGCTTGACAAAATTCACTGTCACGCCTTCCTTGATGTAATCTGGCAAATCTCCAAAATCTCGTTGATTCGCATGAGGTAAAATCAGGTCGTAAATCTTAACCCGCCGTGCCGCAATGATTTTTTCACGAATTCCGCCCACCGGCAACACCTGTCCAGTCACCGTTAATTCTCCCGTCATCGCAATATTTTGTGGCACTTCGCGATTTTTTGCCAAGGATAACAATGCACTTGCCATCGTAATTCCTGCACTTGGACCATCTTTCGGTGTCGCGCCCGCCGGAACGTGTAAATGTAAAAATGCGTTTTCAAAAAATTTCGCGTCCACTGCAAATTGTGCTGCTTGAGAAACAACGTAACTATATGCAATTTCAGCCGATTCTTTCATCACATCGCCCAATTGTCCAGTCAATTTAAAGCCGCGAGTGTAGTTATGAATTTTGATCGCTTCAATACTCAAAGTTGCGCCACCCATCGCCGTCCACGCCAATCCAGTGACCACTCCGACCCCTTTTATTGCCTGTTCGTCTTCAAACAGCGGTTTTCCTAAGAAATCGGCTAAATTTTCCGGAGTCACTGTGATCGGTAGGGGCGCATCCTGCAACAACTTCAATGCAGATTTACGGGTAATTGTGCCAATCCGCTTTTCCAAATTTCGCACCCCCGCCTCCCGCGCATATCCTTCAATTATTTGCAACAATGTGTCGTCTGCCAACACCAATTGCTCATCGGTCAAGCCCGCTTTTTCCAATTGCCGCCGCACCAGATGTTTTTTAGCAATTTGTAACTTTTCACTGGTCAAATATCCAGATAATTTAATCACTTCCATGCGATCTAACAGCGGCGCGGGAATGGTATCGAGTTGATTCGCAGTGCAAATAAACAACACTTTGGAGAGGTCAAAACGCACGTCCAAATAGTGATCGAGAAAATCAACATTTTGTTCTGGATCAAGCACTTCTAGCAATGCTGACGCGGGATCGCCACGATAGGATGCGCCAATTTTATCGATCTCATCCAACATAATGACCGGATTAGCAGATTCTATGTCTTTGATTGCTTGGATAAATTTGCCCGGCATTGCGCCAATGTAGGTGCGGCGGTGTCCCTTGATTTCGGCTTCGTCGTGAATTCCGCCCAATGAGAAGCGATAAAAAGTGCGTCCGATGGTGGTGGCAATCGAGCGTCCGATAGAAGTTTTCCCCACGCCCGGTGGACCTACCAGCAATAAAATTGTGCCACTGATTGAGCCTTTTAACTTGCCGACCGCCAGAAATTCCATGATGCGATCTTTGACATCTTGTAATCCCTCATGTTCGCGATCCAATATTTCCCGCGCCACCGTCATGTCGAGTTTATCTTCGGAATGTTTGCCCCAAGGTAAAGAAGTGAGCCAATCCAAATAGTTACGAGTCACTCCGTATTCTGCTGAACCGACCTCAAGCATCGAAAATTTTTCCATTTCCTCGTTGATGCGTTTCATTGCGGCTTCTGGAACAACGAGTTCGGTGAGACGCTTGAGGAATTTTTCAATTTCAGAGGTTTTATCGTCTTTTTCTAAGCCTAACTCTTTTTGGATTGCTTTAAGTTGCTCGCGCAGGAAGAATTCACGCTGATGTTTTTGCATCTTTTCTTCCACCTGCTGACGAATTTCTGCTTGTGCTTTCGAGAGTTGCAATTCTTTATTGAGCAGCATCAGCACTTTTTCGAGCCGATTGAGCAGGGGCAGTGTTTCTAAAATATCTTGCAATTCTTCCTTGCTTGAAGAGGTCAAACTGGCGGCAAAATCTGCAAAAGGAGAAGGTTCTTCAGGGCTGAAGCGTTGCAGAAATACTTTGAGTTCTTCGTGGTACAGCGGATTGAGCGGCAATAATTCTTTGATAATATTGATTATTGCGAGCACATAGGGCTTAATTTCCTCTTTATCGAGCCGTTGTTCGGGATGATAGATCGGTTGCACGACAAAGGGGCGTTGTTGCGATAGCCATTCTTCGACTCGGAAACGTTGCAGTCCTTCAAGCACGATTTGGATTTTGTCATCAAATTCGGTGACGCGGTGGACACGACAGGCGGTGCCCATGCGATAAAAATCATTGGGTTGCGCATCGAGCGGGTTGTCATTTTTGACCACAAGGAGTCCGACAAGTTTTTGGGGCGTGTCGGTTATGGCTTTGATGGTGTCAATCCACGGTGCGCTGTCAATGACAAGGGGAATGACTTGATGGGGGAAAAAAGGACGGTTAAAAAGGGGTAAAATGTGCAGTTCCGTAGGCAACGCATCTTTGAAGGAGATGATTTCAGTCGGATTTTGTGGCTCAGTGAGGGGCATGATTTCGATTTCTGGCAAGATTTCAGGCTCTGGCGTGTCGGCGGGTTTGTTGTCCATAGCGTTGTCACTAGAATGGTGGAGTTTATGCAATGATTAAGGCGAAACTGTTTTTTTCAAGCGACTGCGCAAGTCAACAATTTTATTTGCCTCATACTGCGTGGTGGTCGGTGAAGCTGAAATTTTTTTGAATGCAAATTTTGAATAACCCATTGCAAAATATTAGAAGTATCGCTATAGTTATAGACTGAGTGTGAAAGAACTGTTAAACTTAAACAATGAAATCCGATAAGTGGCAAATATAGCATTTAAGATAATATTTATGTAAATCAATCGGATGACATAACATATTATAGAACAGCGACATCTGTATTATCAAAATGTGTTACACTTATGATCACATTGTGCAATACTGCATGTCTTAATATGTTGTATGTCGTTTGGCATTGGTGTGTGACTGCGGTTTAATCATAGACCAAGATTTAAATGCTGTATTAATCTTAGACAAGTATTCTTTCTAAAAAGTGGAATAGTCCTGACACGATGAGCGGGACTTGAAAGCACACGCAAGAGTCGCATAAGACTTGAGCAATCAAGCAGTGGCGTTGACGGCGTGAATATAATGAGAATCAATTGCGTTCTGTTGATTCGTAACTATTTACAATCGGTAAGAGAAAGATGAGCGAGCTTAATTCCCCAGAAGTAGGTATAGCTGATGAAGCGGATGCTTATAGTAAGAAAACCTATACACAACCTAAATCATTTCGTTTGACCCCTGATGATAATGCGTCGTTGCAGCAGATTGTTAAGGCGGTTAATCGTGAAAGTCGCCGTAAAATTTCCGAAACCAAGGTCATTCAGGCGTTGATTCAAATCGGTACGAAAACTCCGCCGAGTAAGTTGATCAAGGCTCTTGGCGAAATCCTTTAGTAGTTATTGATAATTGATGTTGTTCCCGCGTGGTCAGCAACTAACAGACTGTTTTGATACATGTAAGTCAAAAAATAACCCATTGTATTGCATTGGAGCAGAGCGTGAGTTACAATCCTCATCTATAAACGAGAACCAAGTTTACTTGAGCATGGTCGCGACACGCTCTAACGAGACTTTAACTGCACAGTAACATCGGACTTGAGCAATCGAGCGGTTGCTGGGACGGTGTGAATATAATGAGAATCATTACGTTATTATGATTCATAACTATTTAAGAGTAGAGGAATTAGTAATGTCTGATCAATCTGCTCAGACCCAGCCACAGCGTTTGTCTAGCGGTGAGGAAGTTCTGGCATTGCTTAAACAAAAGTTTCCAAAGGCTTTTTTTGATGACCCGCATCAGATTCGTCCATTAAAGATCAATATTCATCTTGACATCCGACAAGTGTTGGGTGATATCTGCTCCAATAAAGCGATTGAACGGGCGTTGAAGTTGTACGCAAAACAACCCGCTTATTATAATTTATTGAAATTGAATACCCCGCGCATTGATCTTGAAGGTCATTCAAGCGGTGAGGTGACAGACGAACATATTCAGTTTGCAAAAAATGCTAAGGAAAAAATTAAGCATCTCAAGTTACAGCGTAAAAAACTGCAACAGGGGTTTCCGGATGATCTTCCGCCCTCAGTACGGGGTAGAATGGAACTGACGTTAAAAATAAATGTGTTACCACAGGATGTTAAAGTTATCAATGGAATGAGTCAGTTCATCGTGCAGGTTGATAATAAGCCAATTAGGGTATGTTTGCGTCACAAGGGTTGGAGTAAAATTGAAAAAGCCCCTAGTGAATATGATTCGTGGATCGCTTTGATGCGTGGTAAAATCGGGGCAACGACTGAAAATCAAGGGTTTGAAATGGTTGAGCCGCTGATCCAGATTTTTGAGCGCAAAGTATCCTCAGAAGATGTTCCTCCCCAAAAAACTTCTGACAGAAGATCGAACCCTCCTGCCAGTCGTCCTGCGGTGAGTATGAAAAATCGCCCCCCCAGAGGAACTACGCAGCCTGTGGTCATTGGGGTGAAGAAGCGGTTTGAAGGTGTGGTGCAAGAGAATCGCTTGTCGTCAGATACAATGCCCACAACACCTAAGAAAACTTTGACATTGAAGAAGAAGACCTAGAGAAAATCATGGCAATTCCGGGCAGAATAGAAGTAGTGGTCAAGCTCAATCAGTTACCAACAGATGTGCGTGTCGTGGGACGTGAGGTGCAGTTTACCATTGATACGGGCGAACAAATTGTCGCAGTGACGATGAAAACACGCACATGGGAACGGTTGGTGCAATTTAATCAAAGCGGAGTCGCTTGGGTTGCTGCAATTAAGGGCAAGATGGGGTTGCGGGTTGAGAAAGGCTTTGTGTTAGAACAGCCCAGTATGCAAATTTTTGAAAAGAAACCTCAAGAGACTCCCAAAAGAACTGAATCTGAAACTTAACGCGACTTCGAGTGATTTAGCGCAGTTATTGAAACCAAGGAAATCCTGCGATTGCCATCGTGACAACCTTATGAGCAACCATCGAACGGACTGTGGTCATTTATCGCGTTGATTATGACAAAAATTATTCAACGCCGTCCCGTTCCTGAACATATTGTCCTTTCCGCTCACTTGCATCCAGTCATTCACCGGATTCTTGTTGCGCGCCAATTGACTGATCTTGCTGAACTTGATTATTCAACCAAAAATCTTCACCCCTATCAATTATTAAACGGCATTGAAACTGCTGTTTTACTGCTCGTCACCGCATTACAGCAGCAGCAACGCATTCTCATTGTCGCCGATTACGATGCCGATGGTGCGACAGGATGTGCTTTGCTCATCAAGGCATTGCATCAGATGGGTGGACATTTCCTCAAATACATCGTGCCAAACCGCGAACGACATGGCTATGGGCTCAGTCGGGAAATTGTCGAATTGGCGCGGCTGCATCAACCCGACTTACTCATCACTGTCGATAATGGCATTGTCAGCATTGACGGCGTGGCGGCTGCAAAACAGTATGGAATCCGCGTACTTATCACCGATCATCATTCCCCCAGCCAAACATTGCCGTGTGCTGACGCAATTGTCAATCCAAATATCCCCGGCGATCCCTTTCCCAGCAAACACTTATCTGGTGTCGGTGTCGCATTCTACGTGATGCTGGCTCTGCGCGCCCGGTTACGACAACTCAACTGGTTTCAACAACTTAACATTCCCGAACCCAATTTAGCCGATTTGCTCGATTTAGTCGCGTTGGGCACAATTGCCGACGTGGTAAAACTTGACTACAACAACAGAATTTTAGTGGAACAAGGCGTGCGCCGGATGCGTGCCATGCAATGTTGCTTAGGAATCAGTGCCTTGATAAAAGTGGCGGGGCGCGATCAAAGTCGTTTGACCACCAGTGATCTCGCATTCAGTGTCGCACCGCGCTTAAATGCCGCAGGACGCATGGATGATATGAGTTACGGTATCGCCTGCTTACTGTGCGAAAATGAAAAAGAAGCGCGGGAATACGCGGTCAATCTCAATTTTTTCAATGATGAACGCCGTTACGTCGAAGCGGAGATGCAGCAGATTGCATTAAACATGGTGCAACAATTGCAACAACAGGTAAAACTTCCACTTGGCTTATGTTTATTCGACGAAACATGGCATCAAGGCGTGATTGGGATTTTAGCAGGACGCATCAAGGACAAATTTCATCGCCCCGTCGTGATTTTTACCGCTGGACGACCGGGGTCTGAAGAATTGCGAGGTTCAGCGCGTTCCATAGTCGGTGTGCATATTAAAGACGTGATTGAGGCAATTGCACGGCAACATCCCGGATTAATCACAAAATTTGGTGGACATGCAATGGCGGCGGGTTTGACGCTCCCACGTCAGAATTTCGACGATTTCAAGCATCTCTTTGATTTTGAAGTTAAAAAACTACTGTCGGAAAATGGACTGTGTGACATAATTCTGACAGATGGTGAGCTATTTCCATGCGATTTTAATGCTGAATTAGCCGAGAATTTACGTCATCTTGCACCTTGGGGTCAAGGTTTTCTCGAACCACTCTTTGAAGGTGAATTCGAGGTGCTCGAGCATAAGATATTGAAAGAGAAACATTTAAAGCTATGGATACGCGCAACGCCTACTCATACCCCGATAGAAGCCATATATTTTAATTGGGGTCATTGTGCGCTCCCAAGTCAACGGATTTTTGCAGTCTATAAACTGGATGTCAACCACTATCGCGGCACCAAGTCAGTGCAGTTGCTCATCACCCATCTTGAATCTCGTTGATTGAATTGCTAAACTGAGAAACAAAACCGCTGCCTCCCAGTTCAGCCGAACTTATGACTGTAATTCTAACAAGCGATTCTTATATTCAATTACAGCCACTTGATTATTTTGTTGTTCCGACAACGAAATCAAATTTTGTAAGGCATAAATCGCCAAATTGTGCAGAGCTTGCCGTTGTGCAGCCACCCATTTTTCAAACTCTGGGGCTTTAAGTATTTCAAATCCTTCGAGAAATGGACTTTGATACACCTCAATCGCTGCCTGCAATTGCTCCAACGATGGTTGCTGAGATTTTAACGTGGTTTTTAACACTTCGACATCGAGCCAATACGGATTTGCACGATTGAAATTCACCGAATGGCGGTCGATAGTCAAATGTTCACCCACTTGTTTGCGTAAATGTGTCAGGGCAACCCGTAAATTATTTTTGCCATCTTTTTTCTGACTCCACAACAAATTCACCAACGTTTGCCGTTGATGCGTCCGTGCAGTGATTGCCAGATAATAAAGTAGGGCTTGAGCTTTGTTTGAAAGTTCTAACGGCTCGTTGCCCAATAAAATTTGTGGTTTGCCAAGAGAGATAATATGTAACCGTTCCATAAAGAAGCATTCCCAATTAAGGCTTGAAGTAACGCTTCTTTATTAGCAAATTTCTCTCCAATAAATTAACATCTATTTAATAATAAATTAAACTCGTTTGTTCTCATAAAGTTACAAGTCGGCGTTTTTAGAAAATTATTTATATTTATATTTTAACGAAGTTATAGTTGCATTATCATCGGATAAAATAACGAATACCGCCGTTTTTTCCAAAAGTTTTGTGTATAATTTCGGAATGAGGTGTGTTAGAAAACCATAGACTCGTTCCTATGTTCCAGCGGGGGAATGCCTGCCAAGAAGTTCTGCTTCCTCCACTGCGAAATCGTCAAGCAGAGCTTGAAAACCTCTGATTACTAAGCTGAACTTGATAACGAGTCTAAACGATGAAGAGAATCGCAGTGACTGCTAGAATATGGCATGGGGCTTGCTTTAATAATTGACATCAAGCCGCAACAACCATCCTACCTAAATTGAGTGCGGTTAGGTTGTCTAGGAACTGGTCACGCTTAGGCAACCGCCACGATTTCTTAACTTAATGATTTATCAGCCATTCGTCGATTACTCCTACCTGATTTACGAGTGGTTAGGCATATTAGGTGCTGGTCACGCCTAGTATGCCGCCGCCCTTCTGAAAAACATTCACATTTTCAAACGCTTAAACACAGTTTCCGGAATATTCTTCACAATCGTCATGATGCCGTACCAAAACCAAGGCAGATACACTTCATTCTTACCTTTTTGAATTGCTTGATAAATTCCCACTGCGACAGTTTCCGGTTGCGCCCACAATGCCCCTTTTTTCAGATGCGCAGTCATTGGACTGTCCACAAAACCGGGTTTAATCGTCAACACTTTGACATGACTACGAAATAAGCGATTCCGCAGACCTTGCAAAAACGTATTTAACCCACCTTTTGCCGCCCCATACACGTAATTACTTTGCCGCCCGCGATCCCCCGCCACCGAACTGATCACCGCGATACAACCGTAACGTTGCTGTTCCATTTCATTGGCAAGCGGCGTGAGCAATGAAACCACGCTCAGAAAATTGGTGCGCAAACACTGCTCGGCATATTTAAAATCCTGTTCGCACGCCTTTTGATCATCCAACGTTCCATGCGCAATTAAAACCGTATCCAATCCGCCCAATTGTTGCACTGCCTGTTGAATAACTGCTTGATGTTGCTCGAATTGATTAACATCCAACGCTGCAAAATTCACCGCCGTTGCCCCACGCACTTTCAAATCCGCGGCAATCGACTGTAATTTTTGCGCATCACGAGCCACCAGAAATAATGCGATATTTTGGGCATGTCGTTCAACAAATACTTTGGCAGTGGCTTGTGCAATGGCAGAAGTTGCGCCAATAATCAATAACTTATACATGAAAAATCCTTAACGTGTGACGCGTCGCCAAAAACTTGAAGAAAAACGGGGATCAACGTGCTGGGCAAAATTTTCCCACTGTGGATAATATTGCTTGAAATTTTGAGGTGACATGCGCGCATCTTTACACGGATACACCCGCCCACGCGCTGCAACCACCATATCATCTAAATATTCCAATAACTTAAACGTTTGCGCACCCTTAATCGGAAAATCCAGAGCCAAGGTCACGCCCGCTTTCGGAAAAGATAACATGCCCGGCGAGGTGACATCACCAAAAGTTTTTAGCACCGCGAGAAATGAACCCATGCCAGAATCAGCAATTTTACGGATGATCGCTGTGATGACTTGATGATCGGTATAAGGCACAACGCATTGATATTGCAGGAAACCTTGTTTGCCGTATAAACGATTCCACTGTAAAATTGCGTCCAATGGGTAGAAAAACGGGTTATAATCCACCAATTTAGCGACCACTTTTTGCGATTGTTGATGATAATAAAGAAAATTAAACGCTGCAACGCTGTGACGATTGAGCGCAAATCCGGGCAAATTCATGGGCATGGTTAAACTGCGTTTTGCAACTTTCCACGTTTTCGGCGCGTGTTCCGCATCGACATGATTGCCGCGAAAGAAAATACCCCGCCCAAACGCATTGCCTTGTGAGTTACAATCCACCCACGCCATTGTGTATTCATAGGGTGCGTCTGATTCGGCAGAGAGCGTGAAAAATTCTTCTAAATTATAGAATTGGATAGTTTCCGCTTGAATTGCACGATGCACAATGGGTTTAAGTTGAATTTCCGCCCAACTGATCCAGCCGGTTAACCCTAAACCGCCAATGGTTGCAGCGAATAATTCTGTTTGATGGGTCGGACTGCACAAAATTCTTTCGCCATCGGAGCGGACTAATTCAAATTGTAACAAGTGGTTGCCGAATGTTCCGGAACGGTGGTGATTTTTGCCATGCACATCGTTTGCAATTGCCCCGCCGACGGTGACGAATTTGGTGCCGGGCGTGATGCTTAAAAACCAACCCCGCGGCACGCAGAATTCTAAAATTTCCGCTAACGTGAGCCCCGCTTCACAACGTAATCGTCCAGTGGTTGCATCAAAATCAATATAACGATTTAACGCGCGGGTACTGAGAATAACCCCGCCATTGTTAAGACAGACATCTCCATAGCTGCGCCCCATGCCTTGAACCAATAATGGAGCAGAATCAACAGGTAAAGTTCGATGTATCCAATCCAATGCGACGACACGTTGAGAAACTTTGGGAAAGCGTCCCCAAGATTCGTAATTATCGGGCATAATAAAACCTAATGATTAAAATGATGGTGCAATTATATAACAATCGTGGCGTTCTGTTCCGATTCTGTTCAACTCGTTGCAGATTGCCTTTAGAGTAAACGAGGAAATAAAGTATAATTAAGTTGAGATTCGACTCGTTCCCATGCTCCAGCGTGGTAATGCAGACTCGGTCGCTCCGGCGACATTTTTTAAGCAAATATCATCAGTTCAGCTTCGTTGAATAGGGAGTATCGTCAAAATCAGGCTGGATTTAGTAACGAGCTTAAAAGTTTACTATAAAATCTAAATCATACGATCATCACAAGCCGCTTATGCTACACTCAGCATTCATGATATTTTTGCCACTCACACCATGAAACTGCTCGATTTCCACATCGGTTTAACTCAGCCTTTTATGCTCATTGCGGGCCCCTGCGTCATTGAATCTCAACAACT
>JACCEE010201334.1_pt1 | contig 13045 bp, 10 predicted proteins | sample 7449931 | NCBI WGS metagenome assembly JACCEE01 (sample SAMN15323457, study PRJNA562643) | freshwater metagenome | isolation source: river surface water | place: USA:Blue River Watershed | collected 2017-08-19 | reverse complement strand
TTGCCGCAAGGCGGCTTGAAAGCAGGAGACTTTGTGCTGTTCCATGCCGCCGCCGGGGGCGTGGGCCTGATCGCTTGCCAGTGGGCCAAGGCCTTGGGACTGCGTTTGATTGGCACCGCTGGCAGCGATGCCAAGTGCGCTTTGGCGCTGGCCAACGGGGCTGAGTTTTGCATCAACTACTCGACCGATGACTTTCTGTCTAAGGTCAAAGAAATCACCGGCGGCAAGGGCGTGAAGGTGGTCTATGACTCGGTGGGCAAAGACACTTGGGACAAATCCTTGGATTGCTTGTCACCGTTCGGCTTGATGGCCAGTTTTGGCAACGCATCCGGTGCCGTGGCCCCGTTTGCACCGGGCATCCTCGGGCCCAAGGGTTCGATTTATGTGACGCGACAGACCTTGTTCAGCCACATCACCACGCGCGAAAGCACGCAAGACATGGCCGATGATTTGTTTGAAGTGGTGACCAGTGGCAAGGTCAAAATCCACATTGACCAAACTTTCCCGTTGGCCCAAATTCAGCAGGCGCATCAGGCGCTGGAGGCCCGCAAAACCACGGGTTGCACGGTCATCACCCTTTGAGGGCGGCGCTCGTAAAAAAGCCCGCTTCGGCGGGCTTATTTACGGCTGGCATGAACGGCGTCAATGGCCGCGCCTGACGCGCAAAATTTCGTCCAAGATCAACAGGGCGGCCCCGACACTGATGGCGCTGTCGGCCACATTGAACGCTGGAAAGTGCCAGCTACCCCAGTAGAAATCCAAAAAGTCGACCACATAGCCGTGCATCAGGCGGTCCACCACGTTGCCGACGGCGCCGCCCAAGATCAGCGCAATGGCCAAGCTGAAGAGTTGTTGACCCGCATGGGAATAGAGCATCCACAGCATGAAGACCGCGGCCACGACGCCAATGCCCGTGAAGAACCAACGCTGCCAGCCGCCGGCATCGGCTAAAAATGAGAATGCCGCGCCGTGGTTGTGCACCCGCACCAAATTAAAGAAAGAAGTGATGGGGGTGCTGTCGCCCAACTCGAAGGCCCCCAGCACCAGTACTTTGGTGAACTGGTCCAGCAGAAAAATCAACAGGGCAATGCCCAGCCAGAGCGTCAGGCCTTGGCGCTGGCTGCTGGGACCTTTACCGAATTTTTTTGAGCTGGCCATGGGCTGATCGAGTGAGGGTTGTGCGTGAAAAAAATCAGGCCACTTGGCGGATTTCGCCGGTGCCGTGCAAGTTGCTCACGCAACGGCCGCACAGGGTGGGGTGTGCGGCATCTTGGCCCACATCTTCGGCATAGTGCCAGCAACGCTCACATTTGGTGGCTTGGCTGGGCGTGACGTGCACCGCCAGCGTCTCGCCTTTTTGCAAGGTCACTTTGGAGGTGATGAAGACAAACTTGATGTCGGCCCCCAAGCTGCTCAACACCGCATGGTCTGCGGCGGGCACTTGCAGTGTGATTTCGGCTTGCAAAGAGGCGCCCACTTGGCCGGCCGCACGCAGGGTTTCGATGTCTTTGTTGACCACATCGCGGATCTCACGGATGCGGCCCCACTTGGCCAACAGCGCGGTGTCGGCCTGCCCAAAATCGCCGAAGGTTTCCATGAAGATGGATTCAGAGCTGCCAAACGTGCCCCATGCTTCTTCGGCGGTGAACGACAAGAAAGGCGCCATCCAGCGCAGCATGCCGTGGGTGATTCGGTAAAGCGCGGTTTGTGCACTGCGCCGTGCCAAAGACTTGGGGGCGGTGGTGTACAGGCGGTCTTTCAAGACGTCCAAATAAAAGGCGCCCAAATCTTCAGAGCAATAAATTTGCAACTTGGAGACCACGGGGTGAAATTCGTAGGCGTCAAAGTGACGGCGGATGTCGGCTTGCAACTCGGCCGCACGGGCCAGCGCAAAGCGGTCGATCTCCAGCAGTTGGTCATCGGCCACGCTGTCGGTGGCGGGGTCAAAGTCACTCACGTTGGCCAGCAAAAACCGCAGTGTGTTGCGAATGCGGCGGTAGGCATCGACCACACGGGCCAAAATTTTGTCGTCGATGTTCAGGTCACCCGAGTAGTCGGTGCTGGCCACCCACAGGCGCACAATTTCGGCGCCCATTTTGGCGTTGATGGTTTGCGGCTCCACCGTGTTGCCCAGCGACTTGCTCATCTTGCGGCCTTGGCCGTCGGTGGCAAAACCGTGGGTCAGCAGACCGCGGTAGGGCGCGCGGTCGTACAAGGCGCAGCCCAACAGCAAAGAGCTGTGGAACCAGCCGCGGTGTTGGTCGTGCCCTTCCAAATACAAGTCGGCCTCTGGGCCTTGGCCGTGGAAGGGCGCCACGCCATAGGCGTCTTTGTGGCTGCCGCGCAGCACGTGCTGGAAGGTGCTGCCCGAGTCAAACCAGACTTCCAAAATGTCGGTGCTCTTGGTGTAGTGCGGTGCGTCAGTGGCGCCCAGCATTTGCTCGGCGGTCACGCGGCTCCACGCTTCAATGCCGCCTTTTTCCACAATCTCGGCCGCTTGGTCCAAGATCTCCATGGTGCGGGGGTGCAACTCGCCACTGTCTTTGTGCAAAAAGAACGGCACCGGCACGCCCCAAGAGCGTTGGCGCGAGATGCACCAGTCGGGACGGTTGGCGATCATGTCGCGCAAGCGGGTTTTGCCGTTTTCGGGGTAGAACTGGGTTTGTTCGATGGCATCCAAAGCCAATTGGCGCAGTGTTTTGGGCGCTTTGTCTTTTGTGAAAACGCCTTCGCCGTCGTCCATGCGCACAAACCATTGCGCAGCTGCGCGGTAAATGACGGGAGTTTTGTGGCGCCAGCAGTGCGGGTAGCTGTGGGTGATCTCCACGGTGGACATCAATCGGTCGCTTTGCGCCAAGACTTCGATCACGCGGGCGCAGGCTTTCCAAATGTGTTGGCCGCCAAAGAAAGGCAACTCAGCGGCATACACGCCGTTGCCCTGCACCGGGTTCAAGATGTCGTCGTACTTCAGACCATGGGCCACGCACGAGTTGAAGTCGTCCACACCATAAGCCGGTGCCGAGTGCACGATGCCGGTGCCGTCGGTGGCCGTCACATACTCAGCCAGGTACAGGGGCGAGGTGCGGCGGTAGCTGTAAGCGCCACCTGTGTCGGCGCCCACGGTGTCATACAGCGGGTGACGGAACACCAAGCCGCGCAATTTTTCACCCACGGCGGTGGCGATCACTTGGCCTTGCAGTTGGTAGCGCTCCAGGCATTTCTCGACCAAACTGGCGGCCAACAACAAGATGCCACGGGGGGTGTCGACCAAGGCATATTCCAGCTCGGGGTGCGCGTTTAGGGCTTGGTTGGCGGGCAGGGTCCAGGCGGTGGTGGTCCAGATCACGGCAAAGGCTTTTTTGCTGCCGTCGCCAGGCAACTGGGGCAGACCAAAGGCGGCCGCCAGAGCGCTTGCGTTGTCGGCTTCAAAGGCCACGTCCAGGGTGTCGCTCTTTTTGTCGGCGTATTCGATCTCGAACTCGGCCAATGAAGAGCCGCAGTCAAAGCACCAATACACGGGCTTCAGCCCCCGGTAAACAAAGCCGCGCTCGATGACGCGTTTGAAAGCGCGAATCTCGCCGGCTTCGTTGGCAAAGTCCATCGTGCGGTACGGACGCTCCCAATCGCCCAGCACCCCCAAGCGCTTGAAGTCTTCGCGCTGTTGGTCGATTTGTTCGGTGGCAAACGCGCGGCTTTTTGCCTGCATGTCATCGCGGCTCAAGTTGCGGCCATGCAGTTTTTCGATCGCGTTTTCAATGGGCAAGCCATGGCAGTCCCAGCCTGGGATGTATTGCGCGTCAAAACCAGCCAGTTGCTTGGATTTGACAATCATGTCTTTCAGCACTTTGTTCAGCGCGTGGCCAATGTGCAATTTGCCGTTGGCATAAGGCGGGCCATCGTGCAACACAAACAGCGGTGCACCTTGGCGGGCTGCGCGCAGCTTTTTGTACAAACCGCCTTCATTCCAGCCGTTCACCCAAGCGGGTTCGCGCTTGGGCAGGTCGCCGCGCATCGGGAACGGGGTATCGGGCAGATTCAGGGTGGCCCGGTAGTCGGCGCGTTCAGCGTTGGGGTTGGGGGTGCTGGTTTCAGACATGAAAGGAATCCGAGAGTGCGGCCAAAAAACCGCGAAGAGCAAAAAGGCAGGCCGTCAAATTGAGCCCAGAAAAAGGTACAAGCCCAAGGCCTGAACCGGCTTGGGTCTGCGTCAAATTCGGTCGCGGGTGGTTTGACGGCTGGTTTCGCCGTGGCGCGAGGCAAACCACACCTGTGCGTCAGCGCAGTCTTTGGCGATGCCTGTTGTCAGGGCCGCCAGACCGTCGTATTTCAGCTCGTCGTGTAATTTGTGCAGCAGATCCACGCCGATGATTTTACTGTAGCCCCCTTCGGCCCCGAGATGCGCCGGCCAGTCAAAGACATGGGTCTCCAGCAGCACCCGTCCGCCATTGACATCGTTCGGGTCAAGGGAGGGGCGAATGCCCAAATTCGCGACACCCTTGAGGGGGCGGTCGGTGAGGCCGTTCACCTGCACCACAAAGATCCCGCTGGCCGCGGGTTTCCAATGCGCAAACCGCAGATTGAGGGTTCTGAAACCGTCGCCTGCGCCCGCTTGGCTGGCGGCCAGCTCGCGTCCCAGTTTGCGCCCATGGACCACGTGACCGCTGATGCTGTAAGGCCGGCCTAACAAGGCTTGCACATCTTGCATCCGGCCTTGGCCCAACGCTTCACGCACCGCCGAGCTCGAGACCCGCAGGCCATGCACTTCGTAACTGTTCATGCGGGCGACATCGAAACCCAGCCGTTCACCGGCCGCATCCAGCATGGCGTAGTCACCTGCGCGCTGTGCGCCAAAACGAAAATCGTCCCCCACTTGCACATAGCGCACGCCCAAGCCTTCGATCAGCACGTGTTGAATGAAGTCTTCGGGGGACTGGCTGGCCAGTCGGGCATTGAAGGGCAGCACCACCACTTGGTCAACGCCGCAGCGCTGCAGCTCTTGCAGCTTGTCGCGCAAAGTGGCGATGCGCGCTGGGGCGAGCTCGGGTTTGTTCAGGGCTTTGGCAAAGTAATCACGCGGGTGTGGCTCAAAGGTCAGCACGCAACTGGGCACACCCCGGTAAGCCGCTTCGCTGCGCAGCAAGGCCAGCATGGCCTGGTGACCTCGGTGCACACCGTCAAAGTTGCCGATGGTCAAGGCGCAGGCGGGCGCCAGGTCGGGGTGATGGAAGCCGCGAAAAACCTTCATGTCGCTTGCGGGTTGCTCGTCGTGCAGACGCAGAGCCTGCATTCACGGGGTTGTCAAAGTTAGAGGGTATATTGTGACTGAGCTCGGTCCTGTTATCCGGGTGTTGCGATGGTCTTGGCAGGCCAGTTTGCTTCATGGTTTGGCAGGATGGCAACGGAACTTTTCGTGTCAGTGGTCTTTGTACTGGTGGATGGAGGTGTCTGTGAAGGTTTTGAAACTCTCGGCTCAAGGTTTGCCGCAATCGTGGATCACCTTAGAGCAGGCGGTCACGCACTATGCAGCCGATGAAGTGCGTTGGGAAGCGGGGCAACAAGTGGCGGTCTTTCATGGCGGCCACAACGCGCTCACCGGGCAGCAATCCATCATCACCGTCAACAGCATCATTGGCACGCAAGGGGTGCCACGCATCAATCCTTTTGACCTGCGTTCAGGGCTGACCAACCCCAAGCTTTTTGCCCGCGACCGCAATGTGTGTGCGTATTGCGGCGGACATTTCCATGAATCTGAATTGACGCGGGAGCACATTGTGCCGGTGTCCCAAAACGGCCCGGACCATTGGATGAATGTGGTCACAGCCTGCCGTTCCTGCAACCACCGAAAAAGCAGTCGCACGCCAGAGCAAGCCCGCATGCCCCTGCTTTATGCCCCGTATGTGCCCAGTCTTTGGGAAGACTTTATTCTGCGCAACCGCCGCATCTTGTCCGACCAAATGGCCTTTCTGATGGCCCATGTACCCAAAAACTCACGCCTCATGATGTGAGGTCGGCTGGCGCTGTGCAAGGCCAGCGCATGAAGATTTATCGCCACAAAGCGATAGATTGAATACAAAAGTGTCGATAATTCACTGCTTGTATTCGGGAAAACTTCATGAACACACCTCTTTTTGGGCCGGTCTTGCGTGCGCCAACAGGTTTTCAGCCGCAGGGACTGACGCGCCGGCATTGGGTCCAGTCACTTTACTTGGGGGCGGGCTGGTTGCATGCCCACTCGCTGCGGGCGGCACAGACCCCAACTCCGTACCCGGTTCAACTGGCGTCCGCTTGGTCCCCCAAGCGCTCACCGAAAGGCTTTTGGGTCAGCGAAAAATTAGACGGGGTGCGTGCGGTTTGGGATGGCCGAATCTTGCGCTTTCGAAGTGGTCGCGTGCTCAATGCGCCCGCATGGTTTTTGGCGGCCTTGCCCAGCATGCCCTTGGACGGTGAGCTCTGGATCGCGCCCGGCCAGTTTGACCGGGTGTCGGGTTTGGTCCGCACAGAAGTCCTCCATGACGACGCTTGGCGCCAGGTGAAGTATTGGGTCTTTGATGCGCCCGGCCATGCGGGCCCCTTTGCGGAAAGAGTGCAAGCGCTGCAAGCCCAATTGGCTGCTTCGGCAGTCCCGTGGTTGTTGCCAGTGGCCCAAGAAGTCGTGCCGGATGAGGCCAGTTTGCAGGCGCATTTGCAAGCCGTCGTGGGACGCGGTGGCGAGGGCTTGGTGCTGCACCGGGCCGATGCCCACTGGCGCCCGGGCCGCACCGATGCGGTTTACAAATTCAAACCCGAACCCGATGAAGAAGGTCGGGTGGTGGGGCATCTGCCCGGCAAGGGCCGCTTGCAAGGGCAGACCGGCGCTTTGTGGGTGGAAATGCCCACGGGTCAGCGGTTTGCCTTGGGGGTCGGTTTGAATGACGCCGATCGCCGCAACCCGCCCCCAGTGGGCTCATGGGTCACTTACCGTTACCGCGATCGCACGCCCTCGGGCTTGCCGCGTTTTGCCAGTTATTTGCGCCAGCGTGAGCCTGAATAAAAAAGGGGCTCCGTGCGGAGCCCCTTGGCCAGTGCTCAAAGCGTTGGGTCAGGCAAAAACACCGGCAGTTTCTTGCATGCGATCGGACACTTCTCCCAGTTGGTGCAAAGTGTCGCCAAAGGTAATGTCCAGCTGCGTTAACTTTTTGAAGTAGTGGCTCACGATGTATTCATCGGTCACGGCAATACCGCCGTGCAGCTGCACGGCCTGCTGGCCCACAAAGCGCATGGAAACCCCCAGTTGGTACTTGGCGCGTGCCATCGCCCGGCGTCGCTCATCGGCCGGCGCGTGCAACTTCAAACTGGCGTAATAGCTCATAGAGCGGCCCAGCTCCAGTTGCATTTTCATATCGGCGACACGGTGACGAAGCGCCTGAAAGCTGGCGATGGCCACCCCAAATTGTTTGCGCGTGTTCATGTAGTCGATGGTGATGGCCAAGGTTTTGTCCATCACGCCCACCGCCTCGGCGCAGACACAAGCAATGCCAATGTCTTGCGCTTCTTCGAGCGCGGTCAAACCCTGCAAGGTGATCAATTGCGCGGGGGTGTTGCTCAGCACCACTTCGGCCGCACGCGAGCCGTCTTGTGTGATGTAGCCCTGAGTGCTCACGCCGTCGGCCTGGCGCTCCACCAAGAACAACGCCAGTTGGGCGCCGCCCTGGCCATTCACTATGGCGGGCACCACAAAAGCATCGGCTTGATCGCCTGCCGCCACCACGCTCTTGGTGCCCGTGAGCGTCCATTTCCCGCCCACTTTATGGGCCTGCGTGGCGCATCGATTCAGTTGGTAGCGCGCGCCGCGTTCTTGCTGGGCCAAGACCACGATGGCTTCACCGGCAGCGATGCGCGGCAGCCATGCGGCCTGAAGCTCAGTGGGGGCATGCGTTTGCAGCGTGGCACTGGTCATCAGCGTTTGCGTCAGGGGCTCTAAAACAATGCCACGGCCCAGCTCTTCGAGGGTCACCATGGCTTCGGTCGGGCCCATGCCCATGCCGCCGTTTTCTTCGCTCACGTACAAGCCGGTCAGGCCCAGCTCAGACATTTCGCGGTAAGCGTCGCGGTCAAAACCTCCGGCAGCCACGATGGCGCGGCGGCGCTCAAAGTCGTAACCCTTGTCTACCCATTTGCGCACCGCGTCACGCAGTTGTTCTTGGTCGTCAGAAAAATCGAAATCCATTTTGAAATCCTTTCGGCTCAACCGAGAACGGTTTGCGCGACGATGTTGCGTTGCACTTCATTGCTGCCGCCATAAATGGTGGTCTTGCGCATGTTGAAGTAGTTGGCCGCCAAGGGCGCGTTGGCGACCATGCCGCCGGGGAAGTTGCCTTGCCAGCCTGCGTCCATGGCTTCAAAAATGAAGGGCAGGGCGAAGGGTCCGGCGGCTTGCATCATGAGTTCGGTGTAGCGCTGTTGAATTTCGCTGCCGCGAATCTTCAAGAGGCCGGCAATGTCCAGCGAGTTTTTGCCCGACTTTTCAGCCGACAACACGCGCAGCACCAGCATTTCGAGCGCCACGATGTCCACCTCGAGTTTGGCGATCTCGTCGCGGAAGCGCAGGTCGTCGTAAACGCCTTCTGCTTTGGCGATGCGTTTCAGGCGTTCCAGTTCGCGCTTGGCGCGGTTCACATCGGCGATGTTGGTGCGCTCGTGGGCCAACAGGTGCTTGGCATAGTTCCAGCCCTTGTTTTCTTCGCCGATCAGGTTTTCGGCCGGCACTTCCACGTTGTCAAACCACACTTCATTGACTTCGCATTCGCCGTCCAACAGTTTGATCGGCCGCACGGTGATGCCCGGCGATTTCATGTCGATCAGCAAGAACGAAATGCCGGTTTGAGGTTTGCCTTCGTTGCTGGTGCGGACCAAACAAAAGATCCATTCGCCGTATTGGCCCAAGGTGGTCCAGGTCTTTTGACCATTCACAATGTATTTGTCCCCTTGGCGCTCGGCGCGGGTTTTGAGCGAAGCCAAATCAGAGCCCGAACCCGGCTCGCTGTAGCCTTGGCTCCACCACACTTCACCACTGGCGATGCCCGGCAAAAAGCGTTTTTGTTGTTCGGCATTGCCAAAGGCCATGATGACCGGGGCCACCATCACGGGGCCAAACGGCACCACACGAGGCGCGCCAGCCAGCGCACATTCTTCTTCAAACAAGTGTTTTTGCACGGCGCCCCAGCCTGGCCCGCCAAACTCTTTGGGCCAACCCCAACCCAACCATCCTTTTTTGCCCAAGATCTTGGCCCAGCGTTGCAAATCTTCGCGTGTGAGCCGCATGGCGTTGTGCACTTTGTGGGCGATGTCGGCGGGTAAGTTCGCTTTGACCCAAGTGCGAATTTCGTCGCGAAATGCGAGCTCTTCGGGGGTAAATGCCAAATCCATAGGGAGCCTTTTCCAGTGGGGTGAGTGCGGCCCTTGCAAGCCGTGACTTCAAAATCTAACGGTCGTGCTTTTTATCACGCCGCATCGCAGCCATCCTGTCTTGGGTGCGACAAAATCGTTCTCCGATCCGCGACGCGAAATGGCCAGGGTGCAGGCGATGGCCGTGAAAGGGCTGGGATAATCTGCCGCAATCCATGAAAAATATTGTCATATTGATTTCCGGTTCCGGCTCCAACATGGCCGCCATCGTCCGTGCGGCAGAGCAAGAGCGCTGGGCCACGCGTTTGAACGCCCGCGTGGCCGCGGTCTTGAGCAACCGGGCTGATGCCAAAGGCCTGCTGTTTGCAAAAGAGCAGGGCATTGCGACGGGGGTTTTGGACCACAAAGCGTTTGCTTCGCGTGACGCATTTGATGCCGCATTGCGCCAAGAAATTGACCGCTTTTCGCCCGATTTGGTGGTGTTGGCCGGGTTCATGCGCATATTGACGCCCGGCTTTGTGGCGCACTACGCAGGGAAGTTGCTCAACATCCACCCGTCTTTGTTGCCCGCATTTCCGGGTTTACACACCCACCAGCGGGCCATCGATGCGGGCTGCCGATTTGCGGGGGCCACGGTACACCAGGTCACCGCCGAGTTGGACCATGGCGAAATTTTGGCCCAAGCGGTGGTACCGGTTTTGCCCGACGACACCGCCGAAACCCTGGCGGCCCGAGTACTCACGCAAGAGCATTTGATTTATCCGCGCGCGCTGGCGCAGTTGTTGGCCTAATCGCCGACGCGCGTGAACCGCGCTTGCACTTGGCCATTGAACTCGGCCACCTCTAAAAACATCGCCGCAGGCCTGACCCAAAGCCCTTCGTCACCGTAGAGTGCTTGGTAAAGCGTCATGGGTTGTAGGTCTTCGCTGTGCCGCACGGTGCCCAGCACCCGGTACATGCCCCCTTTGTAATGGCGGTAGAGGCCTTTGGGCGTTTCAATCAAGGGCGGCAGGGTCTCAGACATGCGTGCTTTCTGGGTGACAGTGAAAATGGACGGGTAGGGGATGGGACAATAGCGCCCATGCATCCAAAAGCCCTGTTAGACGCCTGCGCCGATTTGGTCAGGCTGGTTCTCCAATTTGAACATCCCGCCGACGCGGTCGTCTCGCGTTATTTTCGTGAACACCGCGCTCTGGGGCCCCGCGAGCGGGCGACCCTGGCCGAAACCGCCTTTTGCGTCTTGCGCAAGAAATTGTTGTTTGAACAATTGGCCCGATCAGGTTCGGGCAGCAAAGAGCGCAAGCTGGCCATTTTGGGGTTTCATGGCCCGCGAGATTTCTTGAGCGCCGCACTCAACGAAACGGAAAAAAAGTGGCTGGCCACGTGTGACAGCATTCCTGCGGATGCCTTGATGGCGCCGCACCGACACAACTTGCCCGATTGGATGGCGCAGGCGCTGCAAGCCCAATTGGGCGATGAATTTTGGGTCTTGGCTGAGCACTTGCAGCAGCCTGGCACGCTGGATTTGCGCGTCAATTTGTTGCAAGCCAAACGCAGCGAGATTCAAAAAGAGCTTCAGCTTGCGGGAATTGCCTCTGAAGTCACGCCTTATTCGCCTTGGGGTTTGCGTTTGCAAGGCAAGCCGGCTTTGCAAAAAACCGATGCCTTTACCCGGGGCGCCATCGAAGTACAAGACGAAGGCTCGCAATTGCTGGCCTTGCTGGTGGACGCGCACCGGGGCGAAATGGTGGTGGACTTTTGTGCCGGCGCCGGTGGCAAAACTTTGGCGTTGGGCGCTGCGATGCGCAGCACGGGCCGCTTGTACGCTTTTGATGTGTCGGGACACCGGCTTGATGCCCTCAAGCCGCGCATGGCCCGAAGCGGTTTGTCCAATGTGCATCCCGCTGCCATTGCCCACGAGCGAGATGACCGCGTCAAACGTTTGGCCGGCAAGATTGACCGTGTTTTGGTGGATGCGCCTTGCTCGGGCTTGGGCACCTTGCGGCGCAACCCCGATTTGAAATGGCGACAAAAACCGCAAGCGGTCCAAGAACTGACCGAAAAGCAATTGGCCATCTTGCAGAGCGCTTCGCGTATGGTCAAGTCGGGCGGGCGTTTGGTTTATGCCACGTGCAGTGTGTTGCCCGAAGAAAACGAGCAAATTGCACTCGCCTTCAGCGCGGCCAACCCCGACTTTGTGCCGCTCAATGTGGCGCAAGAATTGGCGCGTCTGAAAGTGCCTGATGCAGCCAGTTTGTGTGCCCCGGCCACAACGGGTGAGTCCAGCCTTGAAACCAGCCCCGATGCGGTGCCTGAGGGTTCATTTCTGCGCTTGTGGCCACATCGCCATGCGACGGATGGTTTTTTTGCCGCTGCGTGGACTAAAAAGTAAATTTTAGAATTAATTTAACCGAAGATTCGGCCGAAAGGACTGTCCTTTTGGAGCCAAGAAACTTAAAATCGGACGATTGCCTGAACTCAGGCGCCTGTAGAAAGTATTGCGTATGTTGTTGCCTGAATCGGCCTTTCTTGATTCATTGATTCAGTGGATGGGCCACGGCTTGTTTGATTTGGCCTGGTGGCAAATGGTGTTGATCACCTTGGGCTTGACCCACATCACGATTGCCAGTGTCACGATTTTCTTGCACCGTCACCAAGCCCACCGCGCGCTGGACCTGCACGCCATTCCCTCGCATTTCTTCCGTTTTTGGCTGTGGTTGACCACGGGCCAAGTGACCAAAGAGTGGGCGGCCATTCACCGCAAGCACCACGCCAAATGCGAGCAAGCCGAAGACCCCCACAGCCCCCATGTGCATGGCATCAAAACGGTGCTTTTCACAGGTGCAGAGTTGTACCGCAAGGAGTCTAAAAACCAAGAGACTCTGAAGCGTTATGGCCACGGCACGCCGGACGACTGGATTGAGCGCAACCTGTACACCCGTTTTTCTTGGCAAGGTGTGGCGCTGATGCTCATCATCGATGTGGCCCTGTTCGGCTTTATTGGTTTGACTGTTTGGGCTGTGCAAATGGCCTGGATTCCGGTCACTGCAGCCGGCATCATCAACGGGGCGGCTCACTATTGGGGCTACCGCAACTTTGAGGCACACGACGCCAGCACCAATATTTCACCTTGGGGCATCTTGATTGGCGGTGAAGAGTTGCACAACAACCACCACACCTACCCCACATCGGCCAAATTGTCAGTGAAACCTTACGAGTTCGACATCGGCTGGCTGTACATCCGTGCACTCGAAACCCTGGGCCTTGCCACCGTCAAAAAGACGCCTCCTCGCTTGGCTTATGGAGACATTCGCCCCGTGGCCGATGAAAAGACCCTTGAGGCCTTGATTGCCAATCGCTACGAAGTCATGGCCAATTACGCTCGTAACTTGCATTCGGTCTTGCAACAAGAAGCGAAAAAGCTGAAGGTCGATGCCAGTGTGATGCAGGCTGCTCAGCGTTGGTTGCACCGTGACACCGCCAAGGTGCCGGCGGCTGTGCATGCCCAATTGCATCAGGCACGAGCCGCAAGCCCGGTGCTCGACAAAATGGTGCAAATGCGTGAAGAACTCAGCCAAATTTGGCTCAACACTTCGCATTCGCGTGAGCAACTGGCCGCTGATTTGCAGGCTTGGTGCCGCCGCGCCGAAGAAAGCGGCAT
>JACCEE012229999.1_pt1 | contig 13048 bp, 14 predicted proteins | sample 7449931 | NCBI WGS metagenome assembly JACCEE01 (sample SAMN15323457, study PRJNA562643) | freshwater metagenome | isolation source: river surface water | place: USA:Blue River Watershed | collected 2017-08-19 | reverse complement strand
CATTGCTCGGCCACGGGCAACAACAAATCCAAGCTCAAGCGTTCCACCCCTGGCATGGAAGCCACTGCTTCGCGGCGTTGTTGGCCTTCGAGCACAAACACGGGGTAAATCAAATCGTTCACGCTCAGCGCATGTTCGCGCACCAAGTTGCGGGTGAAGTCATCGCGGCGCAAGCGGCGAGGGCGGTTGGCGGGGAAGGGGGTGGTCATGTGTGCTTTTGAGGATTTCAATGGATATATTCACGCAAGTGTCAATCTAGCCTGACATTTTGTCAAATTTCTGTGAAGTCGACCATAGTCAATCATTGATTGATGAGGGGTTGAAATTTTAAATAATTAAAAAATACTACATGTAAAGCTATAGTCGAAAGAGAAAACCAACGTGTTTCCGCCTTTTTCTAAATAAATATTACCAAAAGTCTGTTTCCATGAACACATCTTCAAAACACATCCCCAAGCGAATTCCTGCATTTTTTTACGGAAGTTTTATTCGCAAGGACATCATGGCGTTGGGCGATTTTTACCCTGATCGAATTGAGGTTGCAAAGCTGAACGGCTATGACATAGCTTTTGATCCGCATGCCAATATCTTTCGTTGCGAGAACCGTGCGATTTGTGGTGTCTTGGTGTATCCCTCACACGAAGAATTGAACAAACTTTACGCGAGGGACGGTGTGGGTATCTTTCTTCCTGAGGCGGTGGTAGTAGAAACCATTGATCACAAATTAGTTCCAGCTATGTGCTACATGCCTCCTGCCAGAGGAACAGCGGCTGCTGATACTGAGTATGTCGATAAGTTAATCACTGCCGGTATAGAGCATGGGTTTGCTTCATGGTATGTTGATCGTTTGAAAGAGTTGCGAGACCTGTCGAGCTAAATGAGGAAAAACAGACAAAAGTGCTTTTGAAAAACCCTTGCTTTATGCATTTTGTAGCGTTAAGTCCTCGGCGGCGTTAACTGATTAGCGTGAGGCTAAGGTTAATCCATTGATCTTCATCAGCAAGTAAATGTATTTAAGTTCGGCTTTTTCGCAATCTGGCGCTCCTACCCAGCGAGCTAGTGAATGAGCTGGCATGTGAACGCGCTTGCCATCAATTTCAACTTCGACCCGGAAATAGCAAGGGTTATGTTCACTGAATGAAATTACTTTACCCCAGCGCCCAATTGGCCAAGGCTTTCCAATGACGACAACTTGCTCTCCAGGACGTGCAAGACAATCTAGATTGTCTTCATATGCCTGTTGGATTTCATTGCTAGTCGTTCTAGCACTAGCTTTAGCAAAATCGTTGGCAAATTCTATGAATTGTTCGGCGTTCATCTTCACAGATTCGGCTCGAAGCTGTAGTTCCTTTAATGGGGCTAAATTTGCACCTCCCGCGAGGTATGGTTAGACGCCGGTCCAGGGGTGTCCAAACTCTACGGGGACTTATTTACGCTCCGTGACCGACTCCTTCCAAGCGCGCGATTTCTCAAGCAGCAATCCGGCTTGTCATCTACGGGACTAATTGGCCTGAGGCACTGTGAAAGAATGTTTTTCTGATATGGGTGAGGATGTTCCCTAGAGCATCTATTTGTGAACTGCGCCGTAGAACATAGAGGAGACAAAACATGAGCAACACATTGAATGATGAACTGCAGATTCGACAAATGGTCGAACGTTGGGCCGTCTGGCGTGATGCGGGTGACTGGCAGCGATTTGCCACCGTTTGGCACCCTGAAGGGGTGATGATGGCCACTTGGTTTCAGGGGCCATTTGCAGACTTCATTCGTGTCACGCAAGAAGGCTGGGCCAAGGGCGTAAGTATTCTGCACTTTTTGGGGGGCTCTGCCATTGAGGTGTCCGGCGACCGAGCGATTGCACAAACAAAAATGACCATCTCGCAGCGTGGCATGGTGGAAGGTGAAAACGGGCCCGTGTTGTGTGATGTGGTCTGTACTGGTCGTTTTTATGATTTCGTCACACGACACAACGGCGAATGGAAGTTGCTGCATCGCCAACCCATTTATGAAAAAGATCGCATTGATCCTGTGGATTCGTCTGCAACACTGAAGTTGGATACAGCTGCACTCGCCAATTTTCCTGAGGGCTATCGTCATTTGGCTTACATCCAAACGCGCATTGGCTACAAGGTCAAGATGGACATGCCGATGCTCAAGGGCTCTGAAGTTGAAGAGCTCTATAAACGTGGAGCGCGTTGGCTAGCTGGTGGCACATTGGAGCGCTGAATCTGCAGCGCGTCACGTCATACTTGAACAAGGGGACGACCATGTCGAAAAAGTTGATAGGCGGTGTTGATACCAACCGTCGTACTTTGCTAAGCACAGTACCTGCAGCGTTTTTGTGCGGATGGCTGCCGAGCGCACACGCACAGGCGAGTTATCCGAATCGTGCATTGCGTGTGATCGTGCCGCAACCCCCGGGGGGCGGCTTTGATTTCGTGGCGCGTGCATTGGCAGATCGCTTAGGTAAGTCCTTGGGACAGAGCATTGTGGTTGAGAACAAGCCTGGGTCTGGTACCTTGGTAGGCACAGAAGCGGCAGCCAAAGCTGATCCAGATGGATACACATTGTTGATGGGATCGGTTTCGAACATCGCCCTCAACATGGGCCTATACGACAAGTTGCCTTACGACAGCCTGCGTGATTTTGAACCGGTTGGCCTTGCTGTTAGCTATAGCTACACCTTGATGGCGCGTAAGGACCTGCCTTTTAACTCACTCAAAGAGTTGGTCGCCCATGCCAAGGCCAATCCAGAGAAGCTCACCTACGCATCTGCCGGCAATGGTTCTGGTCAACACGTGCTGGCTGCTGCGCTTTGGTATCTGGCGGGTGTGAAAGTGGTGCATGTGCCGTATCGCGGCGCTCAGGCAGCTTATCAAGATTTGCTAGGCGGTCGTGTCGATCTCTTCTTTGATTTGTCGTCAACGGCACGCGTGCAAGTGAACGCAGGCACGGTAAAAGCGCTGGCGGTTTCTGGTGCCGAACGCAATGCGATGCATCCGGACACGCCTACGATTTTGGAAAGTGGTGTAGCACCGTTAGAACTTGAGTCGTGGTTTGGGTATTTCGTTCCGAAGAAAACGCCGTATGACATACAAGAGCGCTTGCGAGGTGAATTGAACAAAGTCATTGCTCAACCAGAATTGCAAGAAGTCTTTCGTAAGGCAGGAGGCAAACCAATGTCCCTTAGCGTAGACCAAACCCGTGCGTTAGTGAGACGAGATGTTGAACGTTGGACCAAGTTGGTTCGAGACATTGGCATTAAGGCGGAATGAGGCTTTTGTTTTGTCAAGCCTTCAACATCCTTTTAGGAGACCTATGAAAAAAATTCTGACTCTTTGCGTGATCCTGCTCATGGCAGCTTGTGCCAACGTTGCGAATTCGCCACCGCCTCCCAACGATCCGGTCACCTTGCGCGTGAATGTATTTCGTGGTGCCAGCAACTTGCCCATCTACATGGCGCAAGAAAAAGGATATTTCTCGCGCCGTGGACTCACTTTGCAAATGCAGTTCACCCCCAACTCATCAGAACAACGGGCTGGCCTGGCTGCGGGTCGATTTGAAATTGCCCATGCTGCTGTCGATAACGCTGTAGCCATGATTGAGCAAGCCAAAGCAGACGCGGTCATTGTGGCGGGCGGAGATGGGGGCATGAACGAGCTATTGGTGCGTCAAGACATCAACAAATTGGCCGACATGCGTGGTCGTACGTATGTGGTGGATGCCCCCAACACAGCCTACGCACTGATTGGACGCAAAATTCTTAAGGAAGCAGGCCTTAAAGAGGGGCAAGATTACAAACTCGACCCCCTGGGGGGGTCTGAGGCACGGACCAAAGGTTTGGACACACCTGCAGGGGCTGCTACGCTGCTCAATCCCCCTTGGAATTTTCTAGCTAGAGAGCGCGGCGCTAAAAGTTTGGGGCGTACCGTTGACCTTTTTGGTGCCTATCAAGCGCAGGGTGTCTTTGTCATGCGGCCTTGGATGAAGCAAAACCCCCAAGTGCTAGAACGCTACTTGGCTGCCTACATCGAAGGTTGTCGGGCTTCACAAGATCCAGCACAACGTAACTTGGTGTTGCAGTTGTTGATGCGAGAGCTCAAGCTAACTCAAAAGATCGCCGAGATGACCTATGCAGAATTGATGACAACTGGCAGTGGTCTCGCCAAGGACTGCGCCTTAGACATGAGGGGTTTTCGCAATGTCTTGACCCTGCGTGCCGAAATAGAAGGGCAGTGGGGTGGTGTTGCACCCGATGCGGCGAAATTTCTCGATTTGAGCGTTTACAACCGCGCTTTGAGTCATGCGATGAATTGAGTCCGGCAGGTGCAGACTTTGCGCGATTTAGACTCGTGCGCTGAATCTGGAAGAAATGACACCAATCACAGCACCATCGTGAGTGGAATTGTTGACGCTTGCTTCATGAAGTTGAGAAACAACGATAGACATTTCCATGCCAGTACAGAGAATTTTCATTTGTCGATTTAATCGCTCATGTGTAAAACGGCGCGTTTTAGTACATCAGAAAAATATTCAGCAGCAGGTGTCAGTGGCATGCCAGTTCTGCGTACCAAGGAAATGGGTGGCGCTGGCAATGTCTCTTTTATTTCAATGGCTTGAACAAAGTCGCGCAACACAGGTGATTGAGTCCATTGGATGGGAAGCATCATCAATAAGTCCGAATTCATCAGTGCTGTTAGGAAAGTGAGCGTTGAGTGCGCTTGAAGAACCAAACGGGGTTTGGGAAGTCCGTAGCTTTCAAACAATGGCCAAAGCTCCTCTTCTGCAATGTGTGTGATGGAAGTGGTTATCCACTCAGCATCAATGAGATCGTGCAATGATTTGGCTTGTGCCAAAGGATGTCCCCTTCGGCCGACGATCACGCGGTTGTTATCAAACAATTTTTCTCTGATCAGTTCGCTGCTAATGTCGCTTGGGGCAGGACCCACATAAAAATCAATCCTGCTTTCGCGTAGATCTAACTCAATCTTTGGATAAACAGCATCAATGATGTCGATGGTGACATTGGGAAAACGTGATCGAAATGGACGCAAAGTGTTGGGTAACAAAGCGATGTGGGGAACGCTGGACAACGCCACTCGTAAGCTGCCGTGTGTTTCACCGCGCAGTTGATCGAGCTCCTCTTGTGCAAGGCGCAGTTCGTTCAACACCAAACTGGCACGACGGTGAAAAACAGTTCCCATTGGGGTCAGGGCTACACCACTGGGTTTTCTGTCAAACAAAACCACACCTAATTCGCGCTCAAGTTCTTGGATGCTTCGGCTGATGGCTGGTTGCGAGCCATTGAGTTGTCGTGCGGCAGCACGCAGGCCGCCACGGTCCACCACGGTTAAAAAATCGCGAATGGCATTGAGTTTCATTTTGTTGCCTTTTGAACTAACTTAAAGGGTTTGCGGTGGATTTGCGCGCGTTTGCTGATATCTTTTTTGCATCACATTCGAAATATTTTCATCTTCCTGAATCGCTTTGACATCCGTACGATCCCCAACCATTCCCTAGGAGGACTTGCGTGGGTTCATCTTTGTTGCAAACACAAGTATTGATCGTTGGTGCAGGGCCCGTCGGATTGGCGACGGCGATTGAGCTTGGGCATCGTGGCATCCGGTGTCTTTTGATTGAAAAGAACGACCGAGTTGGATATGCACCGAGGGCTAAAACAACCAACGTTCGTACTCGGGAACATTTCCGACGTTGGGGGATTGCTGACAAATTAAGAGCCGCGTCTCCATTTGGAATGAATTACCCCTCGAACGTGGTGTTCTGCACTCGCTTGGGCGGTCATGAGCTAACACGTTTTGAAAACGCTTTGTATTGCGGTCCGGGGCGCAACCCTTTGTACTCCGAGCATTCTCAGTGGGTGCCGCAGTACACAGTGGAAGAGGTCATGCGCGCACATGCTCAGACGCTCCCCAGTGTCGAACTTCGCTTCAATTGCGAGCTCAAATCGTTTACAAGTACCGATGACCACGTTGAGGCCATTTTCCAAGACCAAAACCACCAGCAAACAGTCACGGTTCAAGCGAAGTATTTGGTAGGAGCCGATGGTTCGCGCAGCAGAGTGCGTGAAGCGATTGGGGCGCGTATGGAAGGTACATCAGGTCTTTCGCGCAACTACAACATTGTGTTTCGTGCGCCTGGATTGGCGAAGGCACACACATTGGGCCCTGCCATCATGTATTGGCAAGTTAACCAAGATGTACCCAGCGTCATTGGACCGATGGACCAAGGTGACAAATGGTTTTTCATGCCCACGGGTATCAAAGAGGGCTGGAAGTTAGACAACGCAGATGTGCCTGCATTGATTCACAAGGCAACAGGCATTGATGCCGCTTACGAAGTGTTGTCCACAGACGAGTGGACGGCGAGCCGCCTGTTGAGCAACTTTTACCGTGATCGGCGGGTTTTTTTGGCAGGTGATGCTTGTCACGTGCACCCCCCCTTTGGTGGCTACGGCATGAATATGGGTGTAGCGGATGGTGTGGATTTAGGTTGGAAGCTCGCATCAGTGCTTCAGGGTTGGGGTGGTTCTCAGTTGTTAGACAGCTATGAGAGAGAGCGTCGTCCAGTTCATGAGATGGTGCTGGAAGAAGCAGTGACCAACCATTCGATGTTGGGAAATCAGCTCTGGAAAGAGGGCATGGACCAAGATAACGAGCAGGGTGCAGCTTTGCGTTCAGAGGTAGGGGCACGTATTCAGGCAGCCAAGATGCGAGAGTTCACCACCTTAGGGGTCATGATTGGCTATCACTATGAAAATTCGCCTGTGATCGTTGGCGATGGTACAGAGGCACCCGGCCATGATTTTGTGAACTATGTGCCATCATCACGGCCCGGTTCACGCGCACCGCATGCTTGGTTGCATGACGGGAGTTCATTGTTTGACCATTTTGGCAAGGGCTTCACGTTGTTAGCCTCGAGAGATGCCCCCTCAGAAGCCATCGATCAAGCGCGTGTACAAGCGCAAACAACGGGTGTACCTCTCAAAGTCATTCAACCAAATGAATTGGCCGTGCCCGTTCTGTATCCCACCCGTTTCACGTTGATCCGCCCAGATCAACACGTGGCGTGGCGAGGGGATGCTTGGCCGCATGCCTCTGTGGGGTTGTTTGAAAAAGTTACTGGACGAGCCAACGCAATGGTGGCAGTTCATGGAAAAAACAAATTCGCGTCCGTATAACGATTCATCAGGAGACTCATATGAAATCTATCAAAAACTTGCTTACTTGTATCACCTTGGTGCTTACAAATTCGGTTGCGTTGGCGCAGTTTGCGCCAACGTCGCCGGTGAAGATAGCGAGCGTTTTTCCCACTGGAAGTGGACCGGATGTGGTCGCGCGCATGGTGGCTGATAAATTGCAAGCGCGTTGGTCCCAGAGTGTTTTGGTAGATGCCAAGCCCGGTGGCGCTGGTGCAGTGGCCATCAACGCGATGAAAAGTGCTCCCCCAACTGGTAATGATTTGGTTGTTGTGGATGTTGGCAATTTGTCCATCAATCCATTGATTTTCAAAAAACTATCCTATGACCCCGTTAACGATCTCGTGCCTGTTGCTATTTTGTACAAAGCATCATTTTTTGTTGTGGTGAGCACCAACAGCCCGCACAAAAACTTAAAAGACCTTGTAACAGCTGCTACAGCCAAAGGGGGTGCACCTTTGCGCTACGGTTCCAATGCGGTCGGTGGGCCTATTCATTTGGGGTCAGCGCGGCTAGAGAGCGCGCTGGAAAGTGAAATGATGCATGTGCCTTACAAAGAAACCTCACAGCTGTACGCAGCTGTGGCGACAGGGGAAATTGACTGGGCCTACGGCAGTATCGCCACAGCTGGTCCACTGATTCGCGCCAATCGTCTTCGTGTATTGGCCGTTGCAGACGCTAAAAGATCTGCCGCTATGGCTGATGTACCCACCTTGTCTGAAGCGGGTGGTCCAAAAAATCTGGATGCAGTGTCTTGGGTGGCGCTCATGGCTCCACGTGGCACACCCGCCAATGTGGTGGCAGAGATCAATCGCGGTGTCAACGATGCTTTGTCGCAACCCGATGTGAAGGAGAAGATGGCCAATTTTGGTTTCACGATCAGCACCGGTTCTCCGCAACAGGTTACCGATTTGATGAATGCTGACTTGGCGCGTTACGCTGAGGTACTGAAGAAAGTCAAAGTGTCGATCGACTGATAGGCATCGCATGCAATTGACCCTAGCTTATTGCCCCATCGCTTGCTCCATGGTGCCCTACATCTTGCTGACAGAAGCGGGGGCGCCATTTGATGTTCTGAAAGTGAACTTGTTCAAAAACCAGCAGAACACGCCTGAGTATCTTCGCATCAACCCCAAAGCTAAAGTGCCAACACTCATCGTCAACGGCGACCCTTTGACTGAGAACGTTGCTATTCAATTATGGATTGATCGTCAATTTCCTGAGGCTAAGTTGATGCCACGTGATTTGATGGCGTACCACAAAGCGATTGCCGTGATGTCTTGGTGCTCTTCTGCGATACATCCCAAACTGACACAGCAAGCCCGACCTGAACGGTATTGCGAGATCGTCAATACAGCGGATAACGTCAAAGCCTTGGGTGCCTCAGCCATGCTTGATTTGTTTGCCATTGCAGATCAGAAATTGGTGGGGCGTGAATGGTTTTTCGACCATTTCACCTGCGCAGATGCTTATTTTTACTGGTGTTTTCGAAGAGGAACCCAGTTTTACCCTGATGCATTGAAGTTTGAAAACTGTGCTCGACACATGTCACTGATGGACAAGCGTTCTAGTGTTCAAAAGTTACTGGCTTTTGAAGCACAAGTGCAAGCTGAATTCACTCAAATGCCTTGAATTTAATTTGTCAAAGAGAAAAGGAGTGCACATGACAACAACTGCCCCTGGCGCTGTTCAATCCAATACCCCACGTATCAGCCCTGCGCGGTTTGTACACGTGGTTTATCGCACGCATCGGTTCGATGAAATGATCGCTTGGTATCAGAAGGTTCTGGGCGCCAAGATTCAACATTACGACCCTGTGATTGCATTTGTGACTTATGACGAAGAGCACCACCGTGTTGCTTTTTTGAACTTGTCAATTATTGAACCTGATGGTGTGAAAGAGCGTCAGGACAGAGTTGGCGTGGACCATGTGGCCTACACGTTTGACTCACTGCGCGACTTGATGGAGAACTATGCGCAGTTGAAGGCGATGGGCATTCTTCCTTACTGGAAGTTGCATCACGGCATCACGATTTCGCTTTACTACGGCGACCCAGATGGCAACCGCATGGAATTTCAGGTAGACGTGTATAAGTCGAACGAAGAAGCCAATGGGTTCATGACGGGCCCCGGATTTGCACAAAACCCGATTGGGGTGGAGTTCGACCCCGATGAGTGGCTGGCGCGTTTGCAGGGTGGCGAACCTGAGGCTAACTTCATGATTCGCACGGAGCACTTGCCAGTGGCGCCCTTGCGTAACCCATAAATTCTCTGCCGGGTGGCATAGGTACTTATGCAAATGTCACTTGAAGCAGACTGTACCCAACAACGATTCGACTGAAAGGTAATCACATGAAACTCGTTCGCTATGGCCGCCCCGGGCAAGAAAAACCTGGTTTGATAGATGCGCAAGGGCAGCTCCGTTCTTTGGTGGGCGTCATTGAGGATGTCTCTCCCCAAAATTTGTCCGACACGATGATTCGTCGACTATCCAAAATCGATACGAATAAGTTACCTGTGGTCCGTGGTAAGCAACGTATGGGATGTCCCATCGCTGGCACGCGCAAGTTTGTGGCTATTGGCTTGAACTACAAAGAGCATGCCGCTGAATCTGGTTTGCCTTTGCCAAAAGAGCCCATCATTTTCTTTAAAGCCATAACGAGCTTGCAAGGTCCAAACGACAACGTGATGTTGCCACGGGGTTCAAAAAAAGGCGACTGGGAACTAGAGCTAGGTGTGGTGATTGGCAAACGCGCTCGCTATGTTTCGCAAAAGAGCGCCCTCGAACATGTTGCGGGCTATTGCATCGTGAATGATGTGAGCGAGCGTGAGTTTCAAATTGAACGCGGTGGCACATGGGATAAGGGCAAAGGTTGTGACACTTTTGGTCCCGTGGGGCCTTGGCTGGTCACGCGCGATGAGGTGCCAAATCCACAAAAGTTAGAGATGTGGTTGGATGTCAACGGCGAGCGGATGCAAACCGGTAATACAAAGACAATGATTTTTAGCGTCGCCAAAATTGTGAGTTATGTCAGTGAATTCATGACATTAGAGCCCGGTGACATCATCGCCACCGGTACGCCTGCCGGCGTCGGTTTAGGTAAAAAGAAAAATGGTAAGCCGGCTCCTATTTTTCTAAAGCGAGGCGACACCATGACTTTGCACATTGAAGGTTTGGGTATTCAGTCGCAAAAAGTGGTGCCATTCAAACTCTAATTTCTTGTTACCCAAGTGTGACTAGGCTAGTGAGTAAATGCGCAACGCAGGTTATAAAAAATGCTGGTTGCCTCCTAATGATTTTTCTTTTTTAGAAGTTCATCTATGAGTTATCACCGACCCGCCAAAATCAAATTGATCGCCTTAGAGGAGCATTTTCTCCATGCCGAAGTGACTGCTCAACTCGATTCTGTCGATCAGGCCTTGCTATCTCCAACGCGAGTTCCAGGTCTAGATGAATTAGGTGATGCGCGCATCAAAGTCATGGATGAAGCTGGCATTGCGGTGCAGGTTTTGTCCCACACAAAACCAGGTGTGCAGGAAATTGCGGATAGTCAATTGGCTACAAGTCTTGCAATCGGTGCGAATGACTATTTGGCTGAAGCTGTGGCTGCTTATCCAGACCGTTTTGCCGGGTTTGCAACCCTGGCAACTGCCTCACCTGATCAGGCTGTGCGAGAACTAGAGCGTACTGTTGAGCAATATGGTTTTAAGGGTGCCATGATCAACGGACATACTCAGGGCGAGTATCTTGATCAGCAGCGCTTTTGGCCAATTTTTGAAGCCGCTGAAGCGCTGGATGTGCCGATTTACCTCCATCCTGCGAACCCTCATCCTGCGGTTTTAGAGGCTTATTACAAAGATTACCCTGTGCTGGGCTATGCACCATGGGGATATGCCGTTGAAACTGGAACACATGTACTGCGCCTAATTTTGAGTGGTGTCTTTGACCGTTTTCCTGGTCTCAGGATGGTGATTGGTCACATGGGAGAGCTGTTACCGTTTGCTTTGTGGCGTGCCGATGGGCGACTTACCCCAAAGTACCCGAATTTAAAAAAATCAGTCCGAAATACTTTTCTGGATCACTTTAGTGTCACAACTTCAGGTGTGTTTTCAACTCCTGAACTTTTGTGCACTGCAAGCGTTGTTGGTTTTGACAACATGCTTTTCTCAGTCGATTACCCGTTTGAATCGAACTTTGAAGCAGTGCGGTGGTTTGATTCTTTGCCAATTGCCGACAGTGACAGAGCTAAATTGGCTCATCTCAATGCCGAGCGACTTCTCAAGTTGTAAAAATAATTTATTGAAGAACTATGAAAAAAAATATTTTTTGCACCATCTCGACAACGCTGCTGTGCGCACTCCTATCGATCAGTGCCTTGGCGCAAAGTCCAGCCGCTTTCCCTTCCAAGACCGTGACTCTGGTCGTGCCTTTCACGCCCAGTAGCGGTAGCGACATCATTGCGCGCATCGTTGCTCCCAAGCTGGCGACCAAATGGGGGCAACCGGTCATCGTAGACAACAAACCTGGCGCGAGTGGTAACTTGGGGGCACAGGCAGTAGCAAAATCGGCCCCTGATGGACATACTTTATTGATGGCTATCAACACGTTCACGATGACGCCAGCAATTTACAAAAACTTGGGATTTGATCCTGTCAATGATTTTTCACCCATCACAAAACTGGCTGAATCTGGTTTTGCCTTTGCTGTGAACCTCAGCCTACCTGCCAAAGACATTAAATCTCTCATTGGTATAGTAAAAAAAAATGGGGACAAGCTAAACTATGCATCTCCTGGTAACGGAACGCCTCATCACTTAGCCATGGAGCTTTTCAAGTCTAGCTACCAGCTTGACATCCTGCATGTTCCCTATAAGGGCATACAAGGTGCGTTAACAGACCTCATGGGTGGACAAGTTCAGATGATGTTTGCAACAGTTCACTCAACACGTCCACTCGAGCAGGCTGGAAAGATGCGATTTTTGGCGGTAACAGGCGAGACAAGAAATCCCAGCGTTCCCGATGTTCCCACCTTCAAAGAACAGGGCATCAAAGAAATGGAGGGGCTTGAGGCCTGGTTCGCAGTTCTGGCGCCTGGTCGTACGGCAACAGAAACGATTAACCGAATCAATCGAGATTTCATAGAGGTCATGAATGCCCCAGACACAAGGGCTGAATTAGCGCAGAAGGGCTTGACCGTCTCTACATCATCGCCAGTTCAGATGGCGACTATCATTAAATCAGACCTCACCCGCTGGAAAAAAGTTGTTTCAGAAGCCAACATCACTGCGGATTGATGTGCAATAAAGTGTGTGATTGGCGTTTTCTCACTTTCGCTAGAAGCGTCCAGTTCTGGACTTGTAGAGGCGGCAAGGATCGTTTGAGCGCATGTTGGATCGATTGGATGCGTCCAAAGAACCAGAGGACATGAACTTGGCGGGTTATAAATTTCACAAACTCAAGGGTGACAGAAAAAATGAGTTCGCTGTGTCTGTAACCGGTAATTGGCGAATCAGATTCGAATACATTGGCGAAGATGCCAGCAACGTTAACTTGGAGGACTATCACTGATGAAGTCTTTACGCAATCCAAATCGCAAACCTACGCACCCAGGAGCTGTCCTTCGGGAGGATGTGTTACCAGAGATTGGCTGGACGCAAACTGAATTGGCCTCTCGGTTGATGGTGAGCAGACAAACAGTGTCAGACTTGTTGCATGAAAAAAAATCGGTGACAGCAGAAATGGCTATTCGAATTGCCAGAGCAGTAGGGGGGACGCCTGAAAGCTGGCTTCGCATGCAAGAAGCCCTGGATCTTTGGGCTGCGGAAATGAAAT
>JACCEE011780479.1_pt1 | contig 13056 bp, 26 predicted proteins | sample 7449931 | NCBI WGS metagenome assembly JACCEE01 (sample SAMN15323457, study PRJNA562643) | freshwater metagenome | isolation source: river surface water | place: USA:Blue River Watershed | collected 2017-08-19 | reverse complement strand
CTAACGTAGTTACTGATGAGTATGGTAATGTAATGGGTTTTAATGGATTACAATATTATACATTTGAACTTCAATTAACTCCATACCCTGCCACTTTTTATTTGTTTTATTCAGGTGCAAAGTGGATAATGAGTGACTCTCTTGATGGTAGTATTTATGCTGAATTACTTACAGGTAATAGCTGTCCATTTGGTCCATACATATTGCCTAGAGGCCCTGTTACTTCATTTAGCGTAATAGGTGCTGAATGTTTTGATTGTTGTGATTACTATACTCCACACAATAGAAATCTTCTAAAGAAAAAGAAAGCTATATTTGTAAATGAAATCTCTTCCATAAGAAACAAGGAACTATTTGGTTTTAAATGTGGTCCTGATTGGGAAGAGCTTTACAAGAAGCATTTGATTTTTGATGTTTTATGGTGTTTGCCTTATGGTGTAATATGTGAAGATCAAGAACAGTGCTTGATTGATAAATTAAATGAAAATTGTAATTGTTAAGATATGAGTTGTTCTAGTTGTAATAAATCAAATTGTTCATGTTCAGATAATTGTCCAAACAAGGTTTCTGACATAACTGTATTTGACTGTAATACGTTTAACGTAATAGAGGTTCCGTGTGATGCTACACTATGCGATGTGTTAGGATTGTTAGAGAGTTATACCACTAATATGGTTTCTGAGTTGAGTAACATGACGAGTGTTGTGATCGCTGAAGATAATTGTATTGGATTAGAAGCTGGAACTTATAGCATCCAACAAGTAATAGATGCTATACTAACTTTTATTTGTACTCCAACTTGTCCTCCTTCTGTTTCTATTTCTCAGGGAGAAGGTAACACATTGGTATCTAGTGCAAGTGGAGGATTAGCTCCTTATGCTTATCAGTGGAACATTCAAGATAACATGGGTGATGTAACGATTGTAGGTTCTTCTACTGATTCATTTGTAGTATTAGGAGGAACTCCAGGGTTCATCGCTAGATATGGACTTGTAAAATTGACATTAACCGATTCTAATGGGTGTACTACAACAGATACATTCTTATGGAATATACCAACAATAGACTAAACATTAAAATAAATTGAAATGAGTATAATAGTAAACAATACGGACAATCAGTTAAACATCAACATTAATGGTGTTCTTGACGTATACAATGTAAAGACTATTAAGTCTGTAAGTAGAGGTGTAGATGCTTCAGGTAACTATTACATCGCTATAAACTTTATCGCTAACGATAAGAACAATTCCTTAAGAATAAATCTTAGCGAGGTTTCTTCTCCTGTTACTTGGACTAATGATGTTACAGGAGCTAATGCTGCTATTGCTGACATTAGAGATTGGTTAGCAGAGATTATAGAGGTAGAAATTAGCGAGGCTAACGATAGCATTTTAGTTTATGGATATGATGCTGCTGGAGGGAACAATCAAGCAATATCTGTAGATGCAAATGGTCAAGTTGATACTAATGTTCATGATGGAAAAGGTATACCTATTACAAGTACTACTTTTGGTTTTGATACAGGATTAGATGTAAATATCATAGGTGGTGTTACTCTTAGTGTTAATCTTGATGCTGCTGATGATGAGGTAAGTATTTATGGTAGTAACGGAGGAACTCCTACTGCTGTAGCTGTAAATGCTTCTGGATATGTAGCTATTCAAGATGGTGGCAACTCTATTACAGTAGATGGTGGTACAGGTGTTCAAAGGACCGCTACTTTTCTGAGACCATCTGGAAGCAATGGTACAGTAGGTCCTAATATTTACTCAGCTTCATTTGCTAGTGTTGGTACAGCTAATGCTATTGTTGGAGGTATAAATCTTAAACCTGGGGAAACATTAAACTTTGATGCAGGTGCTATTAACAATACCTTAGCAGCAATAACATATAATACTCTTACTAATGCTGGAGCAGAATTAATTATCATAACACTTACTTAGTGGCAACTGAGATTGATATAGATTATTATTATTCAAATCCTCTTGGCTATACAAGGGGATTATTTGCTCAAACAGCAAACAGTACTCCTATTACTAATACAGCTGTAGAGACATCATTGATAAATGGTGGCGTAGGTAGTTTGTCTGTACCTGCTAACTTCTTTAAAGTAGGAGATAGTTTTAGAGCTATAATAGCTGGTGTTCTTAACGTAGGAAATAATCAAACTATAACTATAAGAGTAAAGGATGGTACTTCTATATTAGCTGACAGTGGAGCTAAGACAATAACTAATATTACAGGAGATGTATTCTCTTTGAATGTAGATTTCACTGTAAGAGCATTAGGAGGCCCAGGTGTAGCATCTATTGTAACATTAGGTACATTCCATTACACTAAGACATCAAATGGTGTTACGGAAGGATTTGCTTTTAACAATATTAATAACACAACCTTTGATACAACTATAGCTAATGCTTTAGATATTACAGTTCAATGGGGGGCTGCTAATGTAGGTAATAGTATTTATAGCGATATTTGTATATTAAATAAAACATATTAAAAATGAGTACAGGAATAAACATAGCACCATCATCAGATATTACAGTAGGCACAACAGCAGTAACATTAGGAACTAATGGTAGAGTATTCTTTCAAGCTGGTGGTGTAGTACAGCAAGATGGAGCATTTAATTGGGATAACACAAATAAGAGATTAGGTATTGGAGCAAATGCAACTTCACCTTCTGCTGCCTTATTTATGAGAACCAATACACTTGTTGCTAATGATATTTTTACAATACAGAATGGTCAATATGGAAATGAGATATTTAGAATAAGGGATAATGCAACTGCATCACCATCTACTATGGGTTCTGTGTATTTTTCAGCTTTAATATATGGAGGTAACTCAGGTGTAACAAGAAGATTTGATTTAGGAGGTTTTGGTTTAGGTGCTTCTTTCGGTGACTCAGCTACAAATGCTGTATGGGAAAATAATCAAGGTAATATCGGTGATGGTCAAGGAACTTCTGTTATTGCAGTTTCATCTAATTTATATGTAAACCTACAGACCACTAAAAAATATAAGTTTGAAGCAGTTACAGGTAATTTTGGTATAGGTAATGTAGGTACACTTGGTGCAAGACTTGATGTAAGAGCGCAAGGTGCACTATCTACTGATATAGCATTTAGAGTTAGGAATAGTGCTGATAATGATAACTTGATTGAATCTGCTGGAAATGGTTTGGTTAAATTTAGAACAGGCACAGAAAGAATAGAAATAAATACTTCTGCTTCTGATTACAAAATGTCATTGTATAAGTTTGGTGTAGAAATGACAAGACTTTCTACATACTCAAGTTATTTTTGTGTAGGTGGAAGTGGTCAGTATCTTGGAGTAGGTACAAGCGGTCCATCACATTTATTGGACATCAACACAGTAGGGACGCAAAAACAGATAGTAACAAGATTTGGAAATGAATTTAATAGCACAACTCAATCTGATGTAGCTTTAAAATTTACTACAGCATATTGTGGAGGTGGTTTTGGTGGAAACCCATTAGCTTATTTAACAGTAGGAAATAATGGTGGAGTTGGTGTTAATAATAATGCTAAATCATATTTTAAATTTGAACTTCTTAAAAATAATACTTTAGCTGAAAGAGCTTCTATTACTTCTCAATCAAATTTATTATTACAAGCACCAACAGAAGATACTAATGATGTAGGTGTTATTTATATTCCAAATGGAACAGCTCCAACAGTTGCTCTAGCAGGAGGTGGTAAGTTATATGTAGAAGGAGGAGTATTAAAATACATTGGAAGTTCTGGAACAGTTACACCAATTGCACCAGCATAGTTTTTATTATCTTTACAAAAAAAATATATTATGGCAATCTTAATTAAAGCAACAGAAGAAAAAAAGATTACAATCTCAGGAACAGGTATTGAGTTACCAGAGGTTTATGGTAGAATCCGTTTCTTAGGAGATTTCAATGGAACTACCATCCAAGGTGAAGTTGCAACCTTTGCAAATAAAGAAACTTTTTTAGAAGGTAAAATGCTTTACACTGATGTACCTGTAGGGAGCTATCAATCTGAATTAGAGGCAGGTGAAGTTCAATCCTTAGACACAGCTCACAAATATGCTAAGTTGGCTTATGAGCAAATGGGATATGAAGTGATTATAGATATGACAGCTTAAAAAATCGTTACGAAAAAATACTTAATTTTGACTAAGTAAAAAGAACGAAAAATGGGCGAATGGTTTATAAAGATAGGCAAGCAATACGGAGTAACAGGATTCCTAGCTTTATGGTTACTTTGGACTAACCAAAGATTAACAAAGGTTGAAGGAGAATTATACAAGTGTTACGACAGAACGGTTCAGTTTAAAACTGATACATCAGCTAGTCATAATTCAATTAGTACAAAGTACTATGCCGTTCTAACAAAAGAAGAAAAATATGTTGATGAAAAGATGGAAAGCGAAAACGCCTAATTTCTGGAAGAAAGTACAGAAGATTGGATTAGCAGTTGGAGCTATAGGTGGAGCGATACTTACTGCTCCTATATCATTACCTGCGGCAGTTATTACTACGGCAGGATATTTAGTTACCGCAGGAGCTGTTACGGCTGCTGTATCACAATTAACAGTTGAAAACCCTAAAGATTTAGAAGATGGGCCGAAAGAAGAAAATTGAAGACTTTGAAGTTGAAGTAAAAACTAAGAAAGTAAGCGTCAAAGCAAAGAAAGAAGGCAAGAAATTAGATGCCGAAGTTAAAACTCCTAAAGTAAAAGCTACCCTTAAAAAAGACGAGGATAAAAAAGAGTTCGTTTATGATGGGCAAAAGCTTGATGTCACAGTAACTGAGGAGAATGGACAAGTAAAAGCTAACGTAGAATCTGACAACAAGATTTTAAGATCTATTGGAAATGCTGCCGTTAGAATATTCTCTAGAAACTTTAGACGTAAGAAGTAATGTTGACTACTGCGCAAACAACTAAGAAGTATGGAGTTCCAAATGAAACTGGTGCTGGTTACTTAGTTACTTTAAACCTTCCATATCCAATGAGATTAGCATGGGATACTGACGAGACAGTCACTAGAATGAGATGTCATAAGTTAGTTGCTCCTAAGTTTGAAGCTGTATTTAAAGAATTGCTTACTACTTATGGTTTGCCTAGAATTAAAGAGCTAGGGATTGATCTATTTGGTGGTTGTTTTAATTACCGTAAGATGAGAGGTGGTTCTGCATGGAGTAAACATTCTTGGGGAATTGCTATTGATTTGGATCCTGCAAGAAATGGATTAAAAACAACGTATGCTAAATCTCAGTTTGCTAAACCTGAATATAAAAAACTACATGAGATATTTGAAAAGCATGGATTTATAAATTTAGGTAAAACTAAGGGGTTTGATACAATGCACTGGGAGATAAATAATTAATTATGGAATTTGTAGAATGTGAGTATTTACCAAGTGGTTATGTTATAAGTTCTAATGGACTTGTAAAATCACCAAAAGGTAATATTTTAAAAAATTCAATATCCAACAGTGGTTATTTATGCATAAATATAAAAAATAAAGGATTATTTTTGCATAGAGCATTAGCTTTTGCATTTATAGAAAAATGTTTAGGTAAAAATTTTGTAAACCATATTGATGGAAACAAATTAAATAATGATTTATCTAATTTAGAATGGTGTACTAAATCCGAAAACACATTACACTCCTACAAGTTAGGTTTAAAAAAGGAAACTATAGGAAGTTTATTTAGAAATAAAAGTGGAAGACTTCATAATAGAAGTAAATCAGTAATGTGTGTTGAAGATGGAAATATATACGGATCTATGAGTGAAGCAGAAAGGCATTATGGTCTAGGTCAAGGAAGTGTTTCTTGGTCGGTTAAACATAAAATGCCTATATTTGGGATGCACTTTGAGATAGGATCATGAGAAATAAGTTAGCAGGAACAAAGAAAGGTAATTCTGAAACAGCCAAATACTATCAGAACAATCCTGAAGCAAGGGAGAAGAAGAAAGAGTATGATACGGAATATCATTCTACTCCTGCTCGTAAAAAATACAGAGCTGTATTACAGGCTATAAATAGGAAGAAGGGAACCCATGGTAATGGAGATGGAATGGATGAGGCTCATGTATCTAAGACGAAAACAAAAAAACAATCTCAATCAAAGAACAGGGCTGATCAAAAAAGAAAATTCTTTAAGTAATGGCAAAGCAGGCAACAACGAATACTATGAAATTAAAAACGCCAAAAGTCAAAAGACCTGGCGTTCATGCTAAAAGCAAAACATCTAAGATTAAAACATCTAAGAATTATAAAAAGCCCTACGCTAAGCAGGGCTAATCTATTTGTACATTGATTGTAACTTTTACGTTACGAAAGGCATCATTTATTTTCTTAAGAACTAGGATCCCATGTGGTCCTTTTCCTTCTTCAGTCATAAGCAACATCTTCTCTTTAACTCCTATCTTTTTAGCGAAAGGTTCTGCGTGTATTTTAAGATACTGCACTCTGATTACCTCAATGATTTCTCCTAGGTCCTCAGATGTTATGTCTAATTCGTACTTTGCCATAATCAAAATGATTTAAATTATTTATTTAATATACAATAATTTATGTAATCTAAATGACTATCTCTAGTATCTAAAAGTTCATTATTGTCACATCTTCGATACATCATTCTTTCCTGATCATAAATTAAAAATCTATGAGCTTTGTTATGATCGGCAACTGAAATATCAATAACATCGTATATATGTTCCTCCCTATAAGACCAATGGTGCAAATTACCATTAACACTTTTTATTTTAGAACTTGCTTTTTTTGATTTTAATTTTTCTGGATATTTATTAATGTAATTATTAATATATTTCTTTTTCTTTTCATTTGGAATTTTTATAGTAGAATAATTGAGTCTATGATATTTTTCTCTTGCTCTTTTTCTTTCTTTTTCTTTCCATTCTAAATCATTAACTAATATCTCATATCTTGATTTGATATCTTTTTTAGCGCACTCTTTACACTTATTTAAATGACCATCCCCCATCTGTTTATGCTTATAAAATTCAGATAGGGGTTTAGTCAATTTGCATTTAAAACATTCTTTCATACTGTAAATATACAATTAAAATGTTTAAAAAGGTGTTTTTTTTAGTTTTTATATCGAGATACTATAACTCTCAATTAAAAGGTAGATCATCGTCTTCGTTGACGTTGTTCTTAATAACCTGTTCGGTAATTGTAGTCTTAGGCTGATTGTATTCTCTCTCTGGAGTCTTAGCTTTAGCCATGGTCATGAATGTAACGACAGAAATCTCTTTTATTTCTTTCTTCTCTCCTTCTTTACTTGTCCATGAGTTTGTACTAATACTTCCTTCCACATAAATGCTGTCTCCTTTGCTAATGTTCTTAGCTTTTTCTACAAGGCCTGGAAGTGAAAAAATCAATCTGTGCCACTCTGTTTTATTTACCCATTCGTCAGAATCTTTTTTCTTATATCCTGATGATGTAGCCAATGATATTTGAACTACTTTTTCTTTTTTAAATTCTACCGTTCCTACTGAACCTAATAGAATCACTTTGTTAATACTTGCCATTTTTACTCAATTAATTTTCTAATAAAACTTTGTACTTCTTTTTGATTTTTAAGCCAAACCACATCGGTGTATAAATCTTCTTTCAATCTGAATTTTAGTATTTTGTATTTAAGTGTAGATACATCAGTGGCAAATCCTTTTGTGTCTATGTAGTATGTCACGCCTTTGCGCTCTAAAACAAAATCTACTATTAATGCTATCTCTCTGATTGCTTGACCTCTATACTTAAATCCTTCAAACAATACTATCTTCTTTTGAAATTCAAATGATAAACCAACTTGTTTAAGCATATTGTAACAATAAAGTTCAAGTTTAGAATCGAACTTAATGTTATCAATTTCTAATTGTTTGTTTCCGTATTTGTTACGAGTTTTGTATGTGGTGTTCTTTGCCATATACTTTGACCGTTATCGGTCCGTAAATCGTTTGTGGAAATTCAATTTGTATTTTTCTCTTTAATCTGTTTTCTAATTTTTCGTTAAACCAATATACTATTCTGTCGAAGATTCCGAGTCTTTCTTTAATCTTACGTTGAATCTTTTTGTTTGTCATCTCTCTTTCGATCTCAGCGATATCTTTCATTACTACGCTATTCTTATAGAGACTAAAATCTCTTTCTATAATTTGTCTTAGCTTAGGTTGTCTAAAAGACTCTGGCTTCATTACCTTACCATCTTCTCTAAATATTGCTTTACCATCAGGACCAAGCTTTGACATATTCGAAGAATGAACTTCTTCAAACAACATAACAAAACGATCAGACAATCCATGTTCGTGAGCTGTGCCAAGCACTATGTATGTGATATCACACAATGCATCAGCTACATCAATGATGTTAGTTGCTTCTCTTAATTCTTTTACTTCTTCTTCTAGCAATCGCTGTCTTAACGCTGCTCTTTTTTTACTTAACATCTTAGGCTGAATTGGAGTCTTTATTCCAAATGCCTCTTGAAACTTCACTACTTGAAGGATTTGTTTTTCCATTTTATAATTTTTTTCGTAAATATAATAAAATTAGTGTTCACAATTAATCAATATCGTAATCAAAATTGTAAGAAATCTTTGATAAAAACTTGACATTTGTTGGGTGTCCAACTTGAAATATTATTTTATCAAACTCTCCTTTGTGTATGAATCTATCGTAAACAGCTCTGCATATTCTTTGCTTTTGTTTTTCAGTTGCAAGGTTGTGTTTATCGTCTAATATAAATGGATGTTTCTCCAATCTAATTTCTCTTACCTCTGATGGATTCTTTTTAGATTTTGATGGGATTGTAACCTTTACTACAATATCTGCAACATAAACGCATGGTTGGGCTTTTTCTTCAGCGAATAAATCAATTGCCATCTTCTTCGTTTTTAAAGACAACAAGTTTTTTTATTTGCTTTCTGACGTTGTTTACAAATATCTTATGGATTGGAGATATTACTTTCCGTTTAAGATTTCTTTTGCGTGTCATATCATTTGTAATTCACGTTTAACTTCTTTCCAGTATTCTACTTGACTTGCCCATGTAGCATTATAGTTGTCATAACTAATAGAGCAATCAATTAACTCTTCAACTGCAATTATAGCACAATGGCGACATATATCTTTTTTGTCTTCTGTTTTTGTATGATTGATGTAATAGTAATAATAATTCATCAACTTTTTTGCTTTTTCTTTAGGTGTCATTTCTCTATTACTTTATCACTAAGATACATTAAATCAATTGTTTTAACCATGGTCATTAGGTCTTTTCTTCCTTGCCTTGTGTATAGCTTATACAACTCAGGAACCATAGAGAATTCTTTACTAGAGCATTTCTTAGCGATAAACTCTTGAAGTCTTATCTTAGGAACCATTATGTAGTACGATTGTGTCTCAAAGGCAAAGTAGTCTGCTTTACCATACAGCCATCCGCGATCTCCATGAACATTCTTAATCTCTACGTAATGAATGTTTTCATTAGGTTGATCATCTGTTCTCTTGATTTTTCGCATAGCTTTGACATCGATCTTAAGTTCTATCTTAACATCCCAATGTTCTGAAATGTCTTCCTCCATGTTGGCGAATGATACGCAATTAAACATATCAATTGCTCCTGCGAACTTTCTTTCTACTTCTTGGTACTTTATGTAATTACTGTAATTGTTCATATTAAAAAGGTTGACTTCCTGACCAATCGAAATCCTTATTCGGTTTTAATGAAGACTGAACATATTCTTCTTCATCTTTATCGTTAGGATTCTTCCAAGCAGGAATATTAGAATCAAATTTTAAATGGATGTCTTCTAGCTCTCCATCTCTATGCTTAGCGATAATGACATATCCATCGTCAGCTAGTGGATTATTAGCTCTTTCTGCTATATCCATGTAGTAACCAGATCTATAAAGAAACATCACGATATCAGCATCTTGCTCTATATCTCCTGATTCTCTAAGGTCAGACAACATGGGTTTCTTATCTGTTCTAAGCTCAACGGCTCTAGACAGCTGTGCTAATGCGACTACAGGTATTTTTAATTCATTGGCCATGTCCTTGAGTTTTCTAGAAACATCACCTACTTCATTGGTTCTATTCTGTGTTCCTGGAGAAGTTATCTTCTGAATATAGTCTATTACCACATAATCTAAGCCCTCAGCGTACTTCATCTTATAAACGAGTGAAAGTACATCTGAGATGGTAAAAGCTCCTGCAATGATCTTAAGATTAGATTCTGCAATGCGTTCACATGACTTATCATATTTCAAAAGTTCGTTACGCATGAGAACCCCACGTTTGATGTGATAACCAGGAATACCACTATCAACAGATACGATACGTTTCATTACCTGAACTTCATCCATTTCACAAGAGATGAATAGTCCTTTCTTATTGTTTCGTATGGAAGCGTTCTTCATGATTCCTAGTGCAAACTGAGTCTTACCCATAGCAGGCCTAGCCGCTACGATGATAAGGTTAGTAGGTTGCATACCTGATGTGACGTAGTCTAGTCTATTATACCCTGTTCTTATTCCGTTAATACCCTCATGTTCGGATGCGCTACGCATTCTTTCATTAAGTTCTTCAATGAGTTGTTTGTTATCTTGTTCTTTTTTATTGAGTATTGATTTGAATTTGTTGTTTACGATGTGATGTTGTATGACATCGATTATTTCTTTTGGGTCGTAACTTTCAGATTCTGATAAGGTAGATATCTTTTTACCTAAGTCAATATGTTCATGTCTAATGTTTTCGGCAACTAGGTGTTGCATACACGATCCTAGTTCTTGTTTATCTAGGTAGGTAAACAAAGAGTGAAGCCTAGTAAGTTCTTCTTTAGCTTTATCTCTATACATTGTGTCCTGCTTCTTTATCTGAGAGTAAGCAGTCACCAAGTTAACTGGGTTTTGACTGATGTATAGGCTTGTGATGGCGGAGAATATTACCTTGTTGACAGGATCATCGAACATATCTGTAGTTACTTTACTCATAACATCATGAATGCAAGATGGCTCAGTGACCAATGCATTAATGATAATCTGCTCTGAGTGAAGTTTTACGTTGTTCATCCTTTAATATTGAAAGAGGGTAATATGAAATCTGATTTCTTTTCTTGTTTAGTTACGTTTGTCCATTTATCAATTTGCTCAATTCGTGAAAAATATTCTATAGTGCAATACTTGTAATTAGTATCGGTATGAAATTCATCATCCTTTGCGTTCTGCATGGCTGACTTTATATCGTCAATGGTAAAGTACTTGAGTATCTCATTGTACCTTGTAGCTACTTTCTTACTGATCACCCTAGACTTTTTATCAAATATGGTATTGAATATATCTAGGATATCAGAGTAACTATTAGAATCAACTTTATTAATAGCTTCTATGTCTTTAGTGATTGCTTGTAAAATAAGGTCACGTTCCTTGCTAAATGGCCCAAACAATTTGTCAAGCACATCCTCTAAGTTTTTGTATCTCATAATCAACTATTTAAAAAGTCATCAATGCATCGAGTGTTATACTCGTATAACTTACTTTTCTTTCTTCGCTTTTGGTAATGGATAATTGTTGTTCTATCTATACCTAAAAAATCAGCAAAGTCTTGCTTAGAATTGTATTTCACAAACTTTTTTTGGTTATCTGTCCACCAGTTTACAAAGAAGTGAAGCAAGTCTTTAGGCTTTTCTTTTCTGCTTTTGTCTTTTAAGTTATAAGAGCTTACCGCTAGCTCAGCTAAAAAATCATAGTGGGTAGATACACCCTCTTGATTCATAATCCAATGTTCCCAACTCATATCAATCTACGTTCCTATATAGTGAGCTTGTTATAATTAGGAAAATAAATGTTCTCATGATTAGAATGTTTCTGATAATATTCCTAGTAAAAATGAAAGCGAACACGCTAGAATAAAAAATACAATTCTTATAATTTTTGTTTCTCTATCTAACTCAAAGTAAGATACTAGACTAGTAGATACAATACCAAATAAAGATATTATAAAAACTAAACCGACAAAAACTATAATACTTGAATTACTCATTCTTCATTATCATTGAACCAAAGTTATCAAAAAAATCAATCAGGAAATTTACATCCTTTCCATCTGCATCAACAATCATAGTAACAAACTTATGTTGTTTCTCTATTTGTTTAATAACTCTATTAGTGTAATACTTTATTACAGAAGTATAAAACTTGTTAGCATTTTCAGGATCAATCTTGTTAAGGTCATTCATAGCACTCTTTATCTTAACATAAAATATTAAAAGAGGAGTCTTATATCCTCCAGCTTGAACCTTAGAAGTTACATCACCTAATCCATTGATAACATCAACAGTAACTTTGTCGCTATCTTTTGTTAAAGATTTAAGTAAGTCAGCTGTATGCATATACATGATATCCATCCATTCTTCAAGTCTTTTCTTGAACATGAACTTGTAGTACACTTTATCTTCTATTACTTGGTCAGCATCTTCAAATGCAGATGATATTTTCATAATGCATCTTATTAGATGCGCTCCATCTTCTTTTGAGGTGTTCATTACTTGGGTATTTTAACTTGAATAGTTTGATAACCAGCTTTATCTAGCACAGCAGGAGTAATGATAACTCCATCAGAATCTACAAGTTCTGCGTAGTTCATAGCTGTTACCATTTGCTTTTCTATCTCTTTCTTTCTTTCAGTAAGCTTCTCTATCTGAGCTGTGAGCTCGCACCATTCTTCTGATGAATCGTATTTGTATTTGCTAGGAGTAGACTTAACAAGTACATCACAACCAAGAACTTTAGAATCACTGCCTCCTCTTTCTGCTTCTTCTACAGCGTAAGGCTTTATCTTATCCTGTATGGATGTTGCTATCTCCTCCAATGCTTTGGCTTTTATGTAAGCGGTTATCGCATACTCATTGCCTTCCATTACGGCTTTAGATACTTGATGTGCTACACTTTCTATGTTTGACTTATTGATAGAGTCAAATGACAGCACCACATCAGCGATGCTGTTCTTTTTAGTTTCAAAT
>JACCEE010720220.1_pt1 | contig 13057 bp, 13 predicted proteins | sample 7449931 | NCBI WGS metagenome assembly JACCEE01 (sample SAMN15323457, study PRJNA562643) | freshwater metagenome | isolation source: river surface water | place: USA:Blue River Watershed | collected 2017-08-19 | reverse complement strand
GAGGGGGCGGTGTGGTTCAGAAAATCGTTCTTGGCCACGTTGATGAAGAACTGTGCTGTGGCCGAGTGGGGCGCCGATGTGCGGGCCATGGCCACGGTGTATTCGTCGTTTTTCAAACCGTTGTTGGCTTCGTTTTCGATGGCCGCATCGGTCGGCTTTTGTTCCATGCCAGGTTCAAAACCGCCGCCTTGCACCATGAAGCCGGGAATCACGCGGTGAAAAATCGTGTTGTTGTAGTGGCCTTTGTTCACATAGGCCAGGAAGTTTTCGGTCGACTTGGGGGCTTTGTCCGCGTCCAGTTCGAGGGTGATGACGCCGTAGCCGGCAATGTGCAGTTCAACTTGTGGGTTGCTCATGGTGTTACTTCAACAAAGTGATGGATTGGATGAGGACCGGTGTTTTGGGGACATCGGAGGGAAAAGGACCGCCCGACCCGGTGGGGGTGGTGCGGATTTTTTGGACCACGTCCATGCCGGACGTGACTTTGCCAAAAACGGTGTAGCCGTACAGCTGGGTGGCGTTCAGCAGCTGGGCTCGGGCGACGTTTTCGTAAACACGCCCTTGGTATTCAAATTTGGCTACCGGGTCGCCATCGGGGATGGGCGTGGGGTCCAGAAAAGCGTTGTCCACCACGTTGATGAAGAACTGCGACGTGGCCGATTGCGGATCACTGGTGCGGGCCATGGCCAGCGTGCCGGTGGTGTTTTTGAGTCCGGCGGCCAGCGCCTGGCGGCCTTCGTGTTGCACGGGAGGGCGAGTCTTGCGCTCTTTGTATTGGGCATCGTAGCCGCCGCCCTGGACCATGAAGTTGGCAATCACGCGGTGAAAGATTGTGCCGTCATAGTGCTTGTCTTTGACATATTGCAAGAAGTTGGCCACGGTTTTGGGGGCTTTGTCGGCGTAGAGCTCGGCTTCGATGTCGCCTGCCGAGGTGCTGATGCGCACTTTGCTGACCGTGCCGCCGGGCTGGGCCGCAGTTTGCGCGTTGCTGACCAACGGCCAACTCAGGGCAGTGCTCAACAGGGCAGCCCACAAGGCGGTCGAGGTGCGGAAGAAATGTTGTCGGTTCATGTCGCTCACTTCAATCGGTGGCAAAGCGGGGTGGAACTGGGCGGGTAGCCAAAAACAGCCGCTCAGGGCGAAGACGCCTTGAGCAGCTGCTCAATCACCAGCTGTTTGTTTTTGGCCCTTGGCTGGGTGGGGGCTGCGGCGGTGGCCCGGGCATAAGCCTGGGCGGCCAGTGCGGCATGCACATCGCCCAGATTTTCCAGTGCCAGAGCGTAATCAGGGCGAGCCTGAATGGCTGATTCGAGAGCCGCTTGGGCTTCGCTCAGGCGGTTTTGACGCACCAGCAAGGCGGCCAGGTTGTTGTGGGGCTCGGGCAGTTCTGGAAAATTCAGGGTCAACGCTTGCAAGGTGTCCATGGCGGCCTCGGGCTGGCCCTGAGCATCCTGGATGCGGCTGAGCAGCAGGCGCATTTGCGGGTCGGTGGGGGTGGTTTTGAGGCGGGCTTCAGCTTGCTCGCGGGCGTTTTGCCATTGGCCAGACTGAATCAGGCGGTCCACATCGGCGTACAGGTCCGCCCGGGCCAGCGCGCAAAACGACAGCAAGGCACAAGTCAGGGCAAACGGGCGAAGCAGCTGCATGCGGGGCAATGGAGGGGATTCGGGTGTCAGGTGAGGACCAAAGGCCGCCTGGCGGGGATATACTGGACGGCCATTGTAGCGGAGGCCCCTGGGCCTTCTAGCCCCCACCCGAAGACCTACAACCCCTGTCTATGGTTGTCATTTCGGGGGACCAAATTCCCTGTTTATGCCTGCGAAACCCTGAGTTTGGTGGGTGGTTTTGCATTCCAAAGCTTGATCTGACATGAGTCTGCGCATTTTCAATACCCTCACGCGTGCTGTTTCCGAGTTTTCGCCTGCCGAGCCGGGCCATGTGCGCATGTACGTATGCGGCATGACGGTGTATGACCTGTGCCACCTGGGTCACGCCCGCTCGATGATCGCCTTTGACGTGGTGCAGCGCTGGCTCAAGGCCAGTGGCCTGAAGGTGACCTATGTCCGTAACATCACCGACATCGACGACAAGATCATCAAGCGCGCCCTGGAAAACGGTGAAACCATCCGGCACCTGACCGACCGCATGATCGATGCCCTGCATGAAGATGCTGATGCATTGGGCGTGCAGCGCCCCCAGCATGAGCCCCGTGCCACCGATTACGTGCCCCAGATGCTGAGCATGATCGGGACCCTGGAACAAAAAGGGCTGGCCTACCGTTCGGGCAATGGTGATGTGAATTACGCTGTCCGCAAGTTTCCTGGCTACGGCAAGTTGTCGGGCAAGTCGCTCGATGAGTTGAATGCGGGCGAGCGTGTGGCGGTGAGCACGGAAGAGGGCGGCAAGCACGATCCGCTGGACTTTGTCTTGTGGAAGAGCGCAAAACCGACCGAGCCCGAAGACGCCAAATGGGACGGCGCTTTTGGTGTGGGTCGTCCTGGTTGGCACATTGAATGCTCGGCCATGGCTTGCGAGTTGCTGGGGCAGACCTTTGACATTCATGGTGGCGGTGCGGATTTGCAGTTCCCGCACCATGAAAACGAAATTGCCCAGAGCGAAGGTGCGAACGACCAGACCTTTGCCCGTTTCTGGATGCACAACGGCTTCATCAATGTGGACAACGAAAAAATGTCCAAGAGCTTGGGCAACTTTTTCACGATTCGCGATGTGCTCAAGGAATTTGACGCCGAGACGGTGCGCTTTTTTGTGGTGCGCAGCCACTACCGCAGCCCGCTGAACTACAGCGATGTGCACCTGAGCGATGCCAAAGGTGCCCTCAAGCGCCTGTACACCGCCTTGCAAGCGGTGCCGCCCGCTGAGGTGGCGATTGACTGGGCCGACCCGGTGGCCGCTCGCTTCAAGGCCGCGATGGACGAAGACTTTGGTACGCCCGAAGCCGTGGCCGTGCTTTTCGAGCTGGCCAGTGAAGTCAACCGCAGTGGATCGGCCGAGCGTTCGGGCTTGCTCAAGGCGCTGGGCGGGGTGCTGGGCTTGCTGCAAACCGATCCGACCATTTATCTGCAGTCGGGTGCCGGGCTGGACGAGGCGGCCATCCAGGCGCAGATTCAGGCCCGGGCCGACGCCAAAAAAGCCAAAAACTTTGCCGAAGCCGACCGCATCCGCAACGATTTGCTGGCGCAGGGCATTGTCCTCAAGGACTCGGCCGCTGGCACGACCTGGGAGGCGGCTCAGTGAGCGCTGCAACCCCCGCCGTGACGCCGGTTACCCCCGACTACTGGGCGCAGGCCTGCGCGCATCTGGCCAAAAAAGACCGGGTGATGAAAAAACTCATCCCCCAGTTTGGTGATGCCATGCTGGAGACCCGGGGCGATGCCTTCGTCACGCTGGCGCGCTCCATTGTGGGCCAGCAGATTTCGGTCAAGGCTGCGCAGTCGGTGTGGGACCGGTTTTCGGCCTTGACCAAACGCCTGACGCCAGCTGCGGTGCTCAAGCTCAAGGTGGACGACATGCGTGCCGCCGGACTGTCGGCCCGCAAGGTGGAATACCTGGTTGATCTGGCCTTGCACTTCAGCAACGGCACTGTGCATGTCAAAAACTGGCACGACATGGACGATGAGGCCATCATCGACGAGCTGGTGGCGATCCGCGGCATTGGCCGCTGGACGGCCGAGATGTTCCTGATTTTTTACCTGATGCGACCCAATGTTTTGCCGCTCGATGATGTGGGCCTGATCAACGGCATCAGCCAGAACTATTTTTCGGGTGAGCCGGTCAGCCGCAGCGATGCCCGTGAGGTGGCACAGGCCTGGAGCCCATACTGCACCGTGGCAACTTGGTATATTTGGCGCTCGCTGGACCCGGTTCCGGTGGCGTATTGAGCCTATGGCATGGCGGGTGTGTAGACCCGTCTGGATATTTACACAGGAGTAAAACTTGGCCAAAAGAACATTTCTCGATTTTGAGCAACCTGTTGCCGAACTCGAAGCCAAGATCGAAGAATTGCGTTATGTGCAAAGTGAGTCGGCGGTGGACATCACCACCGAGATCGACCAGCTGAGCAAGAAAAGCCAGCAGCTGACCAAAGACATTTACAGCGATTTGACGCCTTGGCAGGTGACCAAAATCTCGCGCCACCCCGAGCGTCCCTACACGCTGGACTACATCAACGGCATCTTCACCGATTTTGTCGAGATGCATGGGGACCGCCACTTTGCCGATGACCTGTCCATTGTGGGCGGTCTGGCCCGCTTCAATGGTCAGGCCTGCATGGTGCTGGGTCAGCAAAAAGGTCGCGACACCAAAGAACGCGCTTTGCGCAACTTTGGCATGAGCAAGCCCGAGGGCTATCGCAAGGCGTTGCGCCTGATGAAGACAGCCGAAAAATTCAAGCTGCCGGTGTTTACCTTTGTGGATACGCCCGGCGCTTACCCCGGTATTGATGCCGAAGAGCGTGGTCAGTCCGAAGCGATTGGGCGCAATATTTTCGAGATGGCTCAGCTCGAAGTCCCAATCATTACCACCATCATCGGTGAAGGCGGCTCGGGTGGTGCTTTGGCCATTTCGGTGGCCGATCAGGTTTTGATGCTGCAATATTCAGTGTATTCCGTGATCAGTCCAGAAGGCTGTGCCTCAATTTTGTGGAAGACGGGCGAGAAGGCCGAAGTCGCTGCCGAGGCCTTGGGCATCACTGCTCACCGATTGAAGGCCCTGAACCTGGTGGACAAGATCGTGAACGAGCCTGTGGGCGGTGCCCACCGAGACCCCGAGCAGATGGTGTCCTTCCTCAAGCGTGCGCTGGGCGATGCTTGGCGTCAGGTGGCCGATCTCAAACCCAAAGAGCTGCTGGATCGTCGGTATGAGCGCCTGAACAGCTATGGCCGTTACACCGACACCAAAGCGGCCAAGTAACTGTCCAGGAGAGCCCCAAGGCTCCGCACATGGCTCAAACCCTTGAACAGGCCCTGGCTGATTTCAGCCCGGGCCTTCCTTTTGCAGTGGCGTTCAGTGGCGGTGCCGATTCCACCGCCTTGCTGCACGCCTGTGCCTTGCGCTGGCCAGGGCAGGTGAGAGCCGTCCACATTCACCATGGCTTGCAAGAGGCGGCCGACGCATTTGAGGCGCATTGCCGCCAAGTTTGTGTAGCCCTGGGCGTGGCTTTGGTTGTGCGCCGTGTGCAGGCCCGCCACGCACCCGGGCAAAGCCCTGAAGATGCGGCACGTCGGGCCCGTTATCAGGCGCTGGCTGAGGCCGTGCAAGCCGAGTGGCCGGACGTGGCGGATGTGGTGCTGGCCCAGCATGCAGATGACCAGGTGGAGACTCTTTTGCTCGCCTTGTCGCGTGGTGCAGGTTTGCCCGGCCTGGCCGGCATGCCGACCCGTTGGCAGCGACTGGGTTTGAATTGGCATCGGCCCCTTTTGGCTGTGCCGGGTCAAGCCCTGCGTGTGTGGCTTCAAGCGCAGAGGATAGACTGGATCGAGGATCTGACCAATGCCGTTGAGCAGTTCACCCGCAACCGGATTCGGGCGCGCGTGTTGCCGGTGTTGGCCGAAGCTTTTCCGGCGTTCCGTGACACCTTGGCACGCAGCGCTGCTCATGCTGCCCAAGCCCAAGAGCTGTTGGATGAGGTGGCGGCGCAAGACCTGATTAACGTCGGTGTGCCGCCCATTATTTCGGCTTTGCAGGCATTGAGCCGAGCGCGGCAAGCGCTTGTGCTGCGCCATTGGCTGCGTCAGCACCATTCAACTACGCCCAGTTCGGCGCAGTTGAATGAGTTGCTTGACCAACTTGCCGCATGCACGACCCGCGGGCATCGCCTGCACCTGAAGGTGGGGGCAGGCCACGTGCTGCGGCAGGGGCCGAGTCTGTATTGGCAGAGGGCGTCGTAGGGTGACATGCCGGTTGGTCTGTCGGGGTTGACCTGCGGCATCCGTGGTCAAGAACACGTCAGCACGGTTGCTACAATTGGCGGGTTTTTTCGGGTGCAAACCTGCGCTAACCGTTGGCCGCGCTGGCTTTTTTGATGACCTGCGCTGGCTTTCCATCTTTTCTTCAGAACTACACATGGCTTTGATCGTTCACAAATACGGCGGTACTTCGATGGGCTCGACCGAGCGCATCCGCAATGTCGCCAAGCGCGTGGCCAAATGGGCACGTGCTGGCCACCAGATTGTGGTGGTCCCCAGCGCCATGAGCGGCGAAACCAATCGCTTGCTGGGCCTGGCCAAAGAGCTGGCTCCCGCCAAACCAGGGGATGCTTACAACCGCGAACTCGATATGCTGGCGTCCACTGGTGAGCAGGCCTCATCGGCTTTGCTGGCCATTGCGCTGCAATCCGAAGGTCAGCCTTCGGTCAGTTATGCAGGCTGGCAAGTGCCCATCAAGACCAACAGCGCTTTCACCAAAGCCCGGATCGAATCGATCGATGATGTGCGTGTGCGTGCGGACCTCAACCAGGGCAAAGTCGTGATCATCACGGGTTTCCAGGGGGTTGATGAGCAGGGCAACATCACCACGTTGGGGCGTGGCGGCTCGGACACCTCGGCTGTGGCCGTGGCTGCTGCCCTCAAGGCCGATGAGTGCCTGATTTACACCGATGTGGATGGTGTCTACACCACCGATCCTCGCGTGGTGCCTGAAGCTCGTCGCCTCTCCAAAGTGAGCTTTGAAGAGATGCTTGAAATGGCCTCGATGGGCTCCAAGGTCCTGCAGATCCGCTCGGTCGAATTTGCCGGCAAATACAAAGTGCCCATGCGCGTGCTCTCGAGCTTCACGCCTTGGGACATCGACCTGAATGAAGAAGCCAAGTCTGGCACCCTGATCACTTTTGAGGAAGACGAACAAATGGAACAAGCCGTTGTTTCCGGTATCGCATTCAACCGCGACGAAGCCAAAATCTCCGTGTTGGGCGTGCCCGACAAGCCGGGTATTGCGTACCAGATTCTGGGTGCCGTGGCCGACGCCAACATCGGGGTGGACGTGATCATCCAGAACCTGAGCAAGGACGGCAAGACCGACTTCAGCTTCACGGTGCATCGCAACGACTACGCCAAGACCATTGATTTGCTCAAGGAAAAAGTTTTGCCCGGACTGGGCGCAACCGAAGTGACGGGCGATGCGAAGATTTGCAAAGTCTCGATCGTCGGCATTGGCATGCGCAGCCATGTGGGTATTGCCAGCAAGATGTTCCGCTCGTTGAGCGAAGAGGGCATCAACATTCAGATGATTTCGACTTCCGAAATCAAGACATCGGTTGTGATCGATGAAAAATACATGGAATTGGCTGTGCGCGCATTGCACAAAGCCTTCGATTTGGATCAGGCTTAAGCTATAATTTGACCCACTGGAAACGTGACCGAGTGGCCGAAGGTGCTCCCCTGCTAAGGGAGTATGGGGTGTAGAGCCTCATCGAGGGTTCGAATCCCTCCGTTTCCGCCAGATGAAGCCTCAAACAGCAATGTTTGAGGCTTTTTTATTGCTTCAGCGTGAACGATTGATTCTTGCTTGTTACACGCAATGATGTATGTGAATTTTTTATCAAATAAATTTATTTTTAGTGTTTTAATTAACTTTTTAGTAATCTCTAAAATGTGTTCTGCACAAGCTTGTTGAAAATGCAGCGAGTGCAGGCGCTGGGTCAATCAACCGTCCTGAATATTCACAACAGAAAGCAGGCATGTACACCAACAAGTATCAAAGCAATGGTTCCAGCTGCTCTGCAAAACTGTGGCAAGCGTTGCTGTACAAAGCTTGCGTTACTCCACATCCTCAGCCATCCCCGATGGCCACTCGATGCTGTTGCCTTGGGTTGGTGCTGAGACTTACAGTCAAGTCAACAAGTCATTGACCCAATAGCTGGATACAAAACCAGTTTGTCAATGATCAGGACAGCCGCATGAGTTCATGTTTTCGATCAAGGGGAGCTTCAATGGACACTTGTATTTGCATGTTTGGGAGATGCTTGAAGTCGTGTCTAAGCTTCTGTCAATTGGATGTGCATGCCCGTGCGTTTCATGGCTTTGTGTTTTGTGAATTCGACGAATAACCATGGTCAGCGCAGTATGACCTCCCCGACCTTTTCTGTGCTGTTTCACGGGGCATGCAAAGCACGCACAAAATTGATCGCCTGTTTACTTGTCACAGCATCTGGGTATTCTTCGCTCGCGGCAGCTGATCCCTTGCTCGATTTCCGGATGTTCAAAGCGCCGGAAGCAAGTCAACGCATGATTCGTGAGCCCCTGGTCGCGTGGCTTGTGCGACCCCAAGCCGAACTGTATTGCCGTACTGTGGAACCTAAAGATGGTTTTTTTGCACGACCGGAAGGCTGTGTGTACTGGCAGGTAGAGGCCTCTCGTTGCACCATCGTCACGGAATCTCCGACAACCCATTCGCAGTTGGGTCATTTGTTGCTTCATTGCATGGCAGGCCAATGATGCAAATGTTTCCCGAGAAAAAAGCTTGGCAAGTTCGATTTTTGGGTTGGACTTTTGCATTGATGCTGTGCTGCGGGCTTGCAGGGTGTGAAACATTTCAACCCCCTGCGGTCGATCAGGCGCGATTTATTCCCTTGCCAGAATCTCAGCGTGTGATCGCACAACCGAAATTAAAATATTTGGTCCGCCAAGATGGCTTTGAATATTGTGCCCGTATCACGGGCATTCCTGTGACTGCCACATCCCGTCCCATGGCGTGCGCATTTTGGAACGTACGCCGTAAAGAGTGTTCGGTGGTTACGCCGCTCGAGACAGGTTACAACTATTTGGGCCATGAGTTGCGTCATTGTTTTGAAGGGGCTTTTCATGACTGATCATGAATTGGTTGCCCATAGTCGATGGGTATCGCGTCGCTCTTGGCTGGCGCAATCCCTGTCAGTTGTGGCAGGGGGGGGAGCACTTCAGGTGTTTGCGCAAATAGCTGAGCCGGTGCATGTCGGATTTTTGAAGCACTATGCCCCTTACAGTTTTCTGGATCAAGATGGGCATCTTCAGGGCTTTGATTTGGATGTCATGCGGCGCATCAGTGAGGTGATGCAGTTCGAATTGGTTGCTGAACCTGAAGGCATGGCTGTCTTGGTTCAGAAAATCAGAGGTGGGGAAATTTCCTGGATTGGTAACCAGTTGCTGCTGACAACGGAAAACCGCCGTGAATTTGATTTTGTTCGGCCAGCCTATGCACAAATCCAGTTGAGCAGCATTCAGCATGAAGATGACTCCCGCGATTTTTTAAGTCTGGATGACTTGTACGGCAAAAAATTGGGAGTTTTGGAAAAAACCGGTATTGAAGAGCAGTCGCGCAGCGTGATTGGCAAGACGGTCATTGGTTATCAGCGCATTGAGGATGCATTGCAGGATCTGGCCAAGAAAAAACTGGATGCAGTTCTTGAAGAGAACCTGATTGCAGACTATTTCATTGAACGTCATCAATTGCCGCTGAAAGTGGCTGCGCCTTTTGCCGCCCCCATCCCGGTGGGGCTGCCCATCCCCAAGGGGCAAAAAAATCTTCAGGACAAATTGTCCGCTGCGATCACGACCATTTTGAAGGATGGTTCCTTCAAACGAATTTCACAAAAATGGTTTGGCTACGACGTTAGCCGCGCGCGCATGGGGCACGCTATGTCGGGGTGAATGTGCCCAGGATGTTTTTGTGATCTTCAATGGTCATCTCGATCAGTTCAGGCAGCGTTTCGCAACCCATTTTTTCGAGCACCCGACTGCGATGCAGTTTCACGGTTGAAGGTGCTGAGCCATTGATCTGGGCGATTTCCTTGTTGCCGTAGCCACGAATCATGAGGCGGCACACTTCACGCTCCTTTTCAGTCAGCCGGTAAAACCGCTGTCGTACATCCATGTTCCGGATCAACTCATTTTGATGAGCGCGATCACGCATCAATCCATTTTCAATCGCTTGCAGCAGTGACGCCATGCCAAAAGGCTTGAGCAGGAAATCAATGGCCCCGCTTTTCATGGCCGTGATGATCTCGTCAGATTGACTTTCTCCGCTGATGAAGATGATCGGCGTTTCGCGGCCTTTTTCAATCAAGCTGGCTTGGAGCTCAACGCCGCTCATGCCCGGCATGCGCATGTCCAGAAGGATCACAGCAGGAGAAATTGGCAGGGAATCGCGCAAGAATGCGGATGGACTCTCAAAGGTCTGAACGGAATAGTTCGAGGAGCTCAGCGTGAAAGCCAAGCTTCGACATATGGAAGGATCGTCATCTACCAAGTAGATGTGCCCCTTGAAATCATCAAAATTCATAAAAGCTAGATTAGCTTCTTTTTGAACTGTTTAAATTAGCCAATTGGCGTATTAGTCTTTTTTTGTTCTATTTTTCTTAATTCTTAAGAATTAATTAAAGCGTGTCAACAGGAGCCAGACAGGGATGAACTATGCTTGCCATCAGAGTTGCACTGTACCGATAGAGGGTTGATGACCGAAATAAATGCAGGGCATTTGCCCACAGATGCCCCCAGCATCCTGACGCTGGCAGCCCGATCCCTTTTTGATGTGTTTGCGCATGCCAGTGAGGGCATGCTCCTGGTGGACCGCACAGGCTGTGTGGTCTGGATCAATGACCAATACCGTCGTTATTTGCCCGCACTGGGGTTTGCCAGTGAAGTGGATTTTGTCGGTCAGCCCGTATCTTCAGTCGTCCAAAACACCCAGATGCTGCAAGTGATGGAAAGCGGCAAACCCATCCTGATCGATTTGCTGACCAACAAGGCTGGCACTTTTGTTGTCAGTCGTTTTCCGTTGCGCAATGATGACGGGCAAGTCATTGGTGCTTTGGGTGTGGTGTTGTTTGACCAGCCCCAGTCCAATTTGCAGCCCTTTTTGGCCAAATTCACATTAATGCAGCGTGAACTCGATGAAGCTCGAGACGCCTTGGCGGTGCAGCGGCGCACGGGCGCGGGTCTGCGTCAAGCCCGGCACAGTTTTGCCAGTTTCATCGGGGCGAGTGCGGTGGTGACTGACCTCAAGCGACAGGCCCGCAGAGCAGCTCAGTCGGGCAGCCCGGTCTTGTTGCTTGGTGAAACAGGCACCGGTAAGGAGCTGTTAGCCCATGCCATCCATGCATCGTCACCCCGTGCCAAAGGGCCATTGGTCAGTGTGAACATCGCGGCTGTGCCCGAAACCCTGCTGGAAGCCGAATTTTTCGGGGTCGCACCGGGTGCCTACACAGGCGCTGAGCGCAAGGGGCGCGAAGGCAAGTTCCTGTTGGCCGATGGCGGCAGTTTGTTCCTCGATGAAATCGGCGACATGCCGTTGGGTCTACAGGCCAAACTATTGCGGGCCCTGCAGGAAGGCGAGATCGAACCTTTGGGCTCCAATCGCTTGCTGCCCTTTGATGCCCGGATCATTGCGGCTACTTCGCGTGATCTGGCGCAATTGGTGCGCGATGGCTTGTTCCGTGCGGACTTGTATTACCGTTTGAATGTCTTGCCACTCAGGGTGCCTGCGCTGCGCGAGCGGTCCAGCGACATACCGGCGTTGTTGGAAGTTTTGTCCGAAGAGCTGGCTCTGCGCAGTGATTTGCCTCATCCCGAATTCAGTGCTCAGGCCGTGGCATTGCTGTCAGCCCAGCACTGGCGTGGCAATGTGCGCGAGCTGCGCAACGTGATTGAGCAATTGCTGTTGCGCAGTGACACCGGGGTGATCGGCGCAACTGAAGTGGAGGGGGTGCTGCGTGATTCCGGGGAGCACTTGATTGCAGCGCCCAGCGCCATTCATCTGGCACCCGTTGGTTTGGCGTCGATTGCTCAAAGTCCTGACTTGCTGCAACCATTGGCGCAACAGGTGCAGGCGTTGGAGCGGCAAGCTGTAGCGGCAGCGTTGCAGCAGACGAAAGGCAACAAGGTGGCTGCAGCCAAGTTGCTCGGGTTGTCGCGTGCCAAACTCTACCAACGCCTGCCTGATGGCGTCTGATATTTAGACGTTTGTATTTTTAAAATACATCGATATGTCTTTTAAAAATACACTTTGCTTTTTGCTTGGAATGTAAATAGCAGGCAGAGCTTGGTACGGCAAGGTTTGACGGACTTTAGGGTTGTTTGCGCTGTTTTGGCACGGCTTATGCTGAGACATTGGGCACAGTGACTGCAAAGTACGTTCCATTTCACAGGAGACCCTTCACATGTTCCGTCGACACCTCATTTCGTTGGCTGCTTTGGCCTTGACCGCATCGTTCGCCCCAGCAGCCATGGCGCAAGGCAAAGACATCAAGATCGCCCACATCTACAGCAAGACGGGTCCATTGGAGGCGTATGGCAAGCAGACCCAAGTCGGCTTGATGATGGGCCTGGATTACGCCACGGGCGGCACCATGACGGTCAATGGCCGCAAGATCGTGGTCATTGAAAAAGACGATCAGGGCAAGCCTGACCTGGGCAAGAACCTGTTGGCTGCCGCTTATGGCGATGACAAAGTGGACTTGGCCGTGGGCCCAACCGCATCGCCCGTGGCGCTGGCCATGTTGCCGGTGGCTGAAGAATACAAAAAGATCTTGCTGGTCGAGCCTGCTGTGGCCGATTCCATCACCGGTGAGAAGTGGAACAAGTACATCTTCCGCACCGGCCGCAACAGCAGCCAGGACGCGATTGCCAACGCCGTGGCGGTGGACAAAGAGGGCGTGAGCATCGTCACCATGGCGCAAGACTCGGCCTTTGGTCGTGATGGCGTGAAGGCCTACAAGGATGCAATCAAGAAGGCCAAGGTCGTGCACGAAGAGTACCTGCCGCCCGCCACCACCGACTTCACCGCCGGTGCGCAGCGCATGATCGACAAGCTGAAGGGTTTGCCCGGCCGCAAGATCATCTTCATCATCTGGGCCGGTGGCAACCCCTTCAAGATTGCCGACATGGACTTGAAGCGTTACGGCATCGAGATCGCCACGGGTGGCAACATCTTGCCCGCGATGGTGGCCTACAAGCAGTTCCCCGGCATGGAAGGCGCGTCTTACTATTACTTTGGCATGCCCAAAAACCCGGTCAACGATGCCTTGGTGGCCTCGCACTACCAGCAGTTCAAGTCGCCACCGGACTTC
>JACCEE011566786.1_pt1 | contig 13061 bp, 9 predicted proteins | sample 7449931 | NCBI WGS metagenome assembly JACCEE01 (sample SAMN15323457, study PRJNA562643) | freshwater metagenome | isolation source: river surface water | place: USA:Blue River Watershed | collected 2017-08-19 | reverse complement strand
TGTTCACGCAACACGTCGCGTGTGGTGCCAGCGATGTCCGTTACGATAGCGGCTTCACGACCTGCTAACGCATTGAGTAGGCTGGATTTTCCGGCGTTAGGACGCCCCGCAATCACCACCGTCATGCCGTCTCGTACTAACGCGCCCTGCCCTGCTTCACGCTGAATGCGCTGCAAATCGGCTGATAAATCATCAAGGCGATGCAACACATGGCCATCAGCGAGGAAGTCGATTTCTTCCTCTGGAAAATCAATGGCCGCTTCAACGTACATCCGCAGTTCAATCATGCGTTCTGCCAACTGGTTAATTTGGCGTGAAAACTCACCTTGCAACGAACGCAACGCATTGCGCGCCGCTTGTTCGCTGCTGGCTTCAATGAGGTCGGCGATGGCCTCCGCTTGCGCTAAATCCAGTTTGTCGTTGAGAAAGGCGCGCTCACTGAATTCTCCCGGACGCGCCAAACGTGCGCCCAGCGCGGTGCAGCGGCGCAGCAGCATGTCCAAAACCACCGGACCACCATGCCCCTGTAGCTCCAAGACGTCCTCGCCGGTGAAGGAATGCGGGCCTTGGAAAAACAACAACAGTCCTTGGTCGATAATGTGCCCGTGCTCGTCGAGAAAAGGCCGGTAGTACGCTTGCCGTGGTGTAGGCGTGATGTCGCCCACATGCTGCGCGATAACGCCCGCTAAGGGCCCAGAAACGCGCACGATGCCAACGCCGCCGCGCCCTTGGGCGGTAGCAATGGCGGCGATGGTGTCTTGGTGGTATTGCATGGTTTTTTCTCCGTAAGACAGAAAGCAAAACGCCCCACGAGGGGGCGTTTTTAGAGCGGGCGGTTTACGCTTTTTCCGTATGTGCGGCAGCTTCAATTTGCCGCGTAATCACCCACTGTTGGGCGATGGATAGCACGTTGTTCACAACCCAATACAGCACCAATCCGGCGGGGAACCAGAGGAAGAAGAAGGTAAAAATCACGGGCAACAGCTTCATGATTTTGGCTTGCATGGGGTCTTGTGGTGCGGGGTTGAGCGTTTGTTGGAAGAACATGGTGACGCCCATGATGATCGGCAGAATAAAGAACGGGTCTTTAATCGACAGGTCAGCAATCCAGCCTAACCACGGCGCTTGGCGCATTTCTACGCTTTCAAGCAGTACCCAATACAACGCCAAAAACACCGGCATTTGTACCAACAGCGGCAAGCAGCCGCCCAGTGGGTTAATTTTTTCCTTACGGTACAGTTCCATCATCGCTTGAGAGAGCTTCTGGCGGTCATCACCGAATTGCTCTTTGAGCGCCTGCATTTTGGGCGCTACGGTACGCATACGCGCCATAGAGCGGTAGCTGGCGGCAGACAACGGAAAGAAAGCCAGTTTAATCAACACGGTCAGAATGATAATGGCCCAACCCCAGTTTCCTACGAGGCTCTGTACCACTTGCAACAGCCAGAAAATAGGCTGCGCGATGAACCACAACACACCGTAATCAACCGTCAGCTCCAATCCCGGAGACAGGCTTTTAAGGATGCTCTGCTCTTTAGGACCGGCGTATAACGTGGCGCTGGTTTCTGCACTGCTGCCCGACGGCACGTTTAACTGTGGACCCACAAAACCAATGATGTAATGCCCTTGGCTGTCTTTGCGGGTGCTGATTTGGTTGGTGTCGTTATGCGCGGGAATCCACGCAGTGACGAAATAGTGTTGCAACCACGCAATCCAGCCGCCTTGCACGCTTTCTTGTAGCGCCTTGCCGTCCATGTCACTCATGGAAACTTTTTTGTACGGCTCGCCGGGTGTTCCCAGCGCAGCGCCTAAATAGGTAGCCATGCCGGTGGCGCTGGTTTGTGAAGGATCGACGCTCGCATCACGCTTAATCTGTGCGAATTGATTACCGCTCCACACTTTGCCGCTTTCGTTGGTGATTTGGTGAGAGACCTGAACGTCATATGCGCCGCGTTTCAAGGTGAAACGCTTGGTGTAGTTCACGCCGCCTTCACTGAAGGAGAGTTCTACAACGAGCTGATTTTCGCCTTCAACTAAACGGTATTCGGTTTGGGCGCTGCTGTAGGTAGGACGACCGCTGGTGCGCGCGTCTGGGCCATCGCCCACGAGACCACTTTGTGCGGCGTAGGTGCGCTCGGTACCGTTATCGAAGAGTGCAAAAGGAATATCACGGTGTTCAAGGCTGCGCGGATAAGCGGGCAAGCTGAGTTGCACGATGTCGCCGCCGCGTGGGTCGATGGCGAGTTTCAGTACGTCGGTTTCTACGTGAATCAACGCTTGGCCTGCTGCTATCACCGTGGTGTTCGGTGCGGTATTGCGTTGACTATTGGCTGAAGGTACGTCCGCTGGAGCAGGCGTCGCTGAGGTGTTTGGCAGTGCGGTTGCGGTAGCCGTGGTCGGTGGTGGGAGCTGTGGCTGGCCGTAGTCTTGGTTCCATTGAAGTACCAAGAGGTAAGACACGATTGCCAAAGCGACGATCAGTATCGGGCGTTGAATATCCATGGTTTCTTATTCAGCCATTTGGAAAATGGGCGGGACGGATAGGCCAGCTAGGCTCTGGTACTAGCCGACAGCTAAAGGGGGTGAAGACTGTCGCAATCTGCGCGCGCTGTCGACCGTTGAAGAACGATAGACGATAGAAAGCACGGCCTAACGCCGTCATACGCGAAGATTGAACAGAAACAGTATGCGTGAGCAGACGCATACTTACGCAGTCGGTTGTGGCGTCGCAGGAAGGTCTGGCGTGGTGCTAGACGGTGTTGGCGTCTGGCGGGCGAGACGTTTCCACAGCTTTTCAAGCTGCTGATGCAGCTCGGCGTTATCCACATCACCTAAGCCCTTGCGAGCGACCAGCGTGATATCCAGTGCGCCAATACGTTCTTGGTGACAACGAAAAGAATCACGCATCACCCGTTTTAAACGGTTGCGCTCAACGGCTAATTTGACGTTTTTCTTTCCGATGACCAGTCCCAAGCGTGGATGAGGGAGGCCATTTTGGCGAACTAAGGCAAGAAAATAGCGATTGGAAATCTTGCCATCGGGGGAGTCGAAGACTGCGGAAAATTGCCGGGACGTCAGCAAACGCTTCTCCCGACCGAAACTTCGACTCACCACCATCCGTCTCGAAAAATTAGACGGTTGTCAGGCGCTTACGGCCTTTGGCGCGACGGCGAGACAGAACAGCGCGGCCGTTTTTGGTAGCCATACGAGCACGGAAACCGTGGGTACGGGCACGCTTCAGATTGCTGGGCTGAAAGGTACGTTTCATGGTCAATTACCTAGTGAGAACGGCAACCGGGAAGGCTGCCCGTTAAAATGGACGCGCGATTCTAGAGAAAGCCTAGAACGAGGTCAATTTACCCCTGCTTGCCAGTCGGTGGACAAAATGTAGATAAGCGGGCAGTCAATCCGTAGAATCCGCGCGGCAACGATGCGTCAACGAGCGTACATGAGGGTTTCCGGGTGGCTTTGGATTTATGGCAGCAGTGTGTAGAAATACTGCGCGATGAGCTGTCATCCCAGTTATTCAATACGTGGATTCGCCCTTTGCAAGTCGAAATGCAAGGCGATGAGTTGCGCGTGTATGCCCCCAATCGTTTTGTCGCAGAATTTGTTAACGAACGGTATTTAAACCGATTATTGGCGCTCATGCGTGAGCGTGGCGCGGGGCGCATCCCGGCGGTGAGCTTACTGGTCGGTAGTCGCAGCACGCCGCCAGCGCCCTCCGCTTCGGCAGCGGATATGCTAGAGCGGCAAGCCTCTTTGCCGTTGTCGCTGCCGGTAGAAACGCCTATTTCTGCTCACTCGACGGCTGCCGCTAAAACAGGCCCGTTTAAGTACAGCAACCATCTGAATCGTAATTTTACCTTTGAGAATTTTATCGAAGGTAAGTCGAATCAATTGGCGCGGGCCGCCGCATGGCAGGTGGCCGATACCGCTCCGCCCGGCTATAACCCCCTATTTTTGTATGGTGGTGTCGGGTTAGGTAAGACGCATTTAATGCACGCGGTTGGCAATCATTTGCTGCATAAAAATCCAGAAGCGAAGATTGTTTATCTGCATTCTGAACGCTTTGTCGCTGACATGATTAAAGCCTTGCAAATCAATGCAATAGAAGAATTTAAACGCTTTTATCGTTCAGTGGATGCGCTGCTAATCGACGACATCCAATTTTTTGCGCGCAAGGAACGCTCTCAAGAAGAGTTTTTCCATACGTTTAACGCCTTGGTAGAAAGCGGCAAACAAGTCATTTTGACCAGTGATCGCTACCCTAAAGAAATTGAAGGTTTAGATGAGCGCCTAAAATCGCGCTTTGGTTGGGGCTTGACGGTGGCCGTTGAACCCCCTGAGTTTGAAACGCGCTTTGCTATTTTGTTGAAAAAAGCCGAGCAAGCGCGCGTAGCTTTACCCGACGATGTGGCACGTTTTATTGCCCAGCGTATTCGCTCAAACGTGCGCGAGTTGGAAGGCTCACTGAAGCGGGTTATTGCACACGCACACTTTACTGGGCATACGATTAGCATCCCGTTGGTGCGTGAGGCGTTGCGTGACTTATTGGCATTGCAAGATAAGCAAATCAGCATTGAGAACATTCAGCGCACAGTGGCTGATTTTTACAAAATTAAACTGAGCGATTTACTCTCAAAGAGTCGAGTGCGTGTCTTGGCGCGTCCGCGTCAAGTGGCCATGGCGCTTTCTAAAGAATTAACTAATCACAGCTTGCCAGAAATTGGCAGCGCCTTTGGTGGTCGTGACCACACGACGGTGTTGCACGCTTGTCGTAAAATTAGCGAACTTCGCCGCGAAGAGGCTGCCATTCGTGACGATTACAAGAATTTGCTGCACTTGCTCACGCATTGAGTGAGTGCCTCCCACGGTGAAAGGACGAAACATGCATTTCACAATTCAACGCGAAGCCCTACTCAAACCCCTGCAATTGGTTGCAGGGGTGGTCGAACGTCGGCAGACGCTGCCGGTGCTCTCGAATGTGTTAATCAAAGTGGAAAGCCGCCAGCTTTCACTGACAGGTACTGACTTGGAAGTCGAGTTAGTGGGCCGTGTGGAGCTGGCCGCTGAAGCGCAGGCGGGTGAAATTACCGTACCCGCGCGTAAGTTGTTGGATATCTGTAAAAGCCTGCCTAGCGAGTCACAGATTGACATGCGCTTAGAAGGTGAGCGCCTGTTAGTTAAAGCGGGGCGCAGTAAGTTCACACTATCCACCTTGCCCGCGCATGATTTTCCAGCGGTACAGGCAGACGGTGATGAAAAAAGCATCAGCGTGCCGCAAGGTAAATTGCGTCGCTTGATTGAGCGCACCAGTTTCGCCATGGCACAACAAGACGTGCGCTATTACCTCAATGGCATGTTGTTGGAAGTGACAGCCGGGCAATTGCGCGTGGTGGCTACCGACGGCCACCGTTTGGCGATGAGCGTTTTCCAAACGGCGGTGGAAGTTGATGGCAGCCAACAAGTCATCGTGCCGCGCAAAGGCATTTTGGAGTTAGCGCGTTTGCTGACTGCGCCTGAAGAGTTCGTCACTATTGTGTTAGGACAGCACCACATTCGCGCCATGACGGGTGATTTCACCTTCACGTCTAAACTGGTTGACGGCAAGTTCCCCGATTATCAGCGCGTATTGCCGCGTAATGGCGACAAAATCGTCACCGCTGGACGTCAGAGCCTGCGCGAAGCCCTGAGCCGTACCGCCATTCTTTCTAACGAAAAATACCGTGGCATTCGCTTAGTGCTGGCGGCCAATCTGCTGAAAATTCAGGCCAATAACCCTGAACAAGAAGAAGCAGAGGAAGAAGTACAGGTGGATTACAACGGCACATCAATGGAAGTGGGCTTCAATGTGAGCTACTTGCTGGATGTGCTGGGTGTCATGACTGCGGACAAAGTTCGCATCACGCTGGCCGATGCCAATAGCAGCGCCTTGCTGCAAGAGGCCGATAACAGCGATTCAACCTATGTTGTTATGCCAATGCGTCTGTAAAGACCGCTATACGCAAGCAGCGGCATAGCTGCTGCTTGCTGGGTTGCAGTCCTTATGTCGTTGATGCGTTTGAATATCCGGGCTGTGCGTAATTTACAGCCCACGTCTGTGCAGCCTTCGCCGCGTATCAATTTGATTGCCGGTGATAATGGCAGCGGAAAAACCAGTTTTTTAGAAGCTATTCATCTGTTGGGATTGGCGCGCTCGTTTCGTTCTACCCGTTTAACGCCGGTCATCCAAGACGGCACCGATGCGGCGATTGTGTTTGGTCAAATCGGCCAAGAAGAAGGCCGGATTTCGCATGTGGGCGTTTCTCGGCAGCGCAATGGCGAACTTAACATTCGCATTAATAAGCAAAATATTCGCAGTGCTGCACAATTAGCGGAAGTGTTGCCGCTGCAACTCATTAACCCAGATAGTTTTCTCTTGTTAGAAGGTTCGCCCAAAGTGAGGCGGCAGTTTCTGGACTGGGGGCTGTTCCACGTGGAACCGGGTTTTTGGCCGGTTTGGCAGCGTCTGCAAAGGGCGTTAGAGCAGCGAAATGCGTGGTTGCGGCATGGTAGAATTGACCCCGCTATGCAGGCCGCATGGGACCAAGAACTGTGCGCCGCCAGCGAGCCACTCGACAACTACCGCCGTTTATATGTCCAGCAGCTTATCCCCGTGTTTACTGAGGTGTTAGCGCGTTTATTGGCGCTGCCCGACTTGTCGCTGAGTTATTACCGTGGCTGGGACAAAGAGCGCCGTTTGGCGGACGTGCTCGTTGCCGGTTTAGCGCGTGACCAGCAGCAGGGTTATACACAGGCGGGCCCGCAGCGCGCAGATTTACGCTTGCGTTTAGGCGCGCACGCTGCGGCGGATATTTTATCGCGTGGGCAACAGAAATTAGTGGTGTGTGCGTTGCGAATTGCTCAAGGGCATTTGGTCAACCGCGCGCGTTACGGACAGTGCATTTATCTGGTGGATGATTTGCCCTCTGAACTGGATGGGCCACACCGTCGTGCGCTGTGTCGCTTGCTAGAAGAATTGGATTGCCAGGTATTCATCACCGGCGTTGATTTGCAAACCCTCAAAGATGGCTGGCGTCCTGAAACGCCTGTCGCTCTGTTTCAGATTAAACAGGGCCGTATTGAATCCTCCGGAGTGAAGGCATGAGCGAGAACAACACCTACGATTCCTCCAGCATCAAGGTGCTAAAAGGTCTGGATGCCGTGCGGAAGCGTCCCGGTATGTACATCGGGGATACCGATGACGGCACCGGCTTGCATCACATGGTGTTCGAAGTCGTGGATAACTCGATTGACGAAGCCTTAGCCGGTCATTGCGATGAAATTAGCGTCACGATTCATCCCGATGAATCCATCACGGTGCGCGACAACGGTCGCGGCATTCCGGTTGATATCCACAAGGAAGAAGGTGTTTCCGCTGCGGAAGTCATCATGACGGTGCTGCACGCGGGCGGTAAATTCGACGACAACAGCTATAAGGTGTCGGGCGGTTTGCACGGTGTGGGTGTTTCTGTGGTGAATGCGCTGTCGCGCGAGTTGGTGCTGACGATTCGTCGTAGCGGCAGCGTGTGGGAGCAAACGTATGTACACGGTGTGCCGCAAGCACCGCTGGCAGCCGTCGGCGACACCGAAGGCACGGGCACGCAAATTCACTTCAAGCCCTCCGCTGAGACGTTCCGTAACATTCATTTCAGTTGGGATATTTTGGCCAAGCGCCTGCGTGAGCTGTCGTTTTTGAATTCAGGCGTGGGCATTCAACTGCGTGATGAGCGCAGCGGCAAAGAAGAATTTTTCAAATATGAAGGCGGTTTGCGCGCTTTCGTTGATTATCTCAACACAAATAAAACCGTTATAAATCAGATATTTCACTTCTTCATGCAGCGCGAAGAAGACGGCGTAGGCGTTGAAGTGGCGTTGCAGTGGAATGACAGCTTTAACGAAAACATCCTGTGTTTTACCAACAACATTCCGCAGCGTGATGGCGGTACGCACCTTGCCGGTTTCCGTTCAGCCCTGACCCGCCATTTAAATAACTACATTGAAGCGGAAGGTTTGGCGAAGAAATTCAAAGTCAGTACCACCGGCGATGATGCGCGCGAAGGGTTGACCGCGATTATTTCCGTCAAGGTACCGGACCCCAAATTCAGCTCGCAAACCAAAGATAAATTGGTTTCTAGCGAGGTAAAAACGGCGGTTGAGCAAGAGATGGGCAAGTTCTTCGGCGATTATTTGCTGGAAAATCCCAACGAAGCCAAAGCCGTGGTAGGCAAAATGCTCGACGCCGCGCGTGCGCGTGAAGCGGCGCGTAAAGCGCGTGAAATGACCCGCCGCAAAGGTGCGCTCGACATTGCCGGATTGCCGGGAAAATTGGCAGATTGCCAAGAAAAAGACCCTGCGCTGTCTGAGCTGTACATCGTGGAAGGGGATTCGGCGGGCGGTTCGGCCAAGCAAGGTCGTAACCGGAAAACCCAAGCTATCCTGCCGCTGAAAGGCAAAATCCTGAACGTAGAAAAGGCGCGCTTCGACAAAATGCTCTCGTCGGCGGAAGTCGGTACGCTGATTACCGCGTTGGGGTGTGGCATTGGCCGCGAAGAATACAACGTCGAGAAACTGCGTTATCACAACATCATCATCATGACCGATGCCGATGTGGATGGTTCGCACATTCGCACCCTGCTGCTGACATTCTTCTTCCGCCAAATGCCGGAATTGATTGAGCGCGGTTACGTCTACATTGCCCAGCCGCCGCTGTACAAAGTGAAACGCGGCAAGCAAGAGCAATACATCAAAGACGATGAGGCCATGGAAGAATACATGACCCAATCGGCGCTCGAAGAAGCCAGTTTGCACGTCAACCCAGAGGCTCCGGCCATTACCGGCGTGGCGTTGGAAGCGTTGGTGGCGGAATACCGTGCGGTTATGAAAACACTGGCGCGCTTATCGCGGGTTTATCCACAGGACATCACCGCGCATTTCATTCATTTGCCGCGTGTTACGGTGGAACAACTGGCTGACCACGCCGCCATGCAAGCGTGGGTTGAGGCGCTGGGTACACGTTTGGCGGCACAAGCCTCGTCGGGGCAGCGGTGTTTGGTCAGTTTGCGCGAAGACCGCGAGCGCCGTTTGTGGCTGCCAGAAGTGCAAAAAGTGGCGCACGGCTTATCGACGTACATCACATTCAACCGTGATTTTTTCGCCAGCAACGATTACCGCAGCGTCACGACGCTGGGCGAGCAGTTGGGCAATCTGCTGGAAGAAGGTGCGTATGTGCAGCGCGGTGAGCGGCGCAAATTCGTCGCGCAATTCGGCGAGGCGTTAGAGTGGCTGATGAATGAAACGGCGCGCCGTCACAGCATTCAGCGTTACAAAGGCTTGGGCGAAATGAACCCCGAGCAGTTGTGGGAAACCACAATGGACCCCGCTGTCCGCCGCATGTTGCGCGTCACCATTGAAGATGCCATTGCCGCCGACCAAATTTTTAACACGTTGATGGGCGATGCCGTTGAACCACGCCGTGAGTTTATTGAAAGCAATGCCCTGTCGGTGTCGAACTTGGACATCTAAACGACGGGCCGTGTCGCCGTAACGTCTTTGGCTAATCAAACCCTGACCGTGTAGGCGCGTCAGGGTTTTTCGTTAGTTAGCAAGGTATGAATTAGAGCCTATTCCATGGGAATACAACAGATTGTGAACCGATTTGGTGCGTTAGCCCTCGGCGCGGTATTGACCTGCGTGAGTTTTGTCCCTGTTGCACAGGCTGCGATTCAGCCCGCTGCGCCCGTGGCGGCGCGTTCCTCTTCGTTGGAATTGGCGTCTACCAGCGCGTTGGTGATTGATTTAGCCAATGGCCGTGAGCTGTATGCCAGCAATGCGGATATTCAGGTACCGATTGCCTCCATCACCAAGCTCATGACGGCAATGGTGACGCTAGACGCCAATTTACCCATGGAAGAAGAAATTCCCGTCATCATCCGTGACACCAAAGAGCTGCAAGGGGTGTTTTCACGGGTCAAAGTCGGCAGCGTGCAAACCCGTCGGGAGTTACTGCAATTAGCGTTGATGTCGTCAGAGAACCGCGCGGCGTCGGCGTTAGCACACAATTACCCGGGCGGACATGCCGCGTTTGTGCGCGCCATGAACCAAAAAGCCCGTGAATTAGGCATGAGACAAAGCCGCTTTTCTGAGCCGACGGGCCTTTCAGAGCGCAACGTATCCAGCGCGCGTGACTTGGTGCTGATGTTATTGGGCGCGTACCAATACCCGTTAATCCGTGAATTAAGCACCACGCCTAACCGCAGCGTGCAATTCCGTAATCCGGTGTACAGCCAAAGTTTTGGCAACACCAATCCACTGGTACGCGATGCGGAGTGGCAAATTCAACTGAGTAAAACCGGCTTCACCGACGAAGCGGGTCATTGTTTGGTGATGCTGGCGCGCTTAGCAGGTCGCCCGACGGCGGTGGTGTTGTTGGATTCGTTCGGCAAGCAAACCCGCGTCGCGGATGCCAACCGTCTGCGCCGCTGGATTGAAACCGGACAAAGCTCCCCAATTCCCGCCGCTGCACGCTATTACCGACAACAAAAGTTGCAGTATTTCAGGCAGTTACAATTACAGCGTGGGGCGGGTTGATATTATCAATTTTGAAAGTAGCCGAACTAAACTACCAATGTTTGGTTTCGGCTACTTTCTACGACGGTTATAAGAAATAGTCGTTGACTATTTTTGCAATTTTTTCAGCACGACTTTGAAGAAATAGCTCTGCTTGCTCTTCTGATGTGACGTTAATGGCATCATCCAAATCAATCAAGTTTTGCTCACAGTTAAATCTGCCTTTTGGTGCCTCACTGATTTGTTTAAAATAGTCGGACATGCTCTTATCTTTAATTTCTTCTCTGTTTGCATTGTTGTCAAGCAGAACAATGTTTGCAACCGAGTTAAATTTGCTTTGATTTGAAAAGTTAGTGACCCGAGATTTTGGGTAAATGTGATGATTATCCATCTTGCTTTTGTCGAGTTTCTTTATAGGATTTCCAACAAGATCGGTAGTGAATTTTCCTTCAGGTTTGTCGTTATATAAAACGCTCATAATGGCTTTAAATCCAATTTTTGATGCCGTTGTTTCTAATATTTTGTTTGGAGTTAAATTGGGGTTGCTACTAGGACTGTCATATTTTCTTTGTGATTCGTGATTGTCTGTCATGATTTTAGATATTTCGTATATCTTTTTTACCATGTCTAAGTTTGATTTGTTAAAATTGCTATCTGTAAGAATTAAGTATATGGAGTATTTCTTGATTTCGGTCTTGAATTTCAGCAGCTCCAGTGATTTTGGATTTGCTAAAATTATGGCTGCTGCATATTCTAGGAAAGTAATTGAGCCAATATCAATTAAACTTTCTTCGTTCATCCAAGAAATAACTTCTAGTAGTTTATCTCCATTGCTATCCCATGATTCGAACCAAAATATTGGATCTTTTTGTAACATTTCAGATTGGAATAGACTTGGAATATCACCTTTTTTAAGTAAGTGTGCTATCTCGAATATTCTTATTATACGGTCTAATTTCTCGAAAGTGCCTTTGTCTTCGTCTAGTTTGAAAAAGCTGTTCACGCCAGATGTGAGCCTAGTATTTTTACTGGTGGCATTTAAAATTTTTTTAGTTAAGTACGTTGACAATCCATCTTTATAGGAGTTTTTTTGGACTTGAAATGACTTTGCGTTAATCAAATCAAATAAAGTTAGTTTTTTACCTGTTGAATTCACTTTTTCAAATACACGAATAACAACACCCAAATCAGAGTCGCTATTTATTACCGTTGCCGGTACGCTGTAACTACCAACTGCACCTAGTACGGCATTTAAGTAGTCCGTATATTTATCTAGATTTTCCTCTGTCGCATCTTGTAATTGACGTAAAAATTTATTGACAACTGATCCGAATTTATTTTCGATTATACTTTTCCCAGAAATAAATCTATTATTTTGTCTTGTTGGCTTTTCACTTTGATCTTTTCCCATTGGAAAGCTGCGGCAAAGACTTTCACTAATAATAGATAGATTTTTATTTTCTTGAAGCCCCAGGCCGCAATCGCTTTTTACGTCGTCGTGCGGATATTTTTCGTTTATTATGGCTAAAAGATCAAAATAATATTCGTTTTTGTTGTCTGATGCTAAAAATAATTTGGCAATAGATGTCATTCTTTGTTGACCATCTAATATATAATGCTTCAGATCACTTTCTAATTCACTGATTACAGACTGATCGTTGTCTGTTTCATCTTTGAGTAAGCTGTGTGCTCCAACTTTTAGTGTTCCATTAGCAGGCATTATTAATAATGATGAAATTGGGTATCCTCTGATGATTGAGTCGCCAAGATCAATAATATCTTTAGTGTTCCAGACGAAATCGCGTTGAAATTTTGGTATTAAGTAGCTGTCTTTAGATATATTTTTTACAATCTCTTGTAAGCTGATATCTATGTTTTGAATATTGCTCATGTAGAAAATTCCCTAAGTATATTTAGGATCAGTTATTCAATTTAATTTATGAATATCAAAGAGAAGCGAGTTTGTAAACTATTTTAATGTGCGCTTGCTTAGATAGATTGCATGATACGTTTTGCAGTTATTAGCTCGGCCGATAAAAGTTTAACAAAATCAACGCTCTGCTAACGAATACTGAAACGGCAGCACAAATTCCACGCTGCCGTTATTCAGCAAATGCGTCGGCGGGGCGGGTAGGGGTTGGGCTTGTTGCAGTGTTTGCTGTGCCGCTTGGTCGAGGCTGTCCGTGCAATGCGCGGTCACGTTTTGCGCGAGAATGTTGCCATTGCCGTCGATACGCACGCGAATCCGCACCACACCTTCTTCACCTTGTTGCCGTGCGTGATGGGGATAACGCTTATAGCGGGCGATGTGTTGCAGCAAACGTCCTTGCCAATTTTGCGCGGCCTGCATTTCGGTAGGAGAAGCAACCGGTGCCGGTGCCGGTGCCGGCCTGGGCGCGGGTGTGGTGCGCGCTACCGGTGTGGCGGGCCGTGCAGGCGCCGATTCCAAG
>JACCEE010875293.1_pt1 | contig 13061 bp, 5 predicted proteins | sample 7449931 | NCBI WGS metagenome assembly JACCEE01 (sample SAMN15323457, study PRJNA562643) | freshwater metagenome | isolation source: river surface water | place: USA:Blue River Watershed | collected 2017-08-19 | reverse complement strand
CCGCAAGGGCGTGAACCCACGAAAGACGATGAAGAAGAAGTGCCTGGTGATTACTGGGTGGATGAAAAGAATCGTCAAGCGGTGCTTAGTGAAGAAGGGCATCAACACATTGAAGAAATGTTGGCAGCCGCAGGCATTTTGGGTGAAGGTGAAAGTTTATACGATGCCGCCAACATCAGCTTAATGCACCATGCTCATGCTTCTTTACGCGCCCACACGCTGTTTCAGCGCGATGTGGACTATATCGTCAAAGACCAGCAAATTATCATTGTAGACGAGTTTACAGGGCGCACCATGCCGGGGCGGCGTTGGTCTGAAGGTTTGCACCAAGCAGTCGAAGCCAAAGAAGGCGTACCTGTTCAAAATGAAAGTCAAACTTTAGCCTCGATTACTTTCCAAAACCTGTTCCGTTTATACAAGAAACTTTCAGGGATGACGGGGACAGCTGACACTGAAGCTTTTGAATTACAACAAATTTATGGCTTAGAAGTAGTGGTAGTACCTACCAATAAACCCATGGTTCGTAAAGACATGGGCGACTTGGTGTATTTAACCGCTGAAGAAAAATATCGTGCAATTATTGTGGACATTCGAGATTGTATCCTGCGTAAACAGCCCGTCTTAGTCGGTACTGCCTCAATCGAAAGCTCTGAAACCCTGTCCACTTTATTGAACCATGAGAACATTGCACACCAAGTTTTGAATGCAAAATTCCATGAACAAGAAGCGCAGATTATCGCCCAAGCAGGTAGCCCCAGTGCGGTCACGATTGCCACCAACATGGCAGGTCGTGGTACGGATATTATTCTCGGGGGCAATATCGAACCTGAAATTGCGGCGATGGGTGAAGCGGCTGATCCTCAAGCGGTAGCGGCGTTACGCAGTGAATGGGAACAACGTCATGCGGCAGTGTTGGTCAGCGGTGGTTTACACATCATCGGCACAGAACGCCACGAATCCCGCCGTATTGATAATCAATTGCGCGGTCGTGCAGGTCGTCAAGGTGATAATGGTTCTAGTCGTTTCTACTTGTCTTTACAAGATAATTTGATGCGGATTTTTGCCTCGGATCGGGTGTCGATGCTGATGCAAAAGTTAGGCATGGAACAAGATGAAGCCATTGAACATCCTTGGGTGACCAAGGCAATTGAAAACGCGCAGCGTAAAGTGGAAGCACGTAACTTTGATATTCGTAAGCAATTGCTGGAATATGATGACGTGGCAAACGATCAGCGTAAGGTGATTTACGAACAACGTAATGAACTGATGGAAGCTGAAAGCGTTTACGACATGATTCAAGTGATTCGTCAAGACGTGCTCACCAAAATTGTGGACACTTATGTACCCCCACAAAGCATGGAAGAACTGTGGAATTTGCGCGGTTTGGAAAATGCGATTGAAGAAACCTTCGGGACGCATTTGCCGATTGCTGAATGGTTAGAACAAGACCATGACTTGCATGAAGAAACTTTACGCATTCGCATTGAAGAATCTTTGGAAGCAGTTTACAAGGAAAAAGAAGCGATTGCAGGCGAAGAAGTGCTGCGTCATTTTGAAAAAGCAGTGATGTTGCAAGTCTTGGATAATCACTGGAAAGAACATCTTGCTGCAATGGATTATTTGCGCCAAGGCATTCATTTACGCGGTTATGCGCAGAAGAATCCCAAGCAAGAATACAAAGTGGATGCTTTCGACATGTTTGAACAAATGTTAAACAGCATTAAACTTGAAGTGATTGGGATTGTGTCAAAAGTGCAAGTGCGTGCTGAGGCAGATGTTGAAGCGGTGGAAGAACAACGTCGTCAGCAAAATGTGCCGACTGAATTCACCCACGCCAGTGCAACGGAGTTAAGCGAAGCCCCTGATGCGGGAGATAGCAACTCAATTCCTCAATTGGCTGCCGCACATCCCTTCACCCGCGCAGAACCCAAAGTGGGGCGTAATGAAGTCTGTCCTTGTGGCTCTGGTAAAAAGTACAAGCATTGTCATGGTAAATTAGCCTAAGCTACTCATTTATCGTTAAAAAAGCCTGCGTGAAAGCGTGGGCTTTTTTTATGGGTGAAAGTTTGAAAACTGCATTCTTGCAGTTAAAAATATACATTTAAACCCCACGCTTGATAAAATGCCTATAATACAAAGCAATCCGCACACGACATCTTTCTCCCCCACAGGGAATTATTATGCAACAAGATATTATTTTTGATGTGGAATTAATCCACCGTTATGACAAAGCCGGCCCACGCTACACCTCTTATCCAACGGCGGTGCAATTTCACAGTGGTTTTAACGCAGATGACTATAAACAACACGCGCTTAAAACCAACAGCGCAGGTAATCCGCTGTCCTTATATTTTCACATCCCCTTTTGTGACACCGTGTGTTATTACTGCGGCTGCAATAAAGTTGTCACCAAAGATCGCAGTCGTGCAACTCCCTATTTAGAACGTCTGCACCGTGAAATTGCCTTGCAAGCTGAATTATTTTCCCGCGAACGCCCCGTGACCCAATTGCACTTAGGCGGCGGCACCCCCACGTTTTTAAGCCACAGCGAAATGCGGCAACTGATTGCGGTGACCAAACAGCATTTCCAATTGTTAGACAATGATCAGGGCGAATATTCGATTGAAATTGATCCCCGCGAAGCCGATGCCAAAACTGTCGCCATGTTACGCGAACTGGGTTTCAATCGCATGAGTTTAGGGGTGCAAGATTTCGAGCCGAAAGTGCAAGAAGCCGTCAATCGCATTCAAACTGAAGCCGAAACTTTTAACGTATTGGAAGCGGCGCGGGGCGAGGGTTTTCGCTCAATTAGCATTGATTTAATCTATGGTTTACCGCATCAAACTGTGAGTTCATTTTTACGCACCCTCGACAAAATTTTAAAGGTGATGCCTGAACGTTTGTCGGTGTTTAATTACGCCCACTTGCCCACCTTGTTTAAACCGCAACGCCGCATTAATTCTGAAGACTTACCCAGTGCGATGGAAAAACTCGCGATTTTACAAGCGATGATTCAGCATTTAACCGATGCGGGCTATGTGTATATTGGGATGGATCACTTTGCGCGTCCCGATGATGAACTGGCTATTGCACAGCGCAATGGCAGTTTATACCGCAATTTCCAAGGCTATGCGACTCATGCGGATTGCGATTTAATCGGCTTGGGCGCGACTTCTATCGGCAAAATTGGCAATACTTACAGCCAAAATGTGAAAACTTTAGAAGAATATTACGCGCTGATTGACGCAGGAAAATTACCGATTTTTCGGGGCGTTGCATTAACAGAAGATGATGTATTACGCCGCGCGGTGATTACCCAATTAATCTGCAATTTCACGCTCAATATTAAACGGGTTGAACACGAGTTTAAAATTGATTTTAAAGCGTATTTCAAAGAAGAATGGGACGCGCTGAAATTGATGGAAGCTGATGGTTTACTGGTTCGCATCAATGACGAAATTGAAGTGTTGCCTGCGGGACGTTTATTAGTGCGCAACATTTGCATGGTATTTGATGCGTATTTGCGCAAAGAAAGTGCGCAGCGTTATTCCAAAGTGATTTAAAAACTTTAGGAGTGATACAGTTTAAAATCATTTCTACCCTCAATTTAAATTTCATAATCAATCACTTGTGGTTATGAAACGGCTTAATTGTAGGTGCGAATAAATTCGCACCTACAATAGCCCGCTTCTTATCTGAATCAGGATTTACAGGATTACTCACTGATATTAATCAGATACAGTTTTTTCTTTAATTCTGAAAATCCTGATGCAGATAATCCTTACAATTTCAGCACTACCACAAAACACTCGATGAACGGCTTATTTAACTTTCTACTATTTCTTATCCCAAATTCAGATTAATTGAGAGTAAGACCAAATCCGCACAAAGCTAAAATCGAGGTTTGCAGCAATGGGAAGGCTGTTATACAGTAGTTAATAATCCTAAGTATTAATTTATCCTTACTATGCGTGGCAATTATGGGTGCAGTAGAAACTTTTATCCTCATTTTATTGGCGGTCATGGCATTCGTGGCGGTCTTAGAAAGCTATGTCAATATTCCCTATCCCATTTTATTGGTCTTAACAGGAACATTGCTGGGATTTTTCCCAATCTTGCCCAACTTACAACTTAATCCGCAAGTGGTATTTTTATTATTATTACCGCCCTTGCTCTATTCCGCCGCCCTTTTAACCTCGTGGCGAGATTTTAAAGCGCATTTACATTACATCGGGTCGCTCGCCATTGGTTTAGTGGTGTTCACCACCTTGGCAGTGGGTGTGGTCGCACATTATGCTGCAAATTTGCCGTGGGCCGCTGCTTTTGCCTTGGGTGCAATTGTTTCACCGCCTGACGCAGTTGCCGCCACCGCCTTATGTCAACGTTTAGGAGTGCATCCGCGCATTGTCACCGTACTCGAAGGTGAAAGTTTAATTAACGACGCATCGGGTTTGGTGGTCTATAAAATGGCTATTGCTGCCGCTGCCACGGGGGTGTTTTCACTGTGGGACGCGTCTTTAAGTTTTGCCTATGTCGCTATTGGCGGTGTGATTATTGGTTTAATCGTCGGCAGATTAGTGATTGAATTACAAAGTCGTTTAGACAGCCCCCCGATTCAAATCACGATTTCTTTGCTCACACCCTTTGCCTCCTACTTATTGGCAGAAGACCTTCATGTTTCAGGCGTGCTATCAACCGTTGCAGCGGGTTTATACGTTGGGCGGCTTGCCCCAGAAATTTTACTCCCAGCCACACGCCTGCAATTACAACCTGTTTGGCAAACCATTGTGTTTATTTTAAATGGCATGGTGTTTATTTTAATTGGGCTGCAACTGCCCAGCATTTTGAGCAATATTTTAGATCACAAACAACTGCTTGATTTAATTACTGAAGCGATATTGGTATCAGGCACAGTGATTATTGTGCGCTTGTTATGGGTTTTTCCAAATGCCTACGCGCCCTATTTTTCTGCATGGTGGCACAAGCGATTAGACCAAGAAGCCTTTATTCCACCGTGGCAAGCAGTGCTGGTGATTGGTTGGACAGGCATGCGTGGCATTGTTTCGTTGGCGGCCGCCTTGGCAATTCCTGAAGATTTTGTGGGGCGCGATTTAATTTTATTCCTGACCTTCAGCGTGATTTTTGCGACGCTAGTTTTACAAGGGCTGACTTTGCCGACGTTAATTCACCGCCTAAAAGTGGTGGATGATGGCGTGGCAGAACAGGAAGAATTAAGTGCCCGTATTCAAGCGATGCAATCTGCCATTGCACGTATTGACGAGTTAGCCATGCACGAAAAGCAAGTGTCTCCCGACCGCGTCAATCGACTACGGGCGCATTATGAAGATCGCATTCATTACCTGATGTTACGTTTAAACAAAGATGTGGATTGTAATCGCCACGAATCTGACGCGGCCTACACTGCAATGCAGCAAGAGGCCTTAAAAGCAGCATGGCGCACCGTGATTCAGTTGCGCAATGAAGGGCAAATTAATGATGAAACTTTACACCGTATTCAAGGCTTTTTTGATATTGAAGATGCTCGTTTACGTCGCGATTTGGAAGTGGCAGAAAAAGAGCGTCGCGCAATGGAATGTGCGTGTTGCAATGAAGTCAATCTAGAAAAGCCCTGTCAGGATTGTTCCCCCGTTATATTGGAAAAAACTGGAGTCTCATGATGAAAAACTTATTGTTAATCTGTTGTTTAGCAAGCCTCAGTTTTGGGGCTTATGCCAATGATCTTGCTCAGCTTAATTTTTTAGGCTTTTCCAAAACGGGTAAATATCTTGCATTTCAACAATATGGCATTCACGAAGGGCAAGGCACTGCATTTGCGGAAAGCTTTTTCATCGATGTGAAAGAAAATGATTATGCCGCCAAGCCGATTGAAACCACGGGTACACCCAAGGATGATCTGGCTAAAGTTCGTGCCAATAATTTAAACGAGGCAAAAGCCAAACTTGCAGAATTGGAAATTACAGGCGATTTGCAAGGCATACAGGTGATTGCGCGTTCTATTCATGATTTAGACATCAAAGCCCACAGTGCGCGTTTTGATTTGGGCAGTGCGGTGGCGGGGGCGATAGTCAAAGCTTACAGCTTGAAATTGGAAGAAAAAACAGGGGCACAAGAATGTGCAGCTGGCACAAAAAGTAAGTTATTTACTTTGGAACTGCTGAATGAGCAAGATAAGAAAACTTTCGTCTTGCAAAAGGATAAGAAATTACCACCCAGTCGTGGCTGCCCCACAGGCTATAAAATAGAAGATGTGTATGTGTTTGAAGATAAAGCCATTGTGGTGTTTTTAAATGTGTTACATCAAGGGTTTGAAGGGCAAACTTTGCGTTACATGGCGGTGAGTGGGGAATTAAAGTAGCAAGGTCTTCAGGTTATTTACATTACCGAAATTATTCCCCATAAAATATCACTCCAATTGAATTTCAGCGCAATATCCCCTATCGTTTGTATTCACAAACGACGTATTAAAAAAATCATCACTGCACAGGGACACCTTTCAATGACAAATCCTATTCGCCAAATGCAATTACAATTTGATCCATTACACGACCGTCTACTGTTCCGTCTTAATACCCTCGACAAATCAGAATATCGCTTATGGTTCACGCGACGCTATTGTAAAATTTTATGGCAAGCTCTCGTGCAAATTATCGAAACCCAATATATTCCGCCTCACAGCGATCCACAAACCAAAAGCACCTTGTTTTCTTTCCAACATGAACATGCGGTTAGTCAAACCGACTTCGGCACTAGTTACCGAGAAGACAGCGTACAACATCCCTTAGGTATTGAACCGATTTTAGTCTCTCGTGTCACCATAAAAAATAGTAAAGATGGCAACTCAATTTTATGCCTACATCCCGAAACAGGGGCAGGAATCGAAGTCAAACTTGACTCTAAAATGTTACACTCCCTCCTCAAGCTCCTCTCTGAAGCCGTCAAAAGCAGTGACTGGGAACTGAATTTCACTCTCAATGAAGAAGCAATACCCAGCTCCACTGTAATTAACTAAATAACAAATACTTGTAGCTTGTCACAATACTTGGAATAAACCTTGCTATCATTGGCAGAACATACTATCAAGATTAATTCTCGGATTATCAAGTTAGACTATAACCATTGTTCGCAATTTGCGTTAGAATATCGCAAATAACTATGGGTATTAGCTGCTGTAGATTTCAAAAGTATGTTAAGCTTAGAAAATAGAAAATTTGGCCTCAAATGAGGATGTTTACTTGTTAAACTGAGCTGTGTATTGAATGAAAAATGTCTCCTACACAAATAAACTCAAGTGAAATAACTTGGTTTTACAGACTCAATTTTATCCATATTAGTTATTTGCCAGAAAATAATAGCTTTATAATTTTCTGTAAATGACTCAAACGACACCAACAACAGCAGTATCTCAAATAATATACCAAACTGACACTATGGATATTTCTCACGTTACTAATAGGTTAATTATCAGAACTATCTTATTGGTTAGTTTGTGTATATCGCCGTCGCTTCATGCCGACAAAGTTGCAGGCGCAACCACTGCAAAAGAATACCAAGTTAAAGCAGTTTTTCTATACAATTTTGCCAATTTTATTACTTGGCCAGAATCCGTTTTCAGTAATGCGAGCATTCCTTTTCGTATCTGTATTTTAGGGCAAGACCCCTTCGGTATCTTCATTGATGCTACCACCGAAAATCAGAAAGTCAAAAATCGCCCTTTACAAGTCTTACGGCTTAAAGAACTCAATGCGACACGTCAATGTCAAATTTTGTTTATTAGTGATTCCGAAATTCCCCGTTTAGCAGAAATATTGAGCTTCGCCAAAAACTACACCGTGCTTACGGTGGGAGAAAGTGAAGAATTTATTAATGAAGGGGGGATGATCAAATTTTTCAACCGTAACAATAAAGTCCGTTTAGGAATTAATCCAGATGCTTTAGAGCAAGCCATGCTGAAAGCAGATGCAAATCTACTAAACCTATCGGAGATTATGCGGACATCGCCTCGAGAATAGCACAAGTATGAAAGCTTTTGCCCACATGTCCATCAAGCGCAAACTCATTGTAATTACAATGTTAATCAACATTATTACCTTGCTTGCCGCTTCCGTATTTTTTGCTGCGAATGAAGTCAGCTCCTTGCGTAAAGCGATGATTCGCGACTATTCCGTATTAGCAAAATTAATTGCTGCAAATTCTGTGGTGTATTTGACTTTTTTTGATTCTGAGAATGCCGAAAAAAATATTACTGCACTCAGTGTAGAGGCACATGTCACTGTGGCTGCAGTGTATGATGCAGAAGGTAAACTCTTTGTTCAATACAAACGCAAGAACATCACTGAATCCCCGCCCCAAATTTCCCACGAAACCGAAACCCATTTCACCACAGATAGCTTAGAAATTTACGAGCCTATCAATTTTAATGGGCGAAAAATCGGGGCGGTTTATGTGCAATCAGACCTCAGTCGCACCCAAGAACTCCTAAAAGAATACGTGGGGATTGTCGCGATTATCTTATTTGTCTCGACCTTACTCGCCTTATTACTTGCAACCAAGTTGCAAGTGATTATTTCACATCCGATTTTACACCTGCTCGACACCGCCAAATTAGTGACGCGGCTCAATGATTACAGCGTGCGTGCCAAACGCTATGGCAATGATGAACTCGGTCTTTTGGTGGATGGTTTTAATAACATGCTCGCACAGATTCAAAGCCGCGATAAGATGTTAGCCCGTCACCGCGAACATTTAGAAGAACAAGTCAAAGTCCGAACCTCCGAACTGTCTAAAATTAACCTTGAGTTAAAAGACACCGTCACAGATTTGAAAGAAGCCAAAGAAGCCGCCGAAGTTGCCAGTCGCACCAAGAGCGAATTTCTTGCGAATATGAGCCATGAAATCCGCACCCCGATGAATGCAGTGATTGGGATGACGGGCTTATTATTGCAAACGCCTTTAGACAATGAACAACGCGATTTTGTCGAAACCGTGCGCACCAGCGGTGACACCTTGCTTGCGCTTATCAATGATATTTTAGATTTTTCCAAAATTGATGCAGGCAAATTAGAACTTGAAGCCCATCCTTTTAACGTGCGCGAATGTGTCGAATCTGCTTTAGACCTCGTTGCACCGCGTGCAGTCGAGAAAAAAATAGAATTATTGTCTTTGATTGAAAATGACGTGCCTAAATTTGTCGTCAGCGACGTGACCCGTTTACGGCAGATTTTGGTCAATCTGCTCGGCAATGCAGTGAAATTCACTGACAATGGCGAAGTCATGGTGACTGTTTCTATACATCATCGTCTGGACAACAATAAAGTTGAATTATGCTTTGCGGTGAAAGACACGGGGATTGGGATTCCTAAAGATCGCATGGATCGCCTCTTCCGTTCTTTCAGTCAAGTCGATGCCTCGATGACGCGGCGTTATGGCGGCACGGGTTTAGGTTTAGCCATCAGTCGGCATTTATGTGAACTGATGGATGGGCGGATGTGGGTGGAAAGTAAGGAGGAACAAGGCTCAACTTTCTATTTCACCGCTGTGACTGAAATCATCGAAATTCCCGAAGCGGAAACGGTTGAAGTGGCACAACATGCGATTCGTGGCAAACGCGTGTTAATTGTTGACGACAATGAAACCAATCTCCGTATTCTGCATTTACAACTTCATTCTTGGGGTATTGAAACTGTGGAAGCGGTTTCAGGTGAAGATGCTTTAGTTAAACTTCGGCAACCCGATAATAATTTCCAATTGGCAATTCTTGACATGCAAATGCCCGTCATGGATGGCATGACCTTGGCGCGAGAAATTCGCAAATCCTATCCTAAAGAAAATTTACCTCTCATCATGCTGACCTCTTTAGGGCGGCAGCAAAATGAAGTCAATTCGGGCTTATTCTCTGTCTATTTAACCAAGCCTGTCAAAGCCTCTCAATTATTTGACAGTATTGCTGATGTTTTCGTACAACATCCTGAAAAATCTAAAAAAATTATTTCAGTACATCCTGAGCTAATTTTAGCTGAAAATTATCCTTTGCGGATTTTATTGGTTGAAGACAATGTCACCAATCAAAAAGTTGCTTTATTGTTGTTAAAACGCATGGGATATAACGCTGATATTGCTTCAAATGGTTTAGAAGCCCTTGAATGTTTAGAACGTCAAACTTATGACGCAGTGTTGATGGACGTACAAATGCCCATCATGGATGGTTTTGAAGCGACGCGTCAAATTCGTCTGCGCTGGATAGACCCTGAAAATCGCCCCTATGTGATTGCCATGACGGCTCACGCGTTGCGCGGTTATCGGGAACAATGTATTGAAGCGGGCATGGATGATTATGTCACCAAACCAATTCATCCTGAAGAGTTAGCGGCTGCCTTGACCCGTTGCCCCCGCAATAATGTGACTTCATCCCAAGTGACTACCAATAGTGTTTCCAGCTTAGCACTACCTGTTGTGCCTGAAACAGCACCCGCCGCCTCACCCGAAGTCATCAGTAACCCCTCGCCCACATCGAGCCTTGCAGAAACTAAACAAAAATTGCTCAATGCGATTCAGGCATTGGTGGGTGATGACACCGAGATCATGCAAGAATTGCTGCAAACCTATTTAGACAGCAGCGAAGTCTTGGTTGAAAATTTACAACAAGCTTTGATAGAACAAGACCCTGTAAAACTGGAACATGCCGCTCACAGTTTGAAATCCAGCAGTGCCAGTTTGGGGGCTGAAGTGCTGTCACAAATGGCGAAACAATTAGAACAGCAAGGGCGTGCTAAAGACATGCAGCAAGCGGATGCTCGCGTGTCTGCTTTGTGCTCGGAATACGCGCTGTTGAGTCAGGCAATTGATGAAATTTTACATCCGCCTGTCCCCATCACAGCGGCAAAGTCCCATGTGTTGCCGATTGCAGCCCCCTCGATTGAACAATTAGCACGCCAAATTAAACAAACCTTGTTCAGTTTGGTTGGGGAAGATGAAACCGAATTATTGCAAGACTTACTGCAAACCTATTGTGATGAAGGCGATGAGTTGCTGCAGGTGTTACAACAAGGTTATGTACAGCATGATTTGGAAGTTTTCACCCGTGCTGCGCACAGCCTTAAATCCAGCAGTGGTAATTTGGGTGCAATGCACTTGGCGGATTTGTGCAATGTTTTAGAGAATCATCTGCGTGAAGCTGAGTTTGGTGATGCCACCCAATTGGTGACACATATCACAGCTGAATATGCCCAAGTTTTGGCAGCCTTAGCGCAGTTACAACAATCTTTAAAACAGACGCAAATCACTCAACAAGTGACCCAGCTCAGTGAGCAAATCACCCAAAGTTTGCGTGAGTTGGTGGGGGATGAAGATGAATTATTCCAAGACCTCGTTTTGACTTATCAGCGGGAATCTGAAAGTTTAATAACTGCACTAGAACAAGCCCTTGCGCAACAAGATAGCGTGGCATCGGCAAATGCGGCACATACCCTCAAGTCTAGCAGTGCAAATTTGGGCATTGAAAGTCTCGCTAGTTTATCGTTGACGGTGGAACAACAGGCAAAGCAACAGGAAATTAATGCCAACAGCATACAAGAATTGTGTGCTTACTATCAGTCGACAGTTGCTCCCAGTTTGAAACAATTGTTAGGGCAAGAAAGCAGTGTCGAAGTCATTACTGCAACGCCTGAAACTGCGGTTGTCGTCGAACTCAGTCCACTTGCTACCGAAATTCAAGCGGTCTTATCTGAGCTATTGGGGGATGAGTCCCCTGATATTATGCGTGATTTACTGCTCTCTTATCAGGAAGATACTCAGAATTTAGTCGACGATATTCGTCAAGCGGTCTCGCAACAAAATCCGCATTCTTTGGCGCAAGCCGCTCATACCTTAAAGTCCAGCAGTGCGAATTTAGGAGTGCATCAGTTTGCAAGCTGTTGTGAACGTCTTGAACAACAAGGCAGAAGTACGGATTTAAGTGAAACCGTCTCGGCATTAACCGCTTTTGAAGAAGCTTATCAAGATGTGCGGCTTGCCTTGCAACAACTTTTGTCCGAGGGCGAAACGCATTACCCAGTTATTGAAGATAGCATGCTGGATGCAAGTCAAAGTCGTTTAGTATCTTCTGTCATCGATCCTGCCAAAGTGAAGTTATTAGTGGTTGATGATCAACCCTATGACACTTTGCTGGTGAGCACTTATTTACGTGAAGAAGGCTATCAAGTTTTAACTGCCAATACGGGTGAAGACGCGCTAAAACTGGTGCTCTCCGAATCGCCTGATATTGTACTTTCTGACGTGATGATGCCAGGCATGAATGGTTTTGAAGTGTGTCGACGCATCAAATCTTATGAACAAACCGTATTAACCCCTGTGGTGTTAATTACCGCTTTGGATGGACAAGGGGATCGGATTGAAGGGATTCAAGCGGGGGCGGATGAATTTTTATCCAAGCCGATTAACCGTGAAGAATTGATTGCGCGGGTGCGCTCACTATTGCGTTATCAACAAGCGCGTTCACAATTAGAAGAAGCACAACGTGAATCCTTGAAGTCCATGTTTAAACGCTATATTTCACCCAAATTGCTGGATAAGATTTTAGTCCATCAAGGCAAGGGTGAACTCAGCATTTTTGAACAACAAAATCGGCAAGATGCGGTCATTTTATTTGCAGATTTACGCGGATTTACCGCAATGTCTGACCAGCTTAAAGCAAAAGAAGTGGTCACGCTGCTGAATGAATTCTTCACCATGCTCACTGATGTTGCTTATCGTTATGATGGAACGATTTTTAACATGGCGGGGGATTGTTTATTAATCGGTTTTAGCGTGCCCTTCTATCAAGCAGATGCCGCACACCGTGCCGTCAATGCCTCAATAGACATGCAGGATGAATTTATCGCCTTGGATCACACGTGGCGCGAGCGTTATGGGGTGGATGTAGGTTTAGGGATAGGAATTAATAAAGGTGAAGTGATTGTTGGCAACGTCGGTTCACCTAACTATTTGAACTATACTGTGATTGGTGACACGGTGAATGTGGCATCACGTTTGGTGGGTGTCGCTGG
>JACCEE010590168.1_pt1 | contig 13072 bp, 16 predicted proteins | sample 7449931 | NCBI WGS metagenome assembly JACCEE01 (sample SAMN15323457, study PRJNA562643) | freshwater metagenome | isolation source: river surface water | place: USA:Blue River Watershed | collected 2017-08-19 | reverse complement strand
TGGCCTGTTTCTAAAATTTTTGAGGGGATAGTTGCTTTACGCAAAGCGCTTTACGATTTACATCTCCTCAAAAGCTCTGGCGTTTCAGTTCCCTTGGTAATTGTTGGTAACCTAAGAGTGGGTGGCACCGGCAAAACACCTTCCGTGTTAGCGATTGCAAAAACTCTCAAGGCGCGCGGTTTTCATCCGGGAATTATTTCTAGAGGGTATCAGCCTTCTCAGTCTTCACAAATACAGAACGCCATTGAAGTCAATGAACAGTCTTTGCCCTCAGCTTGCGGTGATGAGCCCTGCTATATGGCCCAACAATTGCGTCATGAAGCAGTTCCGATTTTTATCCATCCCAAACGAGCGCTTGCAGCACAAGCTCTACTTGAAAAATATTCTCAGGTTGATGTGATTATTTGTGATGATGGTCTACAACATTACGCTTTAAAACGCTGGCCTGCCAGAGAAGGTGGCCGCGACATTGAGCTAGTTGTTCGTGATGCCCGTGGTGAAGGAAATACCTATTTATTACCGGCAGGCCCTCTAAGAGAGTCCGCCGATCGCTCGCGTGACTTCACGCTCAATCTAGGAGCCCAAAGACCAAGCTCTCCTTATCTTGCTGATGCGCCTAATTTTGATTTGAAGATTGAAACAGGATTGATCTATCAGTTGCAATCCCCTGATCATCAAATGAAGTTAACCGAGATTCAGTCGCTAATGAGTTGCGACACAGAAAGTTCTTCATCTCAACTCCTAGTGGCTGCTGGAATGGGCAATCCAGAAAAGTTTTTTGATTTAATTCGTTCAACAGGACTGTCATTTGAAGCTTTAGCTCTCCCCGATCATTATGACTATGCAGTGAACCCCTTTGAACAAAGCTCGGCTTCAGTGATTTTGATCACAGAAAAAGACGCTGTGAAATGCGCGCAGATGCCACAGTACAGAGAAGATTCTCGCATCTGGGTGCTACCTGTTACCGTTGAATTGCCTGAGGACTTTGTGTCACAGATGGTCGATATTTTGAAGCGCCCTCAACCCTGATACCATTGCCTCATTGTTTGTAAAACCACTCATTATTAAAAAACATCATGGATAAACGTTTACTGGATATTTTGGTGTGCCCCATTTGCAAATCAAGCTTGCATCACGACACTGAAAACAATGAATTGATTTGCAAAGCCGATCAATTGGCTTTTCCAATTCGTGATGGCATTCCTGTGATGTTGGTCGCTGAAGCTCGCGAACTCAATCCATCTAAATAAATCAATGAGCCAGACCCCCTCGTTTATCGCCATTATTCCTGCGCGTTTGGCATCGACTCGTTTGCCCAATAAACCTTTGGCAGACATTGGTGGCAAGCCCATGGTGGTGCGGGTCGCTGAGCGAGCTTTGCAATCAGGCGCCTCAAAAGTGGTGGTCGCTGTTGACGATCAAAGCATCTATGATGCGTGTACAGAACATGGTCTTGATGTCATGCTGACTCGCAAAGATCACCCCACAGGAACAGATCGTCTGAGCGAAGTCGTCACGCAACTTCATCTGTCCGACGATCAGATTGTGGTGAATGTTCAAGGAGATGAACCCTTGATACCTCCTCAATTAATTACCGATGTGGCGACCACCTTGGCCCAACATCCAAGCTCAGCGATTGCCACAGCCGCGATTCTCATCCAAGATCTAGATGAAGTGAGTAATCCCAATGCGGTCAAAGTGGCTTTAGATAAAAACAATCGTGCTCTGTATTTTTCTCGTGCACCGATTCCATTTAGCCGAGACCCACAAAAATATCTTGCACAAAACTATCGTCACATTGGCATGTATGCCTACCGTGCCGGTTTTTTGAAAGCCTTCTCCAAACTAGCCGTGGCTCCCATCGAGGAAGCTGAATCTTTGGAGCAACTCAGAGCCATGTGGCATGGTTACGCTATACAAGTTTTATTAACTGACACGGCGCCACCCCCAGGCGTGGACACTCAAGAGGACTTGGACCGGGTTCGACAGGTTTTCAAAGATTGGGGCAAATCCTAGTCCCAAAAGTTCGCATTGGGTCTCAAATAATGGGAAAATCACTGGATTAGAGCTACAGTCAGGTGAGTGTCAAATTTAGACCCTAAGCTTGTCTTTTTTAAACTTTGCAAGACCCATTCAATAATAAAAGGGAGTTAACCATGCGATTGATCCTATTAGGCGCACCTGGTGCCGGTAAAGGAACGCAGGCTAAATTTATTTGTGAGAAGTTTGGTATTCCACAAATTTCCACAGGCGATATGTTGCGTGCTGCTGTAAAAGCTGGCACCCCATTGGGCGTTGAAGCTAAAAAAGTGATGGACTCTGGCGGCTTGGTTTCTGATGAAATCATCATTGGCTTGGTCAAAGACCGTTTAACTCAAGCTGACTGCGCCAAAGGTTATTTGTTTGACGGCTTCCCAAGAACTATTCCGCAAGCACAAGCCATGAAAGATGCGGGCGTGCCGATTGATTACGTTTTAGAGATTGACGTTCCTTTTGCGGCGATTATTGATCGCATGAGTGGTCGTCGAGTTCATGTGGCCTCAGGACGCACCTATCACGTGACCTTCAATCCTCCTAAAGTTGCTGGCAAAGATGATGAAACCGGCGAAGATTTGATTCAGCGCGAAGATGACAAAGAAGAGACCGTGAAAAAGCGTTTAGATGTGTATGACGCCCAAACACGTCCATTGGTTGAATACTACTCATCTTGGTCGAAGAATGGTGATCCAGCGGCTAAAGTTCCCGCCCCTGCTTATCGCAAAGTGGAAGGCACAGGCAGTGTTGAAGCAATTACAGCGAGTGTCTTTGCTGCATTGAAGTAATCACCGACTCATCTAAAGAAAGATAAAGCCCCAGTTCCAAGTGAACTGGGGCTTTTTTTATTGGATGTAATGTGTAGGATCTTTCACGCCAGCGGCATGAAAACCCTCTTTGCGCAAACGACATGACTCACATTGACCGCATGCCAAACCTTTTGCATCGGCTTGATAGCAAGAAACTGTTTGAGAAAAATCAACTCCTAGAGATTGACCTGTTTGAATGATCTGCGCCTTACTCATTTGAATGATTGGGGCATGCACTCTAAAACGGGTTGAATCTTGATGGGACTCGACCCCAACCTTGGTGGCCAAATTGGCAGTTGCTTCAAATGATTTGACGTACTCAGGACGACAATCTGGATACCCAGAATAATCAACGGCATTGGCCCCAAAGAAAATATCTAAACCGCCCAGAGCTTCCGCCCATCCTAAAGCCACCGACAACATGATGGTGTTGCGCGCTGGAACGTAAGTGATGGGGATTTCATTTTGTGGACCAGGACTCGTGGGAACTGCATAAGCGTCATCGGTTAAAGCAGATCCCCCTACAAAGCGACGCAAATCCAAATCAATGATTTCATGGCGAGCGGCGCCCAACATCTTGGCCACACGCACAGCAGCTTCTAACTCTGAGGAATGTCGTTGGCCGTATCTAAAAGATAAGGCGTACGGCGTGTAACCCAAAGTTTTGGCAATTGCCAATACAGTGGCTGAATCCAAACCACCTGATAAAAGAACAACAGCAGGCGCACCTGCTGTTCTCGCTTTCATGGAACTGAAATCAAAAGTCATTCAAGTATTTTATATTTTTACTTCAATCTTTTGAGTGCTTGCTTGGCCAAATCTGCGGCTTCACTCTCAGGATATTTAGCAATCAAAGTTTCCAGGGTTTTCTTGCCGGCAGGTTTTTGACCTGATTCAATTTGGCTATTGGCCAAAGTTAATTGAGCATCTGGAATACGTCCATGCAAGGGGTAACGCTTGATCATGCTTTGCAAGGTTGTAATCGCTGATTTGTAATCCTTTTGAGCATATTCAGAATTGCCTAACCAGAATTGAGCCAAGGGCCAATAGGGACTATTAGGATACTTTTTCACAAAGTTCTGAAAGCCTGTATCGGCTTTCTTTAAATTTCCATCCTGGAAGGCCTTTAAAGCAGTCTCATAAGCTTCTTTTTCGCCTGGCTGAACTTTGCCCTGAACTCCTTCAATTTCCATAATCTGGGGTTCAAATTTTTTCATGCGGTCGTTTAAGTCCGCGTAAAAGCTTTTTTGTTGAGCGCTTAACTCTTCCACTTGCTTTTCTAATAATTCTGAACGTCCGCGCAACTTGGCAGTTTCTTGATTGAGCTCATCCAAACGTCCTTGCAACTCCACCTGAGCTCGTTGACTGGCGGTTAATTGGGCGCGTAAATCGATGATTGCTTTACGAGCTTCGCTATCTTCAAAAAGCGCGTGAGCCGATGAACTAAAACCACTGAATGCAACAAAAACAACAGCGGCCATGGCCGCTGTTGAAATGTGCAGAAATTTAAAAGACTGGTTCTGCATAAAGATTAATTTCTAAATTGAGATTAGTAAGCGATGTCAGCGCGGCGGTTTTCTTTCCATGCTGCCTCGTTGCTACCCTGTGCTTTTGGCTTCTCTTTACCAAAGCTCACGGCTTCCATTTGAGAATCAGGAACACCTAGCAATGACAATGATTTGCGCACAGCTTCAGAACGACGTTGACCCAAGGCCAAGTTGTACTCAGTTGTGCCACGCTCATCGGTATTGCCTTCAATTTTGATCTTGCGATCTTTATTGGCTTTTAAGTAGTTCGCGTGAGCTTGTAAAGTAGCTTGGTACTCAGGCTTGACTGCATAGCTATCAAAGTCAAAGTAAACGCTACGCTTGAACAATGGGCTCTTAGGATCATTCCATGGTTGAGAGCTGTAATCTGTACCACCCTTACCATCCACATCATCTAACTTAACGCCTGATGCACAAGCAGTTAGCAAAGCCACTGACAACAAAATAGTCGCGCGGCGAGCAATTGAAAATTGTTTCATGTGATTCTCCGTATATATATGTGTGCTAATTTATAAAATTTATTAAGGACTGATTTTTATATGTTTTTTGGCTAAAAATTGTTTTTAAACACTCATTTTTAGCCAAAGGACGCTCTATCGTATCAAATCAAAATGAATTGCGCGATTTTTAAGTGTCAGTCCATAAAAGGACCCCAAGCGGGTTCTCGTATATCTGCGCCAGGTAAGCTCAAGGTTTGCTTGTTCTTTCCGTCAATTGAAACAGCCATCAAGACTGGTTTACCCGCTGCGCGAGTGGCGTACAGAATGTATCGACCATTGGCAGCAAAAGTCGGGGTTTCGTCGCGTTGACCATCGCTCAACGGGGTAACTTCACCGGTACTGAGATCTTGCAAATGCAAACGGTATGCGCCACCCACTCTAGCAATGTAGGCTAAATTTTTACCATCTGGGGATAAACGCGGACTGGTCACAAAACCGTGTTTAAAGGTAACGCGTTGCGCAGCCCCCGCAGCCTCTCCATCAATGGGCATGCGATAAATCTGTGGACTACCACCACGATCACTCGTGAAATAAATCGACTGACCATCTGGCGACCATTGTGGCTCGGTGTCAATTGAGTTGCCTCGAGTCAAACGCTTCAGACCCGTGCCATTGGCATTAACTCTATAAATTTGCGTATTGCCGTCTTTCGACAAAGCCATCGCCAATTGACTACCGTCACTGGACCAAGAAGGCGCGCTGTTATTGCCTTTTTGATTGGAGAGTACCGTGCGACGACCGGTGGCCAATTCATGAACATAAATGATGGGCTTGCGAGCCTCAAATGATACGTAGGCTACTTTTTTACCATCTGGTGACCAAGTGGGAGAAATGATGGGCTCATTACTTGAAAGCGCTGGTTTGGCATTCTCACCATCCGAATCAGAAATCACCAAGCGATGGTTTTTGCCGGAGCGAATCACATAAGAAAGGCGTGTTGAGAAAATACCTCGCTCACCCAAGATTTTTTGAATGATGTCATCCGCAATCTTATGGCCAGCCAAGCGTAAGTCTTCCACACCCACTGTGACAACCAAGCCACCTAAGCTTTCACCCTTGCGAATATCAAACAAACGATAGCGGATCTCAAAGCGACCGTCTGACAACTTGGTCACATTACCGACGGCCAGAGCATCTGCACCGCGGGCAGACCATGAACGATAGTCAGGGTTGATATCCCAACCGAGCTCTGCTGAGCCACTTTCGACATTTCGAATGGCACCACTGCGAGTCAAGTTAGATCGAACCACATCGGTCACCTTTAAGGGTAACTGATTTTCACCAACAAACCTCATCACTGCCACAGGAAACAAGGATTGACCCACACCTGTGATTTCAATATTCATCTGAGCTTTGGCAACCGGCAAGAACGCCAACATCAAAAATGGTGCCACGAAAAAGAAGGCATGTCGCTTAAATGAATCCAAGAATTTTTGTGTCAACTGAATTGTTTTCATCTTATGTCTCATCAATCTTTGGGCTTAAAGGTCAAACGAATTTGTTTAGGCACTTTACCCTCATCGTCTTTGGGCAAAGTTTGCGCATCATCAATGGCTCTCAAAACAGCTCGATCCCAAGCAGCATCACCGCTACTTTTAAGAACTTTACGACTGACAATTGTGCCATCAGGCGCCAACTCTACCCCCACTTCCACTGCAGGGTTGCCCGCAACCAAGGATGGGTTAAAAACAATCAAGGGCAAAATCTTGCGGCGCACCTTATCAGCGTAACCAGGCTTGGCATTACCACCACCCCCTACACCATCACCCACCACACCGCCTCGCCCTCCAGCAGCCCCCTCTTTACCAGCCGCAGAGCGCAAGCGGGCCAATTGATCAGCTCGTGCTTTATCTTGTGCCAAGGCTTCCTTACGCTCAGCTTCGGCTTTGGCTTTGTCTTTGGCAGCTTGTTGCTTTTGTTTGGCTAATTTTTCTTCTTCCGCTTTTTGCTTTTGCAACTCTTTAGGGTCTACTTTTTTAGCGACTTTGGCTTCTTCTTTTTTGGGTTCAGGTTTTTTGGGAGTTTCTTTTTTCTTCTTTAAAGCAATGTCTGCTTTTTCATCGGCATCAATCTTCGGATCAACATTAGCAGGAGCACTTTTAATCACAGGGACGTTGTCCCAAATTTCTGCTTCTAAACCGGCAGGCGTTTGACTTTTCCAACTCAAACCAACGGTTAAAAAGACAATGAGCAAAACATGCATGCCCATGGCCCATAAAAAAGCTTTACCCGTTCCAGGCTCTGCCTGAATGCGATTTCTAAGAGGGAATCCTGGAAAGGCTGCTGCGCTCAATGGATGTCTCGGTTTGATTTCGGTCGCTTCGATGACGCTTATTAATTGCTCTTCACTGCCAAGCCCACTCGCTTGATGCCATTTTCTTTAAGACGTGCCATGACATCCATCACGATTTCATATTTAATCGATTTATCAGCTGCAATCACCATGGGTTGATCAGGAGTCAGTTCAGCCCGCTCACGCGCAAAAGCACCCAATTCGGCACGGGTCACTGTTTTGTCGGCCTTGCCTTCGCTTTTAATCAAAATTACTTCTTCAGCAGAAATATTGATTAGCACTGGAGGCATCGGCTGAATCTGAGCCCCACCCACCGTGGGCAAACTCACGATACCGGGATTGACCATGGGCGTTGTCACCATAAAAATGACCAAGAGCACTAACATCACATCAATGTAGGGAACCACATTGATGTCTGCCATGGCACGGCGACCTCGACCGGATTTTCTTGAAATACTGGCCATGATCAGCGCTCCTTATGAACGAGCAGGCTGTTGACGTTGCAAGATATTTGAAAACTCTTCAATGAAAGTTTCAAAACGAATGGATAAACGATCAATATCAGCAGCATTGCGGTTGTATGCCACCACCGCTGGAATCGCCGCAAACAAACCAATCGCTGTTGCCACCAAGGCTTCAGCAATACCAGGAGCCACGCTGGCCAAAGTGGCTTGTTGAACGTTGGCCAAACCACGGAAGGAGTTCATGATGCCCCAGACAGTGCCAAATAAACCAATGTAGGGAGAAACAGAACCGACAGATGCCAAGAACGGTAGATTCGCTTCCAAAGCATCCATCTCACGCTGATAAGCAGCTTTCATGGCACGACGTGCACCATCAATTTCTTTGCCCTTTAAAAATTCTTGCATGCCACTCTCAAAAATTCTTTCTAAGCTGGCTGCCTGATCTTTGTTGCGCATGGCCCCTTGCAACAGAGTATTTAAATCACCACCCGACCAAAAATCTCTTTCAAAACGCTCAGTGTCTTGACGAACTGCTTTGAGCGCCAGACCTTTTCTGAAAATAATGGTCCATGAGGCCACTGAAAGACCTAACAATAAAAGCATCACCAGTTGTACCAAGATGCTGGCATTTAAAACAAGTGACAAAATCGATAAATCTTGAGTGGCGTGCATACGAATTATTTTCCGTAGTTAAAAATGTCGTTGATTGGGTGGCTCATTAAAAGCATTTTAAATACTTATGACTTTCTGTGAACCGCCAAAGGACCCGACGCTTGGCAAGCAGGCATCATTTCAATCACATTGATGTTCACGTGCGCTGGCAAGGTTGAAGCCCAATAAACTGATTCAGCAATGTCTGTAGCAGTCAAAGCTTGAACGCCATCGTAGACTTTGGCCGCTTTTTCATCATCGCCTTTAAAGCGGACATTTGAGAACTCAGTACCCGAACACAAGCCTGGCGCAACATCGGTCACACGAATGGGTGTACCCAACAAATCAGACTTGAGATTGAGACTGAATTGACGCACAAATGCTTTGGTACCGCCATAAACATTACCGCCTGGATAAGGATAACGACCCGCAATCGATCCTAAATTAAATACATGACCAGCACCACGATCGACCATACCGGGTAAAAATGCACGAGTCATGTACATCAAGCCCTTAATGTTGGTATCAACCATTTTTTCCCAATCATCCAAAGCCACTTTATGAGCAGGCTCCAAACCAAGCGCTAAGCCAGCGTTATTGACCAAAACGTTCACCCCAGCAAAATCTTTAGGGAGTTGATCTGGCAAGGCAAAAACAGCCTCTTTATTGGTGACATCCAATACAACTGTGTGCAAACGAGCCTGTTGATCGGCAGGCAAAGACTTTTTAAGGGTTTCTAGACGGTCAGCACGGCGACCCGCCGCAATCACCTTATGGCCTTCAGCCAAATAACGTTTGGCAATCGCTTGTCCAAAGCCAGCGGTTGCACCCGTTACTAATACTGTCAAATGAGTCATTTTTGGTCTCCTTACGTGTTTTTTTGTATCATTTAGGTCTGCAGAGTTTAGCGTATGCTAGCTACAAACTAGTTGATCCTCATAGAAAGCCCTAATCATGTTCCAGCGTAGTCAAACATTGGCCAAAACTGATCCCGCATTGTGGGAAGCCATCCAAGCAGAAAATAAGCGTCAAGAAGACCATATTGAGCTGATTGCCTCAGAAAACTATACCTCTCCGGCTGTTTTAGAGGCTCAAGGCTCTCAGTTAACCAATAAATACGCCGAAGGTTACCCAGGCAAGCGTTACTACGGTGGTTGTGAGTATGTCGACGTGGCTGAGCAACTGGCGATTGACCGTTTGAAACAAATTTATGGCGCAGAGGCTGCCAACGTACAACCTCATTGCGGCGCTTCTGCCAACGAAGCTGTTTTCTTAGCCTTTTTAAAGCCAGGCGACACGATTTTGGGCATGAGCTTGGCCGAAGGCGGTCACTTGACTCATGGCATGGCTTTAAATATGAGTGGTAAATGGTTCAATGCGATTTCTTACGGTCTAAATGCCAGAGAAGAAATTGATTACGACGCCATGGAGCGTTTGGCGCGCGAACACAAGCCAAAATTAATCATCGCCGGCGCTTCTGCTTATTCATTGCACATTGATTTTGAGCGCTTTGCCAAAGTGGCCAAAGAAGTTGGGGCTATCTTCATGGTGGACATGGCGCACTACTCCGGTTTGATTGCCGCAGGCGTGTATCCCAACCCAGTTCCTCACGCAGACATCGTGACTTCAACGACTCACAAGAGCTTGCGCGGCCCTCGTGGCGGCATCATTTTGATGAAAGCTGAGCACGAAAAAGCCATTAATTCAGCCATCTTCCCAGGTCTTCAAGGCGGTCCTTTGATGCACGTGATTGCTGCTAAAGCTGTTGCCTTCAAAGAAGCTTTGGAGCCAAGCTTTAAAGCATATCAACAACAAGTATTGGTAAACGCCAATGCCATGGCACAAACCTTGATCAAACGTGGTTTGCGCATTGTGTCTTCAGGGACTCAATCACACGTGATGTTGGTTGACTTGCGCGCGAAGAAGATCACTGGCAAAGAAGCTGAACGTGTATTGGGCGAAGCTCACATCACATGTAACAAAAATGCAATTCCTAATGATCCTGAGAAACCATTTGTGACCAGCGGTATTCGTTTAGGCTCACCTGCCATGACCACGCGTGGCTTCAAGGAAGCTGAAGCCATTCAGGTTGCCAATTGGATTGCAGACGTTTTAGACAATCCAAATGATGCAGCTAATATTGCTCGCGTTCGCGAACAAGTGGCTGCATTGACTAAGCGCTTCCCTGTTTATAGCAACTAAATATTGCCATAAGCTTCAGCCAACGCTCCTAGGAACTTTTTATGCATTGTCCTTTTTGCCAACACTCAGATACTCAAGTGTTAGACACTCGGGTATCCGAGGAAGGTGACGTGATTAAACGTCGCCGTCGTTGTGAAAAATGTGACAAGCGTTTCACAACCTATGAGCGTGCTGAATTAGCCCTGCCAGCGATTGTTAAAAAGAATGGCAGTCGCGTGGAATACAACCGTAGCAAGATTGAAGACTCCATGGGCATTGCTCTTCGCAAACGCCCAGTCTCAGCAGAGGCCGTTGAAGAAGCGATTCGAAACATTGAAGAGCGCTTACTGGCAACTGGCGAAAAAGAAATTGCCAGCGATCGCGTGGGCGAACTGGTGATGCGTGAACTCAAGCGTCTGGATAAAGTGGCCTACATACGCTTCGCTTCAGTCTATAAGAGCTTTGCAGACATTGAATCATTTGAAAGCGCTTTAAAAGAGCTTAAGTAGTTTTTCTGAATCACCCTTCTGGGCTTGATTCATTGTCGGAAATTTCCTACACAGCAGTGCTGCCAATCTGACAATCCAGAGTTGGGGGCTTGGCATCATTCGTTGATGACCCAACAATCACTTCATCTCAACCAAGGCTTCACACTGATTGAAGTCCTCGTTTCTTTGGCTTTATTGAGCGGCTCTTACTGGGTCATTGTTTCAAGCCAACAGTTTGTCAGCAGTTATACACTCAAGCTAGAGCGTGAGTTTGTTGAGTTGATTGAAATCCACAATCAACATGAATTGGAGATGGCGCTATTGGATTGGAGTGAAGAATGACTCTTCTTGAACTCATGGTGTCCAGTTTATTAAGCAGCGCCCTTCTCATCAGCCTCAGCCAATCGGGCCTGCAGATCTATCAATCTATTCAGAAGCAAAAACATCAAAGCACTTTGCAAAATGAGGCTCTTCAAGCCATGCAAATGATGGGGCAAGCCATCCAGAACGCAGGAGGTCATTCAGAGGGCAAGAAATCTAAGGAAGTTACATCAAGGCTGATGGTGAAAGATTCAGCCGCAATGAGCAATACTCAAGTCAATCAATTTGTAATCCGCAAAGGAGCTGCCAGCATGGATGGCTCAGATGCTTTTTTCACGAACAATGCCCTTGAAGAGAGTGGCTATCAAGCCTTTTTCGTTCAGCACCAAGGTCATCATGAACAGCGAGAGGGTGTGTTGTATTTGCAAACCAAGAATAAGAAGGGGCGTTTACAGAATGATGCACTCATTGGCCATGTTCACTCACTGCAAATTCAAGCAGGTGTACCAAAAAATCAATCCATGGAATGGTACGAACCCTATGAAATCAGTGAAAGAGCCTCTAAGAGTCAGCCTCAGTGGAAACAAGTCCGCGCTATTCGCATCCATCTCAAACTTCAGAAAGGAAATCACCCCCTTGAGATTACTAGAATCTTTGCATTACGAAACCCATCCCAATAATTTACGTCAATCTTGTGATGGATTTGTTTTACCCAGTGTTTTGGGAATGATTGGAATTATTGGTATAGCAAGTGCCATCGCATTGAATGTCTCTGCCACTCAAATCCGAATCATTCAAAGCGAAAAACAATATTTAAATCAACTGAAGCGGGCTGAAGTGCAATTAGTGAGCGCTGAAAAATTATTACTAGCAGGTTTTGACGCGAATCATTTGGCGAACATTGAAACCTTCAAGCCGAAATACTTCAGAAATAAATCTGGCGTTACCAGTTTTCATTACCGAGTGACAACGCGTATTCAAGATGAGTTCAGACCGATTCAATTACAAAGCACTCTGCGCATTGATGAACCTCATGCTCATACGAATACTGGTCTCAACACCAGTACCAGTAACAGCACCAAGAACCCTGGCTCAAAAAAATCATGGAAGAAAATTGAAAAGAATCCAACTCGACATGCCTTGCGACTTACATGGAAAATCCTGCCGCAGTGAATATTTAATCTTTAATCCCCGTGATCAGATGAGTGGTCACACTTTGCTTGAATTGATGATCTGCATATCCATCGTGGGTCTCATGACAGGCTTTGCAAGTCACCAGCTTAGTCAACAGATGGCACAACTTCAACTAGAGAGAGTGGCTCACGCGTTTATTCAAGATGCTCAATTAGCAAGACAACTCTCACGACAACTCGGTCAATCCGTGACCATGAAACCCTTGCGATCTGATTATCCCCAGGAGTGGGGTCATGGCTGGGTGATTCAAGGCAATGGTGTTGGTGGGATTAGCGGAACCAACAACAAACATGGTGCCACCTTATTGAAACAATATTCATTGACCGACAGCAGCCACAAAATCTTCGTAGGGGTTGCCAATGACTTACTCAAAGACAGTCAACAATTCGCTGATATCAGTGCCCCAGGTAAGGCGCGCCACCTTACATTTAAGGATGGGCAAATGGCACTTTTGAACAATGGTGGCTTTGTCGCCAATCGAATCATTTGGCAACATCAGCATTACCCCAATCTTCTGATGCATGTGATTTTGGGTCCCGGAGGACGTTGGCGAAGCTGTAATCCCAATCGGGATACTCAAAAATGTCAGT
>JACCEE011609295.1_pt1 | contig 13083 bp, 8 predicted proteins | sample 7449931 | NCBI WGS metagenome assembly JACCEE01 (sample SAMN15323457, study PRJNA562643) | freshwater metagenome | isolation source: river surface water | place: USA:Blue River Watershed | collected 2017-08-19 | reverse complement strand
ATGTTTAATTGGTAGGGGCACGGCGTCGTCAATATTCTGGTGAAAACGAGAAATATTGAGCCCGCCGTGCCCAACCCAACGGGGGGGGTCGATATTTTTCGTTTTGGTACGGCGTGATTGATATATAGCAGTAGCCAAAACAGTTAGGACAAAAAAAATTTTTAACCACCAGGAGTGGAGAAGACCTCTACCTATACAAGCAAGCAGAGGTAGAGGTCTTCTCCACTCACTCAATGTCCTAATTTTTCTGGCTACTGCTATAATTAAAATCACTATACAGCCTGTTCAGAAATAATCCGATCGGTTCTCAAAGTCCCTCTCCCAAAAAGGGAGAGGGACTTTGAAGATGTATCACATTTTTTTCGCAAGAGCTGTAGTTGCCTAATTTTTATTGGCAATGGTTGCTAAAATATTAGCGCAATAAGGCATCTTCTAAGTGAATGTTTTTGCCTTTGGCATCGGTGCGATAAGCCCAACTTGTGTCGCCTGCGGATAATACAATGCGCCAACCATCAACCCTACTGGGGGTGCATTCTTTCTCTGATTTGCCCATACCCAAACATAAATCTGACCAAGTTTGGGGGGTGAATTCCCGCAATTGTAGCTCTTCTGGGGGAATACCCACCGCTTTGGCTAAATCCATTTTAACGGCATGCAGCACTGGTATGGGTAGGCTCGCTGATGCTAGGTCTCCATCGGCTGCGGATAATTCTGCATCTAACAGTACAGTTTTCCCCGTATCATCTGTGCGATATACCCACCGGTTTGGGCCGCTAGAGACGATCGCCACCCATCCCGCCACCTTTTCTGACCCACATTCGGGAGCAGCTCCCGTCATTCCCAAGCAACTATTCTCCCATTCCCGCCATTCCACCCAACTAAATTCTGGTGAGGGTGCATCCATTGCCAGCTTAGGCTCTACCGCTGCCAACACCGCATTTTTCACCGCTTCCGGTAAATAACTCACCGGTGCATTGCGATTTTCTAACACAATTTTGCGGCCCGTATCATCAGTACGATAAACCCAATGATTGGCCACCACCACTTGCCAACCAGACACCATCATTTGGCCGCAAACTTCATCAGCCGCCGCTATTCCCAAACAGGTATCTGGCCAATTCTCTGGGGAACTGGCGCTGATTTTTAACTTAGAGATAGGGATTCCCAATCTTTGGGATAAGTCAAGTCTTACTGCCTTATATACCGCCAATGGTAGGCTGTCTTTCCCCTGCATCTTCTCTACCACTGCCCCGGTTTTCAACAGCAGTTTGCGGGCGAGTACCATTGGGTCAGACCAGGCTCTGGCTCTATTCGTCATCCCTGGATATGCTTGCAACAGCAACGCTCCAGTTAACATCAAAGCCAAAACCAGGGGGCGAGGTTTCGATGGGGTATCGCGATCGCTTGTGTTCATGGCCATACTCGCTCATCCTAATCTCAACTACTTTCGAGCCATTCCGGGTGCAGCCGACTCCGGACAGTGCTGATATCAAGACAGCAGCCAACCCCCGGCAAGTTCCAGGTTTACCTGAGTCCAATATCTTGTCACCATCAAATTATATATCATTTCTCATATCCATACAGTAGAGCCCTCACCCCAAACCCCTCTCCCAAAAAGGGAGAGGGGTTAAGAACTAACTGTGCTTCAAGGCTGTGAAATCTGCTATATTGCATTATCCATATCCTGCCCTGGTTGCCCCCAGCAAATCAGCATCACCAGGTCATATATTAAAGAAAAGCCATCATCAAACAATGATACCCACGTTTATGATACCGAAAAAAATTATCCCCCAACCGGGGCAAGAATCAGTGTGGGACTACCCGCGTCCCCCCAAACTCGAAGATTCCGCCAAACACGTCCAAATCATCTTCAACGGTATCGCGATCGCCGACAGCCGCAACGCCAAGCGCGTCCTAGAAACCAGTCACCCCCCAGTGTACTACATCCCGCCCTCTGATGTGAAAATGGAATACCTCCAACCCACCACCCGCAGCACCTTCTGCGAATGGAAAGGACAAGCAGGTTATTACACCATTGCTGTGGGGGAGAAAAAAGCCCCATATGCAGCTTGGTTCTACCCCCAACCCACACCGGGATTTATTGGTATCAAAGACTACATCGCATTTTACCCAAGTATGATGGATGCTTGTTATTTAGACGAGGAGCAAGTACAACCCCAACCGGGCGATTTTTACGGCGGTTGGGTTACTAAAGATATCGTCGGTCCGTTTAAAGGGGCGGCGGGCACTTGGGGTTGGTAATGGCACAAAAACCATAGACCGGAAATCTAGAAACCGGGTTTCTCCCACAAGAAGTATCGTCCCAGAGATGTAGGGTGGGCAGTGCCAGCTACAGAACAATGGTTATAAAAAGAATTCTGATTCAGGCACTGCCCACCCTACTATCTAGGACGCTTTCTCACTTGCTCAAAAACCGTAATCCTAAAAATACTGCCGCCACTGTGCCCGATACGCACAACTCCCCTGATGCTATGATATCATAAACTTGAGCAATTGGCACCAACACCACCTCAATATCTTCGGTGATATCGAGAATTTGTTTGCCCGTATTCACCACATCGGTGGCGATAAAAACGTGAATAGCGTTGGTATCTTTCACCGGATTATCATAAAGAGTGGCTAATTTAATCAATTTATCGGCGATATATCCGGTTTCTTCCGTCATTTCCCGCGCTGCGGCTACGGCGGCGTCTTCAGTTTCCGGGTTAAACGCTCCGGCGGGTAGTTCTAACAAGATTTCTCCTACACCATGACGGTATTGCCGCACAAATACAATCTCGTTATTCTGGGTGACGGGAAATACTAGGGCAATATCGGGGCGGACGTTTAAGAAAAAGTCATCGATGATTTCGCCGCTGGGTAATTCTACTTCGTCTTGGCGGACGCGACACCATTTATTATCTAAAACTAGGTGCGATTGGCGGATTTTCCACTTTTTTATCTCTTTCATTTCACCAAATGTGATAGGATATGGGCAGGATATGACCTTGCCCAATTGCTGGTTATGCTAATCTATAGGGGCGCTTGGCTGTCCAATGACGATCGGATGATTGATAAACCTCTACCCCGGTAAAACCAGCGGCGGTTATCATATCTCGGATTTCATCAACCGTAAAAGCAGCGCGGAGAGAATCACCGAATAATTTGGCTTGATAGGGATTATATTCTGGTCCAATTCTGGAGACTAAAGCCTCGACGGTGGCGTTATCTGTGGGGCGAATTAAATCTCGGAGGAGGAGGGCGCCATTGGGTTTGAGGACGCGATTGATTTCCCGAAAACAAGGCATGGGGTCGGGGAGATGATGGACGATGCTGTTAGAAATTACCAGATCAAATTCATTATCCGCATATGGCATGGACTTGGCATCGGCTAATTCTAATTTGATTTGGGTTGATAACCAGGCTCTGGTGATGTTCTGGGTGCCGACTTTGAGCATATTTTGGGAAAGGTCGATCGCCCTAATCTGCCAAGGTCGCTGCTGACAGATTAAAATGGGGATGCGAGCGGTTCCGGTTCCCACATCGAGCAATAAACCGGCGGTGGGTCCTAATGCTATGGCTTCGTTGGCGAAGGCGGTGTTTACATCGGTAAAGTCCATTGCGTCATACTCTACCGCGTCTTCCCAGGTATCCATCACTTCCGGTTCTAGCACTCTTTCCATAGACGGCATCTCGTAGGGTGGGCATTGCCCCAAAGCCTGAATATTATCAAACCAAATCATATCCCGGCAATGCCCACCCTACTTTGCTCTGGTGAGGAATTTTTTAGGGGCGATCGCGCCACCATCCACCTGAAGAGATTATAATGAGCTTAAGTTGAAGTCGTTATGAGTTGCAATAAACTGCTATGGCCAACCCACAAGTAGAAAATCTGGTAATTATCGGGTCCGGTCCGGCGGGCTTCACCGCTGCCATCTACGCCGGACGGGCAAACCTCAAACCGGTGATGTTTGAAGGCTATGTTATCGGCGGTATTCCCGGCGGACAGTTGATGACCACCACAGAAGTAGAAAACTTTCCCGGTTTTCCCCAAGGGGTCAGCGGCCAAGAATTAATGGACCGGATGAAAGCCCAGGCGCAACGGTGGGGGGCCGAGCTGTACACAGAAGATGTGACAGAAGTTGACTTGCAGCAGCGTCCGTTTGTGGTGCGATCGAGCGATCGAGAAGTAAGAGCCCACAGTCTGATCATCGCCACCGGGGCCACCGCCAAACGCCTCGGACTACCCGGAGAAGATAAATTCTGGAATATGGGGATATCCGCCTGCGCCATTTGTGATGGAGCTAGTCCCCTATTTAAAGGAGTAGATCTAGCCGTCATTGGCGGCGGCGATACAGCGGCAGAAGAGGCAGTATATTTGACCAAGTACGCCAACCGGGTTCACCTGCTGGTCCGCCGCCATGAGTTGCGCGCTTCCAAAGCCATGCAAGACCGGGTATTAGCCAACCCCAAAATTACCGTACATTGGAATACCGAAGCGTTAGAGGCTTTTGGCACCGAGGGTCATCAGTTGCAAGGGTTGAAAATAAAGAATAACGAAACTGGTGAGTTAACCGAGTTACCAGTGAAAGGTTTGTTTTATGCCATTGGTCATACCCCCAATACTCAACTGTTCCAAGGTCAGCTAGAACTGGATGAGGTGGGTTACATTGTCCCCAAACCCGGTTCCGTCGCCACCAGTGTTGAGGGAGTGTTTGCCGCTGGGGACGTGCAGGACCATGAGTTTCGCCAAGCCATTACCGCTGCGGGTACAGGTTGTATGGCGGCGATGTTGGCGGAACGGTGGTTATCCCATGAGGGGTTATTGCAAGAGTTCCATCATAGTGAGGAGTCGGAGGCGGCGGTGACTGAGGCGGAGAAACCCGAGGTGACGGATACGGAGGAGAATTTTAACCCCAATGAAACCAAGCACTTTGGCGGCTATGCGTTGCGCAAGCTGTACCACCAGAGCGATCGTCTGGTGATGGTGAAATACGTTTCCCCCACCTGCGGACCCTGCCACACCCTCAAACCCATTCTCAACAAAGTGGTAGATGAATTCGACGGCAAAATCCACTTTGTGGAAATTGACATAGAACAAGACTCGGAAATTGCCGATAACGCGGGTATCGTGGGTACTCCCACAGTGCAGTTTTTCAAAGACAAAGCCCTAGTGGGACAGATGATGGGAGTCAAACCCAAGAGCGACTACCGCAAAATGATTGAAAGCAATATGTAGGGGCTATTGGTGAATTGCCCCGCGATCGGCAAAAAAATTAGTCATTTGTCCCTAGTCCCTTGTCATTTGTCCCTAGTCCCTTGTCACTTGTCCCTTGTCCCTTGTCCCTTGTATGAACAATCAAAGGACAAATGACAAATGACAAATGACAAATGACAAATGACAAATGACAAAGGACAAAGGACAAAGGACTAATAGTGGCTACAGCCTTCACCAGCGGCATCCCCAACCACTTTTGCGTCTGCTTGCCGTAATTTAAGTAAAAATACTGAGGTAAAGGCTGCTTTTATTCCCTCTTCATGCTTCTATCCGTGATTATACAGTAAAAAACCCTGGTTTGACGACTAACTTTATTAAATTTTTCTTAAAAAAACATATATTTTCCGTAGATTTACGCAAAAATAGCCCGCAAGTAGTAGGGTGGGCAGTGCCGAACCTACGAACCTCTTCACAGTAGCAATCTTCTTGGGCACTGCCCACCCTACGAATCACTGCTTGAAAAACATTTTTCCGTAGATTTACGTAGTGACCGCCCGCAAATTTCCCGATTGATGCGTAATTTTTCTGAATAAAATGGCTGCAGGGCACCGAGAGGGGGCAACTGCATCTAAAATCTAAAATTTAAGGGCCAATCAAGAACTGATATGACTGCAAGCAACAGGGTGAAAATCCCCCGATTTTTGCGATTTTCCGGGAATAATCGCCTAGATATGATATTTATGTGGGTGGGAATAAGCATTACATTGATATTTGCCGTGGTAGCCCTGATGGCGCCAGCGGCTGTCACCTGGGGATGGATTCAAGACCCCACCGAGTTTCTCAGCAACCCAATTCACGACCCCCCCTCGTGGCAACATTGGTTTGGCACCAACCGCCTGGGTTACGACGTATTCGCCAGGACCTTGGTCGCCAGTAGAGTCGCATGGCAAGTAGTGATATTAGCCACAGCGTTGAGCATGGTAGTGGGGGTGCCATTGGGGATGCTTAGCGGCTATCTGGGGGGAAGAATGGACCGAGTGCTGCTGTTTTTGATGGACGCCATTTACACTCTACCCGGATTATTGCTATCAATTACCCTAGCGTTTGTGGTGGGGAAAGGGGTATTGAATGCCGCGATCGCCCTCAGCATCTCCTACGTCCCCCAATACTACCGCGTCGTCCGCAACCACACCGTCAGCGTCAAAACCGAACTATTTATCGAAGCCGCTCGCGCATTAGGAGCCGACCCCCCCACAGTCCTATCCCGTTACCTATTTCTCAACGTCATCCAAAGCGTCCCAGTCCTATTCACCCTCAACGCCGCTGACGCCATCTTAGTCCTCGGCGGTTTAGGCTTTTTGGGTTTAGGACTGCCCGAAGAAGTCCCCGAATGGGGTCACGACCTCCGCCAAGCCTTAGAAGCCCTACCCACAGGCATTTGGTGGACCGCCTTATTTCCCGGAGGCACCATGACCCTGATGGTAGTAGGTCTATCCTTTTTGGGAGAAGGACTTAATCAATTCGTTAACCCCAAACTGCGTCAAGGGAGTTGACCCTTGTCCGCAAGTCCGCTTGTCCCTTGTCCCTTGGAGAAGAAACCGGGTTTCTGGCGGAGAGTCTCCGTTCAGGTACGAGATACCTGGTTTAGAAACCCGGTTTCTATCCCCCGGTTTCTGTAGGACAAATGACCAAGGACAAATGACCAAGGACAAATGACCAAGGACAAATGACAATAATTTACCCGTTTCTTTTTAATTCCATATCTACCCTAGCCGCCAAAGTATGAATTTGACTTAATAACTGTTGTAATTTCACCGGTTTAATCGCATAATCATCGGCTCCAGATTCCAGAAGCGAGAGCAATTCCGCTGGGGGACAAGGCGGTGCCAACGCCAAAATTTTCAGATGGGGGTTAGCGCTAGATTTGCGCAGGGATTGGATGATTTCCCCACCATCCATCCCCGCCAAACGGATATTAACTATAGCAATCTTGGGCTGGAGCAGGTCGATTTGCTCGCGAGCGGAAGAGCCATCAATCCATACCACTTGATAACCAGCCTGGGTTAACATATGGCAGATTTCCGTAGCGCTTTCCTCCGAACTTTCAATCAAAACAATACAACCCAAAGGAACGCTAGAATTATGCTCATTAGTGCGGGGATCACTGGACAGTTTGGAAGGAGTAAAAGATTGGGCGGGCAAGCGCACAGTGAAAATAGAACCCTTGCCCAACTTAGATTTAACCCCAATCCAGCCCCCGTGGAGTTCCACAAGCTGTTTAGTTAAAGCCAGACCCACACCCATCCCACCGTAATCACGGCGGTGGGTGCCGTCTAACTGTTGAAATACTTGGAAAAGCAAAGGTTGCAGCTCTTCAGGAATGCCTATCCCAGTATCTTCCACCTGGAAAGCAGCGGTTTTGTTTTCCAGCCAAACGCTCAGTTCGACCCTTCCGCCTTGGGGGGTAAATTTGATGGCATTGCTGAGTAAATTGTCGAGAATTTGCTCGACGCGGTTGGGGTCAGCGGTGAAGCGATCGTCCCCATCAGGAATCGCCAAATTCAGGGTCAAAGTCACATTCCTAGAAGCAGCTTTTCCCAAGAAACCTTGGATGATGCGATTAGCAAATTCACACAAGGAAAACTCCCGCACCTGCAAAACCGTTTTGCCCGCTTCCAACTGAGACAAATCGATAATATCTTCAATTAAATGCAGTAAGTGTTTACCGCTATCGTAAATTGTTTGCAAATAATCACGTTGTTTCTGGCTGAGAGCGGTGCCATTCCCCTTACGGTTATCGGTAGCCACGGGCCAGCGCATCAGAGTGGAAGACATCCCAATCACGCAAGTTAGGGGGGTGCGCAATTCATGGCTGATGGTGGCGAGAAATTCGCTTTTGGCGCGGCTGGCGGATTCCGCCGCCAGCAGAGCGTCCCGCAGTTCTTGGGTGCGGGATTTTACTCGCCGCTCTAAATTTTCTTTTTGCTCTTGCAGTCGCGCATAAAGCAGCGCCTGCTGGATACCCAAACTCAAATGGTCACCAATGTGGATTAAAAAATCCTTTTCCACCTCCAGCCAAGGACGCGGCCCAGTACATTGGTGCGCAATCAACAAGCCCCAGAGTACCTGTTTCCCCGGCGCCGAATCACCAGCATCTCCGGGAAATTCCTGCTCAAAATCTTCTTCAGTGATGTTTACCACCAGAGGCACCACCAACTTAGCTCGGACACCCGCTTCGTGCATTAACTTGAGTAAGCAGGGGTAGGAAAAATAGGCAGTTTCCACATCTTCTATGGCCAGGGTGGAGCCTTTGCGGTATTTTTTGACAAATTTTGGGTCATCCACAAAGCAGTTAACACCCTCTTCCCAGTGAAGAACCGAAGGGATAGTATCCGCCGCTCGAGATTCGTAGGTAATTCGACCGAAACCAGTTGGACCGCCTTCTGTGTTGTGGGTCTGTTCTGGCTGTGGGTGGTTGAACTCGTAAATCACCAGGCGATCGACCTGCAAAAACCGGCGCACCTGCTCCACCGCCGTGCTAAGAATCACCGGCAATTCCAAACTCTGACGAATCTGGGCAGTCACCTGATTAAGCAGTCGTCCTTGCTCAATTTGTAGCTGTAGCGCGCTTTCCACTGGTTGACAGATGGAAACACAGGGGTAAGCAATATCCCACCTAGGGTCACTTAACACCTGGTTTTGTGAATTTGGCTCTGATTGGGGGAGGGGAGCAGCCATGATTTCCAGTATTTTTTTAATCCCGCGATCGGGATTGCTGAGTTTATAGGGTGTTTCTGTTTGCTCAAGCACAGGGGCCCTGGGAGTGCAGAATTAAGCGCCCACTACCACCAGGGGTTCGGAATCAAACCGAACTGAGCTTCAGCAACCCGATGTTGCCTTTCACTTCTACACCGTACCTCATCTACTTGAGAACCGCTATAAAAGCCAATTTGGCAATAGATGCCCGCATTTTAACACAGCCATCTCTCAAATGCTCCACTAATGGTGTATCTTGATTGGGGCATATGAGTAGGGAAAACCACCATGCACCGTCTCGCCGCTACCCCCGGAGGTTGGACTCCTGACACCCAGGGCACCATTTTCCTCGAGCAAACACCTGCACCGATAGTTTTTCTCAGCGCCGCCGATACAGATATTCAAATAGTAGCGGCGGCGGCGGCGCAGCTTCCGGCGGATTTCCCCCCATTGCGGGTAGCCAATCTCTTACAACTTCAACAACAATTAACAATTGACGTTTATGCCCAAGACGTATTATCCGGCGCCAAAGTCATAATTTTGCGCCTCCTGGGCGGACGTGCCTATTGGTCTTATGGGTTGGAAGTAGTGCGGGAAACGGCGGCTAATTCTGGCGCCATGCTCCTAGTCATCCCCGGAGACGATGCCGTGGACCCCGACTTAATCGCTCATTCCACAGTTTCCCTCACCGTGGCGAATCAATTATGGCGCTACTTCACCGAAGGGGGCAGAGAAAATATCATAAATGCCCTCAAGTTCCTTGCTGATAACTGTTTGGGACATAATTACCACCCCGCTCCACCAGTCCCCGTACCCAAAACTGGTCTTTATTCCCTGCCGCAAAACCCAGTTTCTGCCAAACTCTCGCCAAAGGTGGGGATTATCTTTTATCGCGCCCACTATCTGGCAGGAAATCTCGCCCCCATAGATGCTTTGTGTGAGGCATTGAGGCGCATCGGTTTAGAACCGGTGCCAGCATTCGTGTCATCTCTCCGGGATTTATCCTCTGCCCAAGAGATAACATCTTATTTTCGCAACCAAGTTGATTTAGTCATTTGCACCACCGGTTTTGCGATCGCTCAAGCCGGGGATACTCCTTCCTTGTGGCAAGACTTAGATGTACCGGTGCTACAGGTGATTTTCAGTGGCGGTACTCAGGAACAGTGGCAAAGTGGATTTAATGGACTTTCGCCCCGAGATATTGCCATGAATGTGGCGCTGCCAGAAATAGATGGGCGCATTATCACCAGGGCAGTATCTTTCAAGACCGTGCAAGAGGACAATCAAGACCTAGAAACCCAAGTTGTCACCTACCAACCGGAGCGATCGCGTATTGATTTTGTCGCCCAATTAGCGGCTAATTGGATTAAATTACGCCGGACTCCCCCCCAACAGCGGCGGATTGCCTTAATTTTAGCCAATTATCCCACCCGCAATGGCCGCCTCGCCAATGGTGTGGGACTCGACACCCCCGCTAGTTGTATAGAAATACTCAAATCTCTTCAAGCTGCCGGTTATGAAGTGGAAAATATCCCCGCCAGTGGTGAGGAATTAATTAACCGTCTCACCGCCTTAGTGACAAATGACCCAGAAAGTCGCCACTACCGCAAGGCACATCAGTATTTACCCGCAGAAGATTACTGGCAGTATTTTACCACCTTGCCGCCCCTAGTGCAAGAGCAAATTCAGCAAAGATGGTCACTTGTCCCTAGTCCCTTGTCCCTAGTCCCTAGTCCCTTGTCCCTGGAAGAAGAAACCGGGTTTCTGCCCAGAATTTCCGCCCAGGTACAAGACATCTCGTTGATCAACCCGGTTTCTGGCGGACAAATGACCAAGGACAAAGGACTTTTGACCAAGGACAAAGGACAAAGGACTTTTGACAAATTAGGATTTCCCATTCCCGGAATCCAATTGGGCAATGTATTTATCGGGATTCAACCGACGCGGGGTTACGATATTGACCCCAGTTTGAACTATCACGCCCCGGATTTAGAGCCGACCCACGATTATTTAGCTTATTATTATTGGCTGAGAAATCATTTTGGGGCGCTGGCGGTGGTGCATGTGGGCAAACATGGCAATTTGGAATGGTTGCCCGGTAAAGGGGTGGCGCTGTCAGAATGCTGCTATCCCGAAATTGCGTTAGGAGCGTTGCCACACTTATATCCTTTTATTGTCAATGACCCGGGGGAGGGTTCCCAGGCGAAACGCCGCGCCCAAGCGGTGATTATCGACCATTTGACCCCACCCCTGACCCGGGCGGAGTTATATGGTCCACTGCTGGATTTGGAAAGGTTGATTGATGAATATTGGGAGGCGCGTAGTTTAGACCCCTCGCGGTTGTCGGTGATTCGAGACCGGATTGCTAAACTGATGCAAGAGCAACATTTGCAGCAGGATTTAGCTGGGGCAGTGGCTGGGGAACTGACCCCGAATGGGGATAATTTTGAAGGGTTGCTCGATGATATTGATGGTTATCTGTGTGAGCTGAAAGAGGCGCAAATTCGGGATGGGCTGCATATCTTTGGGCAAGTGCCCCAGGGGCGACAGTTGCGGGATTTGATGGTGGCGATCGCTCGTTCCCCCGCCCCAGAAAGACTCGGCTTAACCCGCGCCATTGCCCAAGACTGGGGGTGGGAGTTTGACCCCCTCACGGAAAAGCAGAAATCCCCCGACGGGGTGGAAAAACTCGAACTATTTGCCGCCGAATTAGCAGAAAAACTGATTAATGACTCCCAGACTCCTCCTGATTCTTCCTTATCTGAGGGGATAGAGTTGCCCGCCACGACGAAAGAGCTAACATGGATGGGGCAATTTCTCCTCCCCGCTTTGCAGCAAACTCCCCAAGAAATCACCAATCTACTGCGGGGGTTAGATGGGTGCTATGTCAACAGCGGACCGGCTGGGGCACCCACGCGAGGACGCCCAGAAGTATTACCCACGGGACGCAATTTTTACTCTACAGATATCCGGGCTTTACCCACAGAAACTGCCTGGGAAATCGGGAGAAAAGCGGCGGAAGAAGTGATTTGCCGTTATACCCAAGAGCAAGGAGAATATCCTCAAACCCTAGGGTTATCGGTGTGGGGAACCGCCACCATGCGCACTGGCGGCGATGATATTGCCCAGGCTTTAGCATTATTGGGAGTGCGTCCGGTGTGGGATGGACCTTCCCGGCGGGTGGTGGATTTTGAAATTATCCCGGTGTCCGTATTAGGACGCCCTAGGGTGGATTGTACTTTAAGGATTTCCGGGTTTTTTCGGGATGCCTTCCCGAATTTGATTGATTTATTTGATAACGCGGTGGTGGCGGTGGCGAATTTAGATGAACCCCCAGAGGACAATCCTTTGGCGGCGAAGGTGAGGTTAGAAACACAGTGGTGGTTAGAGCAGGGGTGGGAGCGGGAAACGGCGGTGGCGCGATCGAGCTATCGCATTTTCGGTAGCAAACCCGGAGCTTATGGCGCCGGACTCCAAGGTTTAATCGAAGCCCAAAACTGGGATCAGGAACAGGACCTCGCCCGCGCTTATATCAATTGGAGTTCCTACGCCTATTCCTCCTCCCATCACCAAGGAGGTCTCGCCGGAATTCCTGCTCCCGAAGCATTTCGCCAACGGTTAGGAGATATGCAAATCGTCTTGCACAATCAAGACAACCGGGAACATGACTTGCTCGACTCTGACGATTACTATCAGTTCCAAGGCGGTTTAACTGCAGCTGTGCGCAGCGTCAGGGGGGAAAATCCCCTCACCTATTTTGGTGACAACTCTCTCCCAGAACAACCGAAAGTCCGCCAACTCAGGGAAGAAATTGCCCGAGTTTACCGCTCCCGGGTGATTAATCCCAAGTGGATCGCTGGTGCGATGCGTCATGGTTATAAAGGCGCCTTTGAAATCGCTGCTACTGTGGATTACTTATTCGCCTACGATGCGACGGCGCATTGTGTGGAAGACTATATGTATGCTGGGGTGGCACAGGCTTATATTTTTGACCCCACCGTGCGACAATTCATTGAAACCCAAAATCCTTGGGCATTGCGGGATATGGCGGAGCGTTTGCTCGAAGCCAACGCCCGGGGTTTGTGGGATCAAGTTCCTGAAGAAATGTT
>JACCEE010898229.1_pt1 | contig 13083 bp, 14 predicted proteins | sample 7449931 | NCBI WGS metagenome assembly JACCEE01 (sample SAMN15323457, study PRJNA562643) | freshwater metagenome | isolation source: river surface water | place: USA:Blue River Watershed | collected 2017-08-19 | reverse complement strand
GTTTTCCAAATGGAAACAGCTGTTAACAGAGGAAATTCAGGCGGACCTTTATTAGATTATCGTGGATATATGGTTGGAATCAATTCAATGATAGCAAGAGAATCAAAAGATGGTTTGGCTATTGTGGGAATTAACTTTGCAATTAAAGCAAATGCTGTTGTGGAATGGATGGCTAAAAAAGGTGTTTATGTTTCTGTTGCGAAAGCTGACGGAAGTGAAGCTCAGGCTGTTGTTGCAAAAAAAGAAGAAACAAAAGCCGAAGTTAAAACAGAAGAAAATAAAACAACCGAAATTGCAGTAAAAACAGACAATAAAGCAACAGAAGTAAAAAAAGACACAAAAGACAAGGGAAAAACAAACAAATCCGATTTGAAAGTTGTATCAAAAAATGACAAAAAAGATGTTAAAGTTGAAGTTAAATTAGAAGAAAACAAACACAAAACAGAAGAAATTTCCAATAACGTAACAATTGTTGTTAAAGAAAAGTCAACAAAAGTTTACAAAGTGAGACCGAAAAATGTTAAAATTGTTACAGATACAAAACCCGGTAAAGTTATGACAGAATCAGAAGTTTTATTGGAAAGATCAAAAAAAGCACATGATAAAATGGATAAAAAACTCGGTGGATGGGATGAAGAACCCTTTTAATCAATTTTTTTATAATTTTTCAAACGATTCAATTATTTAAATAACAAGGAAAATATGTCTGATTTAATAAACTACATGAAAAGGTATAAAATTTATATTTTTTTATTTTTTATTTTATTCTTTATTTATACATTTAAGTCTATTTTTTTACCGGTTTTAATGGCATTTTTTTTGGCCTATTTGATAAATCCGTTAGTTTCTTTGTTGAATAAATTTAAAATTAACAGAACATTATCAATTTCCGTTATGATTGTTTTGACATTTGTATTTATTTCTGTTTTTATGTTAATTTTAATACCTGAATTAATAACTCAGGTAAAAAATATGACAGAATCAATACCAACCATATCTCATCAATTATCACTTTTATTAAAAGATTTATTTAATTATTTCGGACTTGAATTCGATGTTTCAAAATATACGGAATCCTTTTTACATTCAATAAAAGAATATCTTCCTGAATTACTAACAACAATAGGAAAAGTTTTGCTTGAAACATTTACAAAAACAAAAGGATTATTAGGTTTTGTATTAAATCTTATAATGATTCCTTTATTTTTATTTTATTTTTTAAGAGATTTTAAGATAATAATTGAAAAAATAAAAAGTTTTGTTCCGAATCATAAAAAAAGTAATTTTGAGAAAAGATTACATGAAATTGATGAAATTTTTAAAGCATATTTTTTAGGACAATTAACAGTGGTTTTGTTTTATACAATTGTTTATATAATCGGCTTGTCAATAACAGGAATTGATTTGGCATTTGTTATAAGCATAATCGGCGGATTATTGGCTATAATTCCGTATTTTGGTGCAATTATGGGCTTATTGATTGCATTGAGTATGGCAGTATTAAATATTCCTCAACTCGGAATTTGGGGAATTATCGGAGTTTTGATAACATTCGGAATCAGTCATATTGTTGATATAATTATTATAACTCCTAAAATTATGAGTTCAAAAATAGGATTATCTCCGATTATGGTTATTTTATCCCTATTTATAGGTGGTGGCATTTTTGGAATTTTCGGAATGCTGTTTGCAATACCTGTTGTTGCTGTTTTAAAAATTTATACAAATGAATTTGAGGAAAAATATAAAAATTCAAATTATTTCAACTCTTAAAAAAATATCAATAAAACTTAAAATATTAATAGACAAAAAGAGTAAATTATAATAGAATTGGACTATGAGGTTTTTGTTTTTGTTTTTAATTATTTTTTATTCATGCAGTGATGAAATCAACAAACCATATGAGCCTTTTGAGCAAAAAAAATTTTATGTTGAAAATGTTTTTATTGGAAATATTTTAAATTTAACAGATTCAATTACAATAAAATTCAATCAAAAAATTTCAACTTCCTCTGTTTATAATAATATTGTTTGTATTTCGGGAAAGAATCAGGCATATTTTTATTATTCGGTAAAAAAAGAAACTGATTTTGATTCAATTGTAATTTCACCGCAATACAGATATATTCCTTTAACCAAATACAATTGTGTTGTAAAAAAAGAATTACAAAATATTTACGGTGTTCAAATGGATGATGAGTACAAATTTTCATTTACAACAAATAATATTTTATACAGTGATGATAAGGTATTCAGCACAAACTATTCATTTATACATATTTACAATTTTATACAAAACAATTGTAAATATTGCCACAATAAGGAAAATAATCTTAATTTTGATATTACAAAAAGCGAACTTTATGAATTAGTTGTAAACACGAAAAATAATAAATTTAACTCATATTACATAACACCGACAAACTATAAAAACAGTTATTTGATAAATAAACTTATCGGAATAAATATAGAAGGAAATATTATGCCGCCAAACAATTTACTTCCTTTATATCAAATTGAAAAAATTGTCGGTTGGATTCAAAACGGAGGAATTTATGAGTAATGAACATTTTGTTAAAAGTTTTGATAATGCCGATATTTGGTATGAAGTAAGAGGAAACGGGAAAAATACCTTGTTTTTGGTTGATGGAATTGCATGTGACGGATATGTTTGGAAATATATTAAGCCATATTTTGAAAATACTTACAAAATAATCCATTTTAATTACCGAGGACATGGAAAAACTCCGTCTCCTGATAATTATTCTTCAATTACAATTGAAAACAGTACAAAAGACATAAAAGCTGTGATGGATGCCGAAAATATTGATAAAGCAATATTGTTGGGGCATTCAATGGGAGTTCAGGTTATTCTTGAAATGTTCAGACAATTTCCCGAAAAAGTTAAAGGATTAATACCCATGTGCGGAAGTTACGGACAACCCTTTAAATCCTATCACAATACTGATAAAATAGAAATTTTTGCAAAATTACTTGTCAATTTATTTTTCAAACCGAAACCCAAAATCATTGATACCTTGAAAAAAGTAACAACATTTAAATTATCATATATATTTGCCACAAATACGGAAGTAAACGGAAAGATGTTAAGAAAAGAAGATTTTATGCCTTATTTGGAATCACTGAGATTTAATCTTGATTTTAAGGCATTTGGTTATATGCTTGAATCGGCAATTGAACACACAACTATTGATATTTTACCTAAAATAAATGTTCCATCTCTCATAATAGCAGGTCAAAGAGATAAAATGACTCCTGCTTTTTTATCAATAAAAATGCATAAATTAATAAAAAATTCAAAATTATCTGTTTTGGAATGGGGCAGTCATACTGCACCTATTGAACAACCTGAAATGGTTAATTTATTAATAGAAGATTTTTTGATTGAAAATAATATGTAGGAATGTTAAATTATAAAAAACTGAAATATTAATTTTAGTTTTTTATTTTTATGTCGATGTGTATTATGACAGCATGGAGGTTTGTCATGAAAATCGGGCCTTTAACACAAATTTTGGAAATATACCAAAAGAAGAATATATCCAAGAAGGATATTTCTGAAGAAAAACAGTCTTACGACAAAATCTCAATTTCCGATGAAGCTTATAAAAAATATCAGGAAATAAAAAACAAAACGGAATTTGAAGATTCATTAAAAGAAGTTGATATGAGTAAACTTATGGATGAAGTAACTCAAATTGACAGAGATAAAATAGAGCAACTTAAAAAGGATATTAAAAACGGTAATTATAAAGTTAATTACGAAAATCTTGCCCAAAAAATAATTGATGATGATTCAAATATCTAATCTGTTTTTAAAAAAAATAACTTATTTTTATTAATTCTGAAATAATTTTTTTAACAGATTGTTATAACTGTGTACTTTTTATTGTTGGCTATGATACAAAAAGAAGTTATCAAAAAAATTAAAAAAATTGAAATTTACACAAACCGTATTGTAACAGAACAACTTTCAGGTCAATATCATTCAATTTTTAAAGGAAAAGGATTAAACTTTCTTGATGTAAGACAATATCAATTCGGAGATGATATTCGGGATATTGATTGGAAAGTTTCTGCCAAAATGCAAAACCTTTACGTTAAGCAATATATTGAAGAAAGAGAGTTAACTGTTAATTTACTTATTGATGTCTCCGGTTCGGGAGTTTTTGGGACACAGGATATAAGCAAGTCCGAAAGAATGGCTGAAATTGCATCAATGATTGCTTTTTCAGCCATTAAAAATAATGATAAAGTCGGATTGATTTTGTTTTCAGACAAAATTGAAAAATATATTCCTCCGAAAAAGGGAAGAAAACATGTTTTAAATGTTATTTCCCAAATATTAACATATAAACCCGAATCCAATAAAACATCCATTGATACTGCTTTGCAATTTTTTGCTTCGGTTAATAAAAAAACATCGGTTGCTTTTATGATTTCCGACTTCTTTGATGAAAACTTTGAAAAATCTCTGAAAATTGTTAATAAAAAACATGATTTCATTCCTGTAATTATACGAGATAATATTGAAGAAAATATTTTTGATTTGGGAATTGTCAATTTTATTGACCCCGAAACAAATGAAATATTTACGGTTGATACATCTGATGATGTGTTTAGAAAAAATTATAATGAATTAATGTCATCTTCAACCAATAACCTTTTAAATACCTTAAAGAAACTTGATATGGACTACATAAAAATTGATTTAAATTCATCTTATACCGATTCAATTGTATATTTCTTCAAAAAAAGAGCTTCAAGAAAACGGAGGAAATAAATTATTATGAAAATTTTGTTATTTTTTATGTCAGTAATTATTTTCGGGCAAAATATAAAACTCGAAGAAAAAATCGAGTTGCCTAAAATAGAACAAAAAATTTTAAACAAAGAAATTTTTGTTGGTGATATTATTGATTATCAAATTGAATTAACAACAGAAAATAATGAACTTGTTTATTTGAACCCTCCGAATTTATCTCCTTTTGAAATAATTAAAATAAGCGGAGACAAAAAAGAAGATGTTAAAACAAAAAAAACAAATCATAAATTTAATTTACAACTTTCAATTTACAAAACCGGAGAATTCACAATTCCTTCATTTGAATTAACTTATTTGAAAAATAACGAACAATTTAAACTTGATGTTTTAACTCAAAAAGTAAATATTTTATCTGTAATTTCACAAAATGAAGAAGTTAAAGATGTAAAAAATCTCAAAAATAATATTTCTGTTAAGGAAAAAACATATATTGTGATTTGGATAGGAATTGCAATATTATTCATTTTAATAACAATTCTTGTTGTTTATGTTGTCAGATATAAATTAAAAGCAAAAAAATCCGAAAAAATTATCATTAAAAAATCTGCAAATGAGATAGCTTATGAAAAGTTATCAAAATTGCTTGCCAAGAAATATATTGAAAATAATGAAATAAAAAAATATTATTTTGAAATAAGTGAAATATTAAGAGAATATTTGGGAAACAGGTTTAATTTTGAATCAATTGAATTAACAACTTATGAATTAAAAAATAAATTATTAAATATTATGGAAATTGACAGAAATTATTTACCATTAATAACTAATTTTCTCGAAGATACTGATTTGGTTAAATTTTCTAAATTTTTTCCCGATAAAGATGAAATCGAAAGAATTACAAAAGGTTGTTTTTCAATAATAGAAAAATCAACCGTTGAAACACCAAAAATTGAAGAATCAGTTCAGGGTAATTAAATGAATAACTTATTTTTTGCCGAAAAACATTATTTGTGGCTTTTATTAATAATTCCTTTTTTAATTTTTATAATATTTTTCAGGGAAAAAAAATATTACGGAAATATTATCTTTTCAAATTTTAAAATTTTAAAAAAGGCAACAAATAATATTAAATTTTTGAGATATATTCCTGATATTTTAAGAATTTTGGCAGTTTTTTTGATTATTGTTGCAATTGCAAAACCTAAATTTGCAAACGGAGAAAGTGATATTGAAGTAAGCGGAATTGATATTGCTTTTGTTTTGGATATTTCAACATCCATGGCTGCTGCCGATTTTATGCCTAAAGACAGATTAACTGTTGCCAAAGAAGTTATTTCCGATTTTATAACAAAAAGAAAAAATGACAGACTTGCTTTGGTTGTTTTTAATGCTTTATCTTATGTTCAGGCTCCTTTAACACTTGACCATAAAATATTTGATACTTTATTAAAAGCCATAAATATGGATGAAATCCAAGCAAAAGTAAAGGCTGAAATACTTGAAGACGGAACTGCAATCGGAAATGCATTGGGAACTGCGGTAGGAAGATTGATTGATTCGGATACAAAATCAAAAATAATAATATTATTGACAGACGGAAGCAATAACAAAGGAAATTTAACGCCGGAAAAAGCAGCCGATATGGCAGCAAAATCAAAAATAAAAATATATCCGATTCTTATCGGTAAAACAGGAAAAGTTCCTTATCCTGCCGGAAAAGATTACAGAGGAAATATTATTTATGAATATGTTGAAAATTCGGTAAATCCCGAATTATTAAAAAAAATAGCAACAGAAACAAAAGCAAAATTTTATACAGCTCAAAACAGAGATGAGCTTGAACATGATTTAATGGATATTATAGACCATTTGGAACAATCAAAATTTAAAGAAACAAATTATCAGGATTTTAAATCAGAATATCATCTTTTTATTTTAACAGCTTTTGTTTTGCTTTTAATTGATTTTATTTTACGAATAACCCGTTATAAACGACTTCCGTAACATTAAGGATTTATTTTGAAAATCAACAGAACTGCTTTATTGGCATCTTCATTAGGTATTGAAATAGGTCTCTGCATAGGAATCGGAGCTTTTGTGGGTCTTTATCTTGATAAGTATTTTCAAACCGAACCTTACCTGTTATTGTTTTTTACATTCGCAGGAATAGGGGCAGCAATTAAATCATTATTCAGAATAATCAAAGAAATTGAAAAAGAAGACAATAAAGAATAAGAAAAGATTGAAATTCTGTTGATATTGTGTTATTAATTAAAAGTGGAGGTTTTTTATGGTTATTAAAAATATCTTTTTTGTTTTTACACTATTTTTTTTATTGATGTCTTGTAAAACAGGCGAAAGACAAACTGCTTTTACAGTAAAAAATATAAAAGAATATAATGATACAATTAAGTGGAAACGATTTGACCATTTGGTTGTTTATTTAAAAGAAGATGATTATAAAACAAAAAATAAAATAGAAGAAACTCAAAAAGATGTTACAATAGAAAATTATAAAATATTAAATTTTGAGAAATTAACGGATGTTGAATATAAATGCGAAATAGAAAGAGAAGAATTTATATTACCGTCAAATGTTCTTGAAAAAAATAAATATGTTCAGTATTGGGTTTTCAGTAAAGAAGAAAAAAAATGGTTTTTGAGTGATGAAACTGAATCCGAATAGGGGGATTTTTGGAACTTAAACAAGAATTAAAACAATTTCAACAACTGAATTTAACACCTCAATTACTTCAATCAATTAAATATTTGCAACTCACAACTGTTGAGTTAAGCGAAGAAATAAAAAAAGAATTAATAGAAAATCCGTTTCTTGAAGAAGCTCCTTTAAAAATAAAAAAAGAACCGGAAATTAAAACTGAAAAAAAACCGGAAGAATATTCATTTGACCATAATTCAAAAAGCAGTTCCTTTTCAGGATATAAAACAAGAAATACGGATTATGATGATTTATTCGGAAGCAATAATAACATTACAAGAAAGCAAACACTCAAAGAACACTTACTTTGGCAAAGTAAAATGACTTTTGATTTTGAAATTGATAAAAAAATAGCCCAACTTATTATAGAAAATATAAACGGAGACGGATTTCTTGAAGAAGACAGGGAAAATACAGATATTTTATTTTTTATTCAAAATGAAATTAATAAAGAATACAGAAATTCGGAAGATGAAGATAATACTATTGATATTGATGATATAAAAGAAGTTTTGACAACTATTCAATTATTTGATCCAATCGGTTGCGGAACAAGAAATAAAATAGAAGCACTTATTATTCAGGCCAAATATTATAAATTTGATGATTATGTTATTGATATAATTGAGAATCATTTTGAAGATTTGGCAAACAGAAAAGTAAACTTTTTCAAAGAAAAATATAATTTGGCAGCAAATGATGTTGTAAAAATTATAGAAATTATTAAAACTTTGGAACCTATTCCCGGCAGAAATTTTTTTCATGATGAGCCTGAATATATTGAACCTGATTTATATTTGGAAAAAGATGAGAAAGGTTACAGAATGCGTTCAAATCATGAACTTATTCCTGAATTGATTGTTAATAAACCTTATAAAGATGCTTATTTATCATCAAGCGATGAAAAAACAAAAGAATTTGCAAAAGAAAAATGCCAAGCAGCGGAAAACGTAATTAATGCAATTGAACAAAGAAAAAAAACAATAAAAGAAGTTATGAAAGCAATTTTACATTTTCAAAAAGATTTTTTTGATAAAGGAATTGCTCATTTAAAACCATTGAAGTTAAAAGATGTTGCAGATTATATCGGAAAAGATGAATCAACTGTCAGTCGGGTAACTTCAAATAAATATGTTTTAACAGACAGAGGTTTATTTAGTTTGAAATATTTTTTCTCAACAGCTGTTACAGTTACAGGAGGTGATTCGGTATCATCTAAATCGGTTAAAGATGTTATTAAAAAATTGCTTGAATCAGAAGATTCTTCAAGACCGATGTCAGATGATAAAATAGCTGAAATTTTAAATAAAAAGTACGGGATAAACATTACAAGGAGAACCGTTGCCAATTACAGAATGGAGTTAGGGATTTTATCTTCAACGAAAAGAAAAAATTTTGTTTAAATTTTTTAAAAAGGAGTTTTTATGCAAATATCAGTAACATTTCGACATATGGATCCATCAGATGCATGCAAAGAGTATGCAACAAAAAAATTAAGTAAATTGAAAAAGTATCTTAATTCTTCATTTGAAGCAAAAGTGATTTTAGCAGTTGACAAAACAACTCAAATTGCTTCTGTAAATATTTCTTCAAATTCCGGTATAAATATTCAAGGTGAAGAACAAAGTGACAATTTATATTCTTCAATTGACATTGCTGTTTCCAAAATTGAAAGACAAATTAAAAAACATCTTCAAAAATTAAGAAATTATAATGTTACAAAAACTGCAAAAATGGCAAAACTTAATATTTATTCACCTGAATCTTTTTATGAAGATACAAAAGAAGAAGATGATGTTGAACAACTTGTAAAACCTCTTGTGATTAAAACCACGGATATGGCTGCGGAATATTTAACAGTTGAAGAAGCTGTTATGAAACTTGAATTCCAAAAAGAAAACGAAAGTGAAGAATTTTTGGTTTTTACAAACAAAGACACAAATCAAATCAATGTTTTATATTTACGAAAAGATGGTAATTTCGGATTAATCGAAACCTGAGAATTTATTTAATTGACAAATCAAAAAAAACAGTTTGAATAACTCCGTTATAATCAACATCGGAATTATAATATTTTGAATATTCTTTTGTATTTTCGGCAATTATAAAAGCATAGGAAAAATTGATATATAAGTCTCTTGTGTTATTTAATAATTTTGAAATTTTGTAACTGAATCCGCCGGATATTCCGTATAAATCATTATCAAGATAGTTTACTGTTTTTCCGTGACTTTTTATAACACTCGGTTTATATTGAAATCCTCCGAAGATATCAAAATTTTCAAATTTTTTTTCTATTCCGAATGAAAAATTTATTGTGTTCGAAAATATAATACTTCCTTTGTAACTTTCCAACTCATCAACTTTTAATAAAACAGCATCTGAATTTAAAATTGTGTAAGAATACGGATTCGGTGCTTTACTCCAAAATTCATAATTAATATCACTCGAAATAATTGTATTGATTTTTTTAAAATCATAACTTAATCCCAAATTTAATTTTGGAGGAAGCCAAACTCCTGTTCCTGCAATCAATATATCAAGAGTTGCATCTTTTCCGTCACCGTTAAAGTTTTTCAAAATAATTTGAGCAGGAATTTTATACGGTAATTTTAATGCTTGTTTGTAAATAATTCCAAACGAAAAATCTTTAATTTCTCCGTAAAACGACAAATTATAACTTCGTTCGTTAACAACACCCAAAAACAAATCTTTTCCGGTTATTTCCGAACCATTTACATCATCATATTTAAACATAACCTGTGTTGAACCTTCAACACTTACCAATTGAGAAACACCCAACCCCAATCCGAAATTTTTAAAAAATTTGAATCCCAATCCGGCATTCATTGAAATTGTTTGAATATCCGAATGAAATTTATAATATTGGTAATATTTTTCATCAAATATATTTATTTTTGCAACATCATTTTCGGGATTGTAATAGAGCATTCCGACTGATAAACCATAATTTTCGGTGTCAAAAATCGGAATTGTGAAACCGAAATAATAACCGTATATATTTGATTGTTCCTTTTTAGGAGAATCAATAATAAAATTTTGTTTGTTTTCTTCGGTTCGATTGTCGTTTAAGTCAATATTTAGTTTAAATATATTATAATTAAATCCTATTCCGTTGCTTATTCCGATAAAAGGTAATTTTGCAGGATTAAAAAATGCAGCCGAATAATCATTTACGGCGGATGTTTGAGTATTTGACAAACCATTTGATTTTGCATTGATTCCGAAAAAATCTCCCACACTTCCAAATAAAATATTTGAAAATAATAATATAATTATTGAATATTTCATAATTCCTTTGTATTCAAAAGATGTTGAAAAGTGTTTTTTAAAATTCAATTATTAGTTTAAAATACATTGATGTTTGTTATCAACAAAGAAAGCTTTAACTTGATTTACTAAATCAATTGCAACTTGCAATTGAGCTTCGATTGTACTTGCAGAAATATGAGGAGAACATATAAAGTTTCTTAATTCAAGTAAAGGAGATGCTTTTAAAGGTTCTTCGGAAAAAACATCAAATGCAGCACCTGCAATGGTTTTTCCTTTTAAAGCGTCATATAAATCGGCTTCGTTAACAATTCCGCCTCTTGAATTATTTATTAAATATGCATTGGGTTTCATTTTATTAAATTGTTCTTTTGAAAATAAGTTTTTTGTACTGTTTGTTAAAGGTGTATGAATTGATATAAAATCCGATTGTTTTAACAATTCATCAAAAGTAACAACTTTTACTTTAAAACTTGAATTATATCTTTTTGAAGGAATTTCAATACAACCTGAAGCATCCGGAATAACATAAGGATCATAAACAACAACTTCCATTCCGAGTCCGTGAGCTTTGCTTGCAACTATTTTTCCAATATTTCCGATTCCTACCAATCCAAGTGTTGAACCACCCAATTGTCTTCCTTCAAGTGTTTTTTTATCCCAAACTCCTTGTTTCATTGATGATGTTGCATAGGGAACTTCTCTTGCAGCTGCAAACATCAATGCAATTGCATGTTCTGCGGTACTTTCCGCATTTGAGTTTGGAGTGTTCATAACTTTTATATTTTTTGATGTAGCAAAAGGAATATCAACATTATCAACACCGATTCCGCCTCTTCCGATTAATTTTAAATTAACACCTTTTTCAATAACATCTGCTGTTAATTTTGTTGCACTTCTTATTAAAATACAATCAAAATCTCCTATTACAGACATTAATTCTTCTTTACTCATTCCTGTTTTTTCAACAATTTCAAAATTGCCTACTTTTGATAATTCAAATATCTCAGGTGAAAACTTGTCGGACAATAAAACTTTAATCATTAGTTTACCTCACTCAAAAACTTTCGTATTCTAACATATTATTATTAAAAAATATATAAAAAAATGAAAAGATTATGTGAACTGAAAAAGCATTTATCAATAAATTATATTTCATTTTTCTGAAATTGTGAATGTTGAATTTGTATTTATATATTTTCGCCACGGAATTATATAAATTCCTTCGGAAAAATTATCCATTTCCGTTATTATATATTTTATTTCTCTGTTTTTTTCACCGATAAATAAAAGTTCATCATTTATTTTTAATGTTTTTTTTGTTTTTAAAACGATTACAGCTTCTTTAACGGCATCAAGAACAATTCCGTCTTCTGTTTTTGCAAAATTGACATCAGGAATATAAATATCTTCTTTTTTGTCAATATTTTCAATAAATTCTTTGTTTTCGATAATAAATAAATCATCATTTGTTTGATTTACAAATTTGTTTAATATTTTCTTAAAGCTGTTTAAATCGGTGATGTGCCTTAAATCAATCAACATCTTAATATTTAACAAATCAAATGTTTTTATATAATTAAACAAGTTCATCAACTTTGAATAAAACATAAAAGTTCCGTCGGGCGATTCGAGAATATCGAATATTTCGTTTTCTCTTGTTTCTTCTTTTATTTGATAAATATCTGATTTTTCGATTAAATTTTGATTTGCAAGAGATGAAATAATAAATCTTCTTGTGTGAAATATTTGAATTTTTCCGTAAATTTGAATTTCAAGTTTATTAATCTTTGAAGCATAATATTTTATTTTTTCAATATTAAGTTCTCTTGATAAAACAATTCTTTCGATTTCATCATATTTTGCAAAAAAATTGTAAAATTCAAAATTATTTCCGCCTGTTGTTGTATCCAAACTTATTTTTAAAGGTATTTTCTTTTCAAAAATCAAATAATAAATACCAATATCCTGAATTTTAACACCGTAGAAACCGTTTTTAACAAGATTATTCAATAGTTCTTCAATTCCCGTAAAATCCTTGTCAAAAGCCAAAATATCAACTTCAAACCATAATTTCATTTCTTTTATCGGTTCTTTAAATTCATCTTTAGACAAAATATCAAAAATTTTATCAATTGTGTTTTCGGGATTTGTGATTTTTGATGAATATTTATAAGCCTGAAATATTATTTCATTGACATTTAATAATTTGCAAATTTTTATTTGTTCAAAATCGGATATATAAGTTATAAAATTCATTTTTATCCTTAAAATATTTATTTTTTTC
>JACCEE010481266.1_pt1 | contig 13084 bp, 11 predicted proteins | sample 7449931 | NCBI WGS metagenome assembly JACCEE01 (sample SAMN15323457, study PRJNA562643) | freshwater metagenome | isolation source: river surface water | place: USA:Blue River Watershed | collected 2017-08-19 | reverse complement strand
TTTTTTTGTCGCCTAGAATTTTTTACATTATTACATTATTACATTCTCTCGTGAGTGACTCCGACGAAAGGAGGAGCACTCACGAGAGGTGTTTTGTTTTATAAACAGCCGAGTTACAGCCGAGGTCGGACCTAGTACGAGGTCCGACCTCGGCTGTTATCCACAGGTTTGTGTTTTATTCAAAAATCTATGGAGGGGAAGCTAGTTTTTAATTATTTTTATAGTATAATTAATAAATGCAAGATAACAAAAAATTAAAAATAACTTTTTGTTCTGGTGCCGGTACTGTTACTGGCGCGAACTTTTTAATAGAAGGAAATGGTAAAAAATTTTTGGTAGACTGTGGTCTTATTCAAGGAGAAAAATTTGTTGATGAATTAAACTGGAAAAAATTTCCTTATGATGCAAGCGAGATAGATATTTTATTTATTACTCATAGTCACGTAGACCATATAGGTAGAATTCCAAAACTTATAAATGAAGGGTTTAAGGGTAAGATAGTTTCTGTGGAACCAACAAAACAAATAACAGAAGCTATGCTTGCAGACACAGCACATCTTTTAATGAGAGAAGATGAAGAAGAAATAAAAGAAATATATACTCCTGAAAATATTAAAAAATGTTTTGAAAATTGGGAAACATTAAAATATGGACAGCATATAAATGTTGATCATGGTTTTAAGTTTTCTTTTAAGGACGCAGGACATATTTTAGGCTCAGGTATGCTTGAAATAATTTACAATGAAAAGAAGATTGTCTTTACTGGAGATCTCGGCAATTCGCCTTCTCCTCTTCTGCCAGATACCGATGTTTTGGAGGGTGTAGATTATTTGGTTATGGAATCAGTGTATGGAGACAGAGATCACGAGAAAAGAGAAGAGAGGAGAGGAAAACTAGAGCAAGCTATTAAAGATAATTATAAAAAAGGAGGGGTTCTTATAATACCTACTTTTTCCCTAGAAAGAACTCAAGAACTTTTGTATGAAGTAAATCATTTAGTGGAAAATAAAATTGTTCCAGAAATGCCAATATTTTTAGATTCTCCTTTATCTATAAAACTGACTGATATATATTTAAAATATGATGGGTATTTCAATGAAGCAGCCAAAAAATTAATAGCTTCAGGTGATAAGTTGTTTGAATTCCCAGGTTTGGTAAAAACACCAGAGACCGATGATTCAAAATCTATATTATATGCGCCTGCACCAAAGATAATAATAGCAGGTAGTGGCATGTCAAACGGAGGAAGAATACTGCATCATGAGAAAAATTATTTACCAGACAAAAATAGTACTCTTTTGTTGACAGGATATCAGACTATGGGAACCTTAGGAAGGACTATTTTAGATGGAGCAAAAAAGGTTCGAATAATGGGTGAGGATGTAAAAATAAAAGCCAATGTTTTAAAAATAGATGGATATTCTGGGCACAAAGATTCTAGTCATCTTGTTGAATTTGTTGCCAATACAGCAGATACTCTTAAAAAAGTTTTTGTTGTAATGGGAGAACCAAAAGCCTCAATGTTTTTAGCTCAAAAATTAAACGATACTCTTGGTGTCAATGCTCACGCTCCTGTATCAGGGGAATCGGTAGAGATAGACTGTTAAATAAAAAACTCCCAAATGGGAGTTTTTTATTTAACAGTATTTACAATTCTTTCAAAAGTTTGAGGATTGTTTTTTGCGATATCTGCTAAGATTTTTCTATCAACTTCAATGTTTTTCTTTTTGAGTAAATCAATAAATTTACTGTAAGATAGGTTGAAGTTTCTAATAGCAGCATTGATTCTTGTTGTCCATAGTCTTCTAGCATCAGCTTTTTTGTCTTTTCTGTGATTAAATGAGTATGTTCCTGCATGTCTTAGAGCATCTTTTGCTTGGATAACCTTTTTGCTTCTTCCAAATCTGTATCCTTTAGCTCTGGCTAGAATATTGTTTCTTCTTTTGTTTTTTATTAAACCAACTTTTACTCTTGTCATTTTTCGTTTCTAGTAAATTAAAACTAGGAATTATTTTTATTAAAATTATGCATTTGGAAGATATGTTCTTTTTATTTTATTTGAAAAATTCATATCTTTTGTTTTGCGACCATTTAATTGTTTGCTCCTTGATTGTTTTGCATTAAAATGGTTGAAACCAGGAGTTCTAGCCAATATTTTACCTTTTTTAGTAACCTTTAGCCTTTTTGTTAATGATTTATTTGTTTTTATACTCATAATTTTTATTTGGAGATGTTTGTACTTTTATCTCTTTCTAATGTTATGGTTGGACCTTTGGGACCTTTTTTATAATCTTCTGCTATTTTAAAGTTTTCTGTTATAAGATGTAGTACACGGTCTAGACGATCTTTCAAGAATTGTTCAGGCATAAATTTTGATCTTCCAGATAAGAATAACTCAACTTTTATTCTGTGTCCTTCTTTTAGCCATTCTGAAGCTTTTTTTGCTTTGAGCGATAAGTCTCCATCTCCTGTACCAATCTTTATTTGGATTGATTTTGTTTCGGTTGTCTTAGCTCCAGCTTTAGCCTTCTTCAGCTTCTTGTTTTGCTCGTATTTGTATTTACCGTAATCAGCTATTTTTGCTATTGGAGGGTTTGTATTGGGAGATACTTCAATCAAATCCAAGCCTTGCTCTTGTGCTTTTGCTAGGGCATCCTTAAAACTAAAAACCCCTAGGTTTTCACCGTCATTTGAGATCACTCGGACCTCAGACGCTCTTATTTGATTGTTTATTCGTTCTCTCAATGTGATTTTCCGATAGAAATAAATAGTTACTACCTAAGAAGAATACTATCATATTTAAATGAATATAGCAATACCCCTTTATTGAAATAATATTTATTATTTTGCGTATTATTGATATAATATAAGTATATTATTAGCGTCGAAAAAATAGTGATTATTTATAAATAACATGGAAATGATAAAAAAAATTAGCTTGTTGTTATTGGTTGTTGGAGGTCTTAACTGGTTGTTGGTTGGTTTGTTTGGTTGGGACATAGGGGCCATTTTTGGTGGTCAAGACGCTATTGTCTCTAGAATTGTTTATATACTAGTAGGACTTTCTGCTATTTTGACAATTGTCTATCCTTGCAAATGTTGCGAAGTAAAAGGAGAAGAAAAAGTACAAACACAAATGTAACATTAAACAATAAAAGACCCCTTAGTGGGGTCTTTTATTTTTAGAATAAGAGATTGTAATGATTTTAATTTTAGAGAAAGAGTAGTCTGTAAAAGGTGATAATATTATTTTGTGGTATATTTATATATATGAAAAAAGAAATTAAAAAAGAATGGAATTTAAAACTTCTTTATAAAAACGATAAGGATCCAAACATAGATAAAGATTTTTTAATTTTTGAAAAAGCAGTAGATTCTTTTGAAAAAAAATATAAAAACAATGAAGATTATTTAAAAAATTCTGAATCTTTATTCAGAGCATGTGAAGATTATGAAAGGTTGTCTTTTATGCCTGAGTATTTAAAGCCATTTTTTTATTTTCAATTAAAAAGAGATGTAGATTCGACAAATAAATTTTTGAATGCCAAGGCGACAGAATACCAACAGAAGCTCAATAGTATTTCAAATCGTTTTTTGTTCTTTACTTTGAAAATAGGTAAAATCTCAAAAGAAAATCAGCTGAGGTTTTTGAATGATAAAAAACTTTCAAAATATAATTATTTTTTGAAGAAAATTTTTGAAGAATCAAAATATGACCTTTCAGAGTCTGAAGAAAAAATTATAAATCTTTATAGTTTGCCTGCAAGGACAATGTGGGTAGATGGAATTTCTAAAATATCAAACGAAACTCTTGTTGATTTTGAAAAACAAAAAATCCCAATTGCCGAGGCTATGGGCATGTTTTCAAATCTCAAAACCAAACAGAGAAGATCTTTGTATGATTCAATAAATAAAAAGCTAAAAGAAATAGCTCCTTTTAGTGAATCAGAAATAAATGCTATTTGTACGGTAAAAAAAATATCTGATGATTTGAGAGGTTTTGAAAATCCTTATCAATCAACAATTCGATCTTATGAGAACGAAGAAAGTGTCGTTGAAAACCTTGTTGATATTGTAACTAAAAATTTTAAAATTTCTCACAGGTTTTACAAGGTTAAAGCTAAGCTTTTGAAAGAAAAAACACTAGAATACGCAGACAGATCTGCTTCTGTGGGTGTAATAAATAAAAATTTTTCTTTTGAAGAATCTGTAAAAATTGTTATGGATTCTTTTGGGAAGGTTGATAAAAAATATGCAGACATTTTTTCTTCGTATTTAAAAAATGGACAAATAGATGTGTATCCCAAGAAAGGGAAGAGCGGTGGTGCTTACTGCTGGGGAATTTTTAGTTTGCCAAAGTATGTTTTGTTAAATCATACCGGTGTTTACAATTCTGTTTTGACCTTAGGTCATGAGATGGGGCATGCTATACATTCGGAACTTTCAGAAAATCAACCTCCAATTTATGCAGATTACACAATATCTGTGGCAGAAACAGCGAGCACTCTTTTTGAAAATTTTGTTTTTGATGAAATATACGAAAAGCTAACTGAAAAAGAAAAAATAATAGCTCTTCATAATAGAATAAACGATAATATTGCTACTATTTTTAGACAGATTGCTTGTTTTAATTTTGAAAAAGAATTGCATGAGACTATTAGAAAAAATAGTTTTTGTTCAAAAGAAGAAATTGCTAAAATTATGAATAAGCACATGAAAAATTATCTTGGACCATTATTTAAAATGAAAGATGACGATGGATATTTCTTTGTAAATTGGTCACATATAAGACGTTATTTTTATGTTTATTCTTATGCTTACGGTTGCCTTATTAGCAATGCCTTGTATTACGAATATAAGAAAGATAAAAATTTTAAAAATAAAATAGAAGAATTTTTAAAAGCTGGAGGAAGTAAAAGCCCTGAAGATATTTTTGGTGATATTGGTATAAACATAAGAGACCCTAAATTTTTTGAAAATGGGATTAAATCTATCGAGGAAGATATTAAAAGATTAGAAAAACTGGTGAAATAAAGAGGACTGTACACTCTTTATGTCATAATTAAAAATTCAAAAAATTATGGTCAAGGTCTTTGCTTTCCGTACGCAAGCCAAGCAGTTGGGGTTCATCGGTCAGAAATAATTTTCACGACCCTGGCTCGAAAAATAACTACTTAAATTAATCTTTTCCTTGCAAAGGCATAACCAGAACCTTGCTTTAGATATTTTTCAAAAGATAATGCCTTGCTTTTATCTTGAAAAGCAGAATAAAAAATTAATTCATAATTTCCATTTTTTGTCGTTTTAACTGTTTTTTCTGTATGACTTTTTAGCCTTGTTTTTAAATCTTTACTAAAACCAGTATAAAATTTATTTGTATTTTTATCTTTTATAATATAAACGTAAAACATATTAAATAAATTTTAACATTTTGTTCTGCTACGCGTAAAGCTACGCAGAACCACTGCTTCTTTATTTCATAAATTAAAAAATTCTCATTTCTGAGAATTTTTTACTAAACCTTCTTGTGCTGTGCACTGCGAAGCTTTAGCGAAGCAGTGGAGATGGCGGGAATCGAACCCGCGTGCAAATAGAAATCCTAGATAAGTCTACATGTTTATTGCGTTTATTTTTTTAAGTATTTATCCTAAAAAACACAAAAAAGAGATAAATACCGAACTCTAAATTGTCGGACTTTGTGGTGAGTAGCCACATTGTCTTAACCCGATAAATGATGCCTTTTCTTTATATCGGATGTCAAAAGAAAAGACATCGCTCTGGCCGTTTAGGCGAAAGCGAAAGCAAAATTGCCGAATGCTGAAGCATAAGGAGATTTTACCGATGCGACTTTGTTTGCACTTAGTCTTTTTCAGGAAGTTTTAAAAGATTCCTGAGTACTTTACATGCATAAATAAGATGATTCCACTTGTCGAAGCCAATCATCCCCAAAAATTTTCAACGAACTATCTTTTGAACTCTCTTGCTAGCTCTCTGTCGAGATCTCTTTTTTTAATTGTCTCTCTTTTATCAAAAACTTTTTTACCTCGACAGACAGATACAGAGACTTTTATCCTATGGTTTTTACTATATAACGAAATAGGGATAAGAGTCAAACCTTTAATGTCATCTTTATCTGCCAGTCTTTTTATTTCTTTTTTGTTTAACAAAAGCCTTCTTGTCCTATCTGGGTCATAAGTGGGGTCTGTGTTGTTTGTCTGATAGGGTGGTATGTGCATACCCAAGATAAAAGCTTCTCCTCCTCTAATTACACAAAAAGCAGCACCAAGGTTTCCTTGCCCGTTTCTTATGGATTTAACTTCGTGTCCAACAAGCTCTATCCCTGCTTCAAATGTTTCTTCTATCGAATAATTGAAGTGTGCTTTTCTGTTTTCTATAAAAACTGTCATGTTTAAATAATAACAATATTTTGGTGATATTCAAAACAGATTTGTTTTTATTATTTTTTTGTGTTTTAATTTAAAAAACTTAAACATAGGAATTATGGGAAAAAATAAAAAAAGGTCAATTGTAGAGTGGTGCTCTTTTTTTGACGGAAGAGTTATTTATTTAAAAAATTTTTCTGGCAGGTATAATTTGCGAGAAAAAATAACAAATAAAATGGTTTTTACAAGAAAAATCATTGGATAGTTTAACTTAAGACCAGCGTCACGATTGTGATTCTGGTCTTTGTTTATTATTTACTATTTTTGGGTTATAATCTATGAACATATGAACAATAGTTTAAAAAATACAAAACAATCAAAACAAAAAACCCCAAATATTTTGAGTCAAATATTTTTTGCTTTTATTATTTTTGGATCAATAATTGCAGCTTATACTTTTTTGACTTCTAAAAAAGAAACGATAAAACCTGTAACAATTTCAGAAATAGCACAAAATATAAATTCTGGTAATTTGCAAAAGATACAAGTTTCAGGACAAGATATAAATATTGTTTTTAAGGATGGTTCAAAAGGTAAGGCAAAAAAAGAGTCAGAAACATCTTTGTCTGAAACTCTTTCAAACTACGGACTCTCGGGATCTCAAATATCTTCTGTGCCCATTGAGATTAAAGGGCAATCTGGTTTGTCTTACTGGCTTTTAAATATTTTACCTTTTGCGTTGCCTGTGGTGTTGATAGCAATTTTTATTTGGATGATAACAAGACAGGTTAAAGGTCAAAGTGTTCAGGCTTTTACTTTTGGACAATCAAAAGCAAGAATTACAGACCCAAATGATAAAAACAATAAAGTTACATTTAAAGATGTAGCTGGAGTCAAAGAAGCAAAAGAAGAGCTTAAGGAAATTGTTGATTTTCTAAAAAATCCTAAAAAATTTATAGATATCGGAGCAAGAATTCCTAAGGGTGTTATTTTAACAGGAGCTCCAGGTACAGGAAAAACATTGTTGGCAAGAGCCGTGGCAGGAGAAGCTGGTGTGCCTTTTTTCCATTTGTCTGGTTCGGAGTTTGTGGAGATGTTTGTCGGAGTTGGAGCTTCAAGAGTAAGAGATTTGTTTAAAATGGCAAAAAAGACAGCCCCAGCAATTGTTTTTATTGATGAAATAGACGCAGTTGGTAGAGTTCGAGGTACAGGTGTAGGAGGAGGAAATGATGAAAGAGAGCAAACTTTAAATCAGATTTTGGTTGAAATGGATGGTTTTGAACCAAATGAAAAAGTAATTGTAATGGCTGCCACAAACAGGTCTGATGTTTTAGATCCTGCATTATTGAGACCGGGTAGATTTGACCGAAGAGTTGTTATTGATTTACCAGATAGACAAGACAGAGAAGAAATATTACAAATACATGCAAAGAAAAAACCTTTAGCTGAAGATGTAAATATAAAAGTTATAGCAGAGAGAACGCCAGGTTTTTCGGGGGCAGATTTGTATTCTATCATGAACGAGGGTGCTATTTTGGCAGCAAGAGAAGACAGAAAAAAAGTTTCACAATATGACCTTGTTCGTTCGATAGAAAAAGTAATGATGGGACCTGAAAGGAAAAGTCATTTATTGAAAGGAAAAGAAAAAGAAATTGTAGCTTATCATGAAGCTGGGCATGCAATAGTTTCTTCTTGTTTAGAGTATGCAAACCCCGTACACAAGGTTTCAATTGTTTCAAGAGGAAATGCTGGTGGTTACACGCTTAGTCTGCCTCTCGAAGAGAAAAGACTTCAATCAAGAAAAGAATTTTTAGACGATATTGCAATGTCTCTAGGTGGTTATGCTGCAGAGAAAATGATTTTTGGAGATATTACAACAGGACCTTCAAATGATTTACAGGTTTCTACAAACCTAGCAAGAGCAATGATTACTAGGTGGGGTATGAGTGAAGAGTTTGGCCCAATAGCCCTCGAGGGTGATGATGGTCGAGCAATGTTTGGTAAAGGCATATCAGGAAAAGAATATTCAGAAAAAGTTGGGTCAGAAATAGATCAAGAAATTTCAAAAATTATGAATATGTCTCTTGAGAGAGCAAATAAAGTTTTGCTTGAAAACAAAAAAGCTTTAGATGCGATAGCCCTCAAGCTTATAGAAGTAGAAACATTGGAACAAGATGAATACAATGAAATAATTTTAGCAAATGGTATTGTTCCAAAAAAGAAAGAGGAAAAAATTTAATAAAATATAAAACCCCACTTGTAGTGGGGTTTTATATTTGCAAAAAGATCTATTATTTTGTAATATATGGTTTATCCACCCTTAGCTCAGCTGGCTAGAGCACAGAGCTTATACCTCTGGGGTCCTTGGTTCGAGTCCAAGAGGGTGGACAACGTTTTAAAAACCCTCCCTGCGGAGGGTTTTTAGTTGTCCAAGGCGGAGTGATGTTTTGCCAGTAGGCAAAACCACGAGCCGGGGTCGCGAAAATTTCGAGCGACGGTGAGAAATTATTTGTGACGACAACGTTTTAAAAACCCTCCCTGCGGAGGGTTTTTAGTTGTCTTTTTTTCTACTCGAAGTGCAAAATTAAATTTTTATCTTCCAAGGCTTTTTTAAGTTTTGGATATTTTTTTATTTCAAAATCTTCTTCTATAATATTGAGCGCTTCACTTCTTGCTGCTTCAACCATTTTTATATTTTTCATAGCTTCCATAGCCAAGTCGCTCACACCCCATTGTTTATCTCCTGAAAGAATACCTGCTCCTCGCAGTTGAAGATCTATCTCGGCAAGCTCAAAACCATTGGCTGCTTTTGTAAGGGCTTTCAATCGATCTAGTGTTTTTTCTGTTTTTGCATTTGCAAAAAGATAGCAATATGATTGATGTGTTGATCTTATTACTCGTCCTCTTAATTGGTGAAGCTGAGCCAAACCAAATCTTTCTGCTCCTTCTATTATTATGGTTGTTGCGTTTGGTATGTTTACTCCCACCTCTATTACAGATGTTGATACAAGAATATCTATTTTGTGATTTTCAAAATCTTTCATAACTTGCTCTTTTTTCTGTTTGCTCATTTTGCTGTGCATGATAGCAATTTCATATTCAGGAAAAACTTCTTTTTTTAATCTTTTTGCTTCCGAAGATACACTTTTTAGATCGAGACTGTTGTCATCATCATTTTCAATTTTTGGACAAATTACGTAAAGTTGACGCCCAGTTTTTAGTTCTTCACGGATTTTGTCGTAAGCCGACTCTCTTTTGTTTTCTGAAACAATTTCAGTGATAACTTTTTTTCTGCCAGCGGGCATTTCATCTAAAACAGAAAGATCCAAGTCGCCGTATATTGTCAAAGCAAGAGTTCGGGGTATAGGAGTAGCTGTCATTGAAAGATAGTGAGGTGAATGTCCTTCTTTTTTTGCCAACTTCATTCTTTGATTTGTTCCAAAACGGTGTTGCTCATCTATGACAACAAGGCCAAGATCTTCAAAGTCTACAGATTTTGAAATAAGAGAATGAGTACCAATAAGTATTGGTATTTCACCGTTTTTCACCCATTTCAATAATTGATTTTTTGATATACTTGTCCATGTTTTTATTTGTTTACCGTTTTCCCAACCTGCTGTTTTGCTTGGAAATTTTCGACAACCAGAAGAAGTGATAAGTCCTATGGATATTCCTGTGTGTTCAAAATATTTTACAAAGTTTTCAAAAAGTTGTGTTGCAAGGACTTCTGTTGGGGCCATGTATGCTACTTGTATATTACCAAAATTTTGACCTGCAGGTCTGTTTTTGATAACAGCATAAGCTATTGTAGCAGCTATAAAAGTTTTTCCACTTCCAACATCTCCTTCGACAAGTCTAGACATTGGTTTATCTTTTTTTAAATCATCTAAAATAGTTTTGATTACATTGTTTTGAGAGTTTGTTGGAGAAAAAGGAAAACGAGAAATAAAATCATTTATTTCTTTTTGTTTTATTTCAAGCTTGTAAGAAAAAAGATCCTCATATTTTTTTCTTTCTTGTTGTCTTGATAATTGAATAAAAAATACTTCCTCAAAAGCAAATCTTTTTCTTGCTATCTCGGCGTGTTCTTTTTTTTGAGGTGTGTGTATCCAAACTAAAGCAGAGTAAAGGCTTGGTAAGTTGTATTTTTTTAATATTTCAGGATTTAGGTAGTCTTCAATATTTTTAACAAAATCTTGTTTGAGAATTTTATTTATTGTGTGATATATCCATTTTGAAGTTATACCTCTTGTTTCTGTGTAAACAGGAAAACCAAAATGGGAAATATCTTCTGTTTGTTTGAATAGGGTATCACTTAGGTCTATCGGCAGTACGTCTTCTTTGCTTATTTCAGGGTTGTTTAGAGTTTTGCCGTAAGAATTACTAAAAGACACTTTTCCTGTAACTTTTACAGTAGAATTTTCTTTAAGCATTTTTGCTAAATACGGCTGATGAAACCATACAATATTTATGCTTCCTGTTATGTCAGAAATAGTTGCTTGCCCCATGGGTATTTTACTCTTAAAGCCTTTTTTGATTTTTAAATTTGAGACTTTTCCTATTATGGTTACAAGCTCTCCTTCTTCTAAAGTATTGATATGTCTAAATTCACTGATATTTGTATATCTAAAAGGAAAATAAAAAAGCATATCTTGTATCGTTGAAAGACCAAGCCTCTCAAGAGCCTTTTTTTGTAAAATATCTGTTTTGAAATGTTCTTGTATTTTATCTGAGAGTTTCATTTTTAAAAGGAGTGAAATTATTTTTATTTGTATCCTTATACAACACCAAACCTCCTATTGCTAAAAACACAAAAAGCAAAATAAGTGTTTGGTTTTTTGTAAGTTTAGTATTCATGTTTATATTATAACAAATAAATATTTGAACGGGCTATCTTTTTTAAAAAGTGTTATACTCTAGCTGTTAATAGTTTATTTAAAAAAAAGAAATGCAAACAAAATATTTGATAGTAAATACTGGTAGTGCCTCAAAAAAATATGCCTTTTATAAGGATGATAAAAAGGTTTATACCGCTCATTTTGAAATGGAAAACAATGAACCTATTGTTACAGAGTTCTTTCCAGACGAGACAGTTAAAAGCAATATTACAAAAAAACAATACATTAAAGCTGTTGATTTGATATTGGAGTCTTTGGTTAGAAAAGAAATAATTAAAACAAAAAATGATTTGGATTGTGTGGGTATAAGAGTTGTAGCTCCAGGGGAATATTTTTTGACAAACAGATTGATAGATAAAGAATATTTAAAGTTGGCTAAAATAGCTTTGAAAAAAGTTCCTTTACATTTAGGACCAGCATTAGAAGAAATAAAGACAATAAAAAAATTACTTGGTGATAAATTTCCTGTTTATGGTGTTTCAGATAGCTCTTTCCATTCGACAATACCAGACCATTCAAAATATTATGCTATCCCAATATCTGATAGCAGAAAACATGGTTTGAGAATGTTTGGGTATCATGGTATTTCTGTGCAATCTGTCGTATCAAAAGCAGAAAAAATTTTAGGCTCATTGCCAGAGAAAACAATTGTGTGCCATTTGGGTGGAGGGGGAAGTGTGACTGCCGTTTTGAACGGAAAAAGTGTTGATACTTCTATGGGTTTTACACCTTTGCCGGGTTTGGTAATGGCTACGAGAGTAGGAGACATAGACCCAGGAGCTGTTCTTTACTTGGCTGAAAAGTTAAAGAAAAATTCTAAAAAGATGGAAGATTATTTAAATACACAATGTGGACTTTTGGGTTTGTCTGGAAAAAGCGGAGACATAAGAGAGCTTTTAAAACATGAAAAAGAGGGGCATGAAGATTCTGCTTTGGCTTTAAGAGTTTATGTAAACAGAGTAAAACAACAAATAGGAAAGATGTCTGCAATATTGGGAGGAGTAGATTTGTTGATTTTGGCTGGTACCGTAGGCGAGAGATCTGTAATACTAAGAGATAGAATTTGTAAAGATATGGAATTTTTGGGTATTGAATTAGATCAAGAGATAAACAATAATTCTGAGGGTGTCGAGGTTCAGATTAATAAAAAAGATGCAAGGGTAAAAATTTTAATTGTTAAGACCGACGAGATGGAAGAGATAGCTAAGGAAACATTAAGACTTTCTAAATAAAAAACAAAAAGCCACCAGAGGAAACTCTGGTGGTATTTTTTTTTAAAAAAAGAACTAAGCAAACTGTCTGTGTTGACAGACAGTGGATCCTTCACAAGCCTTTGTGGATACATTTTTGGTTGTGTGAGGAACCAGTAATAATCTCGCTATTGGGATAGGTTCGCCAGTTTCGATGTCGTACCCATATGTACCGGCGTCAATTCTTTGTATTGCCATTTTACATTTTTTAATAAAATCTTCGTTTTCACGAATTTTTTTCTTTTTTTGTAAAATGTCTTCAGAACTTTGTTCAAAAGCTCTGTCACAGCGGTCCCCGTTTATCCCGGTCTTTTCAGAAGTTTTTGTTTCTAAAATTTCTTTAAGAAGGTTTTGTTTTTCTTCTTCTTTTTCGGAAATTTTTATTTCCAATTTTTTCTTTAGGACTTCCAACTGTTCTGGTAAAAGGCCTGCGTTTACTAAAATTTTCTTCATTTTTTTGTTTTTTAGGTTTAAAGATATAATAAATATTTTTAAAAGAAATGTCAATACTTTTAAAAATAAAAGATTGAGAAAATATTTTTTTTGTGCTAAC
>JACCEE012772116.1_pt1 | contig 13086 bp, 10 predicted proteins | sample 7449931 | NCBI WGS metagenome assembly JACCEE01 (sample SAMN15323457, study PRJNA562643) | freshwater metagenome | isolation source: river surface water | place: USA:Blue River Watershed | collected 2017-08-19 | reverse complement strand
ATTTGCGGGATGCTCGGTTGCCCCCGCCGCCGCCGCCTTGGCATCATCCCACTGCCTACCACTACTGTTTTTGGATGCGGCGGGCCGTTATGTGGGGCGGCTCCCCCTCACCTCCCCCGCCAAATATCTCCCCCTGCAACAGCAGCGAGCTAATGATGGGGAATTTGTCCTCACCACCGCTCTGGAAATAGTCAATGCCACCCTGCACAGCCGTTTGGCATTGCTAGGGATGATTTCTGGGCATAGTTGCTCCCGGATGGGGATAGCCATCCGAGAAATAGAGTCACGCCGGGAGCAGATAGCCACAGGGGACCTGGAGACTTTGCGGGGGATTCTGGCTGCAGTGAATCAACTGTATTATCCCTTACTGCGGCAGTGGCTGTGGCGGCATACGGGATGGGAAAACGACTTTCTCGACAATCTGTTTCACTTCCACCATGCCTTATTAGAGCAAATCATCTATGGATTTGTTTTGGAATGGGGACTAACCCCAGAAATTGCCAACTTGCACGTAGGGGATGGCGACAAATTGCCTTTAGTGCAAGACCTAATGCTGGAGTGGAGTGCATCCTTAATCGATACTTTAGTGATGCGTTTTGCCCTCACCCACCATAGTTTAGCCACGAATGGTAATGGCCATTGTCAAAACCACTGGCGGGATAACTGCATTGCTGCCTGGGAGCAACAGTTAAAAACCATTATCACTGGGGACAAAAGCCTGCGGCAATTGCTGTGGCATCAAGTGGGTTGCTATTGCCAAGCCTTGTGGGGTGACACATCCTATCATCAAAAGTTCTTAGTAGGGCTGCAGCCGAAAAAAGTTCGTATTTGGGCTTCAGCCCTCCGGAGTTTGTAGATTGTAGGGTGGGCAGTACCCTGCCCACCCTACCAATACTAACTACCAATACTAACAACCTGATTCAGAGGTAAAAAACCAGGTTTATGTTTTATCTCATCTGCTACGACATTGTAGATGATAGGCGCCGCCAGCGGGTGGCGAAACTGTTAGAAACTTGTGCCGTGCGGGTGCAAAAGTCGGTGTTTGAAGCGGTGTTGGATGAAAAGCAGTATGAACAACTGCAAAAGCGACTGCTCAAACTGCTGAATAAACGGGAAGACCAACTGCGGTTTTATCCTTTATCGGCTCATAGCCGGGAAAAGGTAAATATCCTAGGTATCCAACCTCTGTTTACTGTAGATGACCCAGCGATTATCGCTTAACTGCTGCTGGAGGAATGAGATAATGCAACCAATTGGCGATCGAGAAAAGCGGCTGCTCCAATTATATAGCCAATGCCAATTAACCATGACTCCCGAACAGTTTTATCAAAAGTGGGATGTGAGCTATGAAATGATGGCAGAAATATGCTGGCGTTCTCCTGCTACTGTGGCTGGGTGGTTCCGACAAGGAGGTAGCCGCCGCCAACCCACTCCTAATGATATGCGCCATTTGGCGTTAATGGATTTGCTGCTGGAATGCTATGAGGAAATCCCCCCATTTTGGCGGCGGCGCCTCTGTCTGGAATGATTGATGCACAGTTAGTTAATTTTGTCAATAGCACTGTGCCCTATCTTGGAAAAATTTTTCGGGTTAGGGTAAAGATGAGCTGTGAAAGCAGCTTGGCTTCTGATGAAGCCGAATTAGTGGAAACCAACCAACTCGGTTAGCAATTAACCAAAAAGAAGAAGCCGTTAGCATCATTTGCTAGCGGCTTTTTCCTGTGGGTTGCTGGTACAGCAGGGGCATTTCGTTGGGTAGCTCCTGTAGGGGCGAAGCAAACTTTTTAAAGAGGGCTAAAGCCCAACTACGAACCGGGTTTAGAGGACTAAAGCCCAACTACGAACCGGGTTTAGAGGGCTAAAGCCCAACTACAAACCGGGTTTAGAGGGCTAAAGCCCAACTACGAACCTTCAGTAGAGAGTTAATTGGATGGTTCCCGGAACCGGGCTACCAGTTCCGATCGGCTCAATTGCAGGATTAAAAGAGCCCGCTCTCGTGCATCAAGCTGCATCAAAGGAGTAATAATCTGGGATAACTCCTCATCCACTGCTCCAAACCGCGCTGCTAGCATACTCTCCACCATTAAACGCTGTCCTTCCTCCAGTCCTGTTTGCAGTCCTGTTTGCAGTCCTGTTTGCAGTCCTGTTTGCAGTCCTTCTTGTAAAGTTGCTTCCCGCCACTGTAGGTAAGCTGGTGATAAGTTCATAATCAACTCCTTGTCTTCATCACTGACATTTTGATTGATTTCCAGGTTGATGCGCCAGTTCGCCAGAATCTCTAAAAGCTGACGCCGGTGGACATTCTCTTCTGGAAGTGCCACCAGTTCCGCTATCGCTTGCTCCTGAGTGGCACCTCTTCCTAACACACGCAGCCATAGAGTGTTTTGGTTCACTGGTAGCTGGTTAATTGCCACCAGTGCGGTTTTCTGGAATTCCGGCATCAAATAGACTCCCGGTTCCCAGCTCTCTAACTTTTCTGTGGCACCAAATCCGGCGATGAGCCGCGCTGAACATGATGGCGACAAAATCCACAGATATGGTAAGTCCGCTTCGGCTAGAGTCCGATTATCTCGGCGTGCCGATCGCACTAAGTCCCCATGCAGCACATACAATTTTAACTGGCAGTTTCTGACTTCTCCGGGGCTGGGTTGATTCCGAAAAGGCTCGAAAACACAGGCTGTGGCTGCCATTTGCCCCAACAACCCTAATGTTTCGTCTCTGGCGGATTTTTCCCCTGTTGGCACAAACCACACATCTATTTGCCTGACTTCACTGGCGATGTCGTAGCTGGTTTGTAATTGTCCCCATTCCGATAATAACTCCTGGAGATACTGTTTGGCCAATTGGTCGTGAGCTAATCTGGTCATTTGATGCTTTAATCGCAAAATCTTGGGGATTTACCTGACTTATCTAATCATAGCATAAATCCCTGCAACTTCGCCATAATCATCGCATAAATCCTGTAGGGTGGGCAGGGTACTGCCCACCCTACTACTTCGCCCGATATCGAGGGAGGGCGAAGCATGAGGGTAATAAATTGTAGGTTTTTTGCGAAATATTTCTCGCCCTCATGCTTCGCCCCTACAATAATGGGATGGGGAGTAAGAAAGTAGGGGCGAAGCATCCGCGCCCAAATCTCCCGGAAAAACGGAATAACTACTTCGCGGATGCTTCGCCCTAATCATCGCATTAATTTTTCCCCTTTGTGACAATTTGGTTGGGTTTCATTCTTCAACCCAACCTACTAATTTTTGCCTCCACAAAAGCGATAATTTCTGAGTAGATGTAAGCACTGGTGTGGGTGTTACTGCTGACAGTGGGATGAGGGGTTGACCCCAACAAATCAAATACTGCTAGACTGAGGTTGTTCATGGTGGCTACCAGGTTATCTACCTCACAGGCGATTTTGGCTTCGCCGTTTTTGGCTGCCCGATCGACCGTGAGCATCTCCCGCATAGTTTGCTTAGATGCACCCTTAACGCGGTGAATCAAATCATTGCGTTTATCCACCCAATAGTTAAGCGCTTTCAAACCATCGTTTATGGTTTTAGCAGCCACAAAATTTCCGTTTTGCTGGTCAACCATTCCCCGCACTAGATACCGCTTAGTAATCCGTTTCATGCGCAAACTGTAGTAGCCATCTTGAGCAAAATTCCAGTTTCTCAGCTTAGTATCGTTTGCCGCCAGAAAATCCCACAATTTTGGTTCTAGCTGGGATTTGTCTAAATTCCAATCACCCAGATTTCCGGCAAAATAGCGACCGCCGCCTAATTTTTCGATTAAATAGTTAAGCACATCTTCCCAAAAGGAGCTGAGACACCAGAGAAAGTTAGCCATTTGCTCCAGTTGCCAATAGATTTGGCAATGGCTCAGTAAGTTGAGCCAAGACTCATAATCGGTGTCTAGATAAGACAGGGAGGATATGTCCTGATGGTGTGATAGAATGTGCTGGGCACCCAGGCGATCGAAGTTAAAAAAGCAAGAGGCGAGCTGCAAGGCGTGAATGGCGGCGGTTTGCCGTTGTGGCAAGTCCGAGAGCTGCGTTAATGCTACTTCATGCGGCAAAACCGAGAGGGTATTTTGCCAATCTTTGATGACCGTAATGGCGCCATCAAAATCCCAGCGATCTAATAATAAATGCAGGGTGCGATATTTTTGAGCATGGAGTTGCCCCCAGTAAATAGTCAACTTGCATTCTGAAGGTTCCCCCGCCAAAACTAGCGGGAGGGATAGTTCTGGGTCAATAAATACGAGGTTTTTAAATCCCGCATCCATTGCCTGGAGTTGCAATGCCGTCCCCATTGCGGGGGTTCCGCCTTTAATGCTGACCAAAAACAAGCAATTATCTTTATCTTCTGTTTGGCGGATATTAGCTAAAGTAGCTGCATAGAAAGCCAGCATTGGTTCTAAGTCATTAGCATTTTTATCCCCTGGTAAAGTTTTGTCCACTAAAGTCAAACCAAATTGCTTATCTTGCAGCCAGCGGTATAGCAATTTGTACAAAAATATGGTATCCTTATCATGGCCGGTAGGCATTCTTTCGCCCTTTTGGTCGGTGACGAAGATATAGGCTTTAGTGGCGCCGAGTTCCTTGGCTTTCTTGATGACGCCGAGAATGCGGACAAAACTTAACCGAGATTGCCATTGATCATAGTTTTGCAGCAATAACTCGGTAATATCTCGACTACGCTGCTTTGTTGCTGGTAATCCCAATTTGGGGTATAATAAAGATTGAAGGTATTGGCTTTGATTGTTCCAGATAGCTTGTAGCTCTGGGGATAGTTGTGCTACTTTCTGGGGCAAATTGGGTTCACCGAGAAAGTCGATGGGTAGGTAGTAGGGATGGCCGTCGATATCTAGTTGAACGGCGAGGTCAGAGGTGCCGATGTTAGCGATTAAAATGGTCATTGGTTTTTTGTCCTTTGTTATTTGTCCCTGGTCATTTGTCCTTTGTCCTTTGTCCTTTGTCCTTTGTCCACCAGAAACCGGGTTTCTTAATTAAATCTGGGTGAAAATCCCAAGATTATCGCAGAAACCCGGTTTCTACCCCACTATTTACCCGGTTTTAGCCACCCGGTCAACCACCAGGTGATACAACCAGCGATCGCGCCGATCGCGAGACTCGCCAGCAAGGCTAAAAAACCGGGGTGAATGTTACCAGTATAAACGAGGGTGATGGGTTGTTGGATATACCCGGCGGTGGAAGAGGCGGCGATACCACCCGCACCCACGGCGACACCAACCACCTGAATAGTGCGCTCTAAGTTTTGGTTTTGGCGGGTTTGCACATATTCGTGCATTTCCTGCACTTCTTCGCTGATTTCCTGATAGAGAGTTTCTAGTTGAAAGACTTTTTGCCATTGGCGATAACAGCGGTGGTGGTGTTCTCGCTGCATCACTTGGGTGAAATAACCGCGAGCGGTGAACAGCAACAGGCGATCGCGAATTGCCTCAAAGCGGCGGAGACGAGTAGCGCCATCTGTGACCCAACTATCTGCCACCTGAGCGGACAATGACATCAGGGCAAACCGTTGATGTAATGCCAATAAGAATAGCAGAAAATATTGGGTTTGTAAATGATTGGGCAAAGTGGTGCGGAAGAAATCCTTATTGGGGGCATCCACGGCGAGAAAACTGCCTCCTTCCAAGGTGAAAACAAACCACTGCCGCAGCGCATAAGTCAACCAAGGCTGCGCCTGGGGGTCTAAGTTTTCTGGGGCAGGATGTTGGCCTTGCTGACCGTGGAAAAAGTTCTGTAATTTGTACAGGAGGTGGTAAATGTGCTGGTAAGGCAACCCATCAGCATAAATCGCCGCAAAGGGCAACATTTGACCGGAAACAAAAATTTCTTGCCACCATTGTGTTGACCCCAAGGTGGACAAGATGGTGGTGAGCAAATTGCCCAGAGTTGGTTTACCATCTTTATAAGATGCTTTACCGCCTGCTAATTCCGGGAAATAGATATCTAACTGGGTTTGGCGATTGTGAGGGTTTAAACCAGTGCGACGTTGGGCGTTTAGGTGGGTGCCTCGCTGTCCCCGGAGAAAGCGAAAGTAATGGATAAATTTGAGCCAGTCATTCACCCGATCGCTCTTGGGTTGCGCTTTCACGGTGACAAAGCCTACCCCTACCCGAAATAACATCAGTTGCACTACTTTAGTGGTTTTATTTTCCTCACCGAAAACAAAAGATATTTCGCCATTGGGGTAAACCAACTGCCAATCATAGCTATGACTAAAGCCAAAACTCTGATGCAATAGCGGAGATGATTGCCAGAAGCGAGCCGTACAGGATGAATTTTTACCTGGTTTCAGGTAATTAGCTACGTGGAAGAGTAACTCTTCTTCAGGAAAGGATAATTTTTCCCAAGCGGCTCGACACTCCTGCTCTTTCTTTGGTTGTTGCTGACCAGTTATAACTGCCTCATCCCCGGCGCGAGTGAGGGAGTCAAATTGATGGCTATCGAAAGTAAAAGGATAGACAAAATAGATAAAAGATGCCGCTAAATCAATATTAGTCGTATCGAAATCCATTGTTGCCGTGGTGGTCATCTGCGTTTCCCCCAAAGAAGTTTGCCATAGTTAAGTTGCTGAAAGGTTTTCAGCCAAGTTTCTTTCCCATCGCTTTGAGCGGAGGGTAACAGGACTGCATCGGGGGGCAATTTATCTGGTTTAAATAGGTAAACCGTTCCCGGAGGTACAAAGGCGCGTTGAGGGAGGAGGCGAAACTCTTTCTCGGTTTCGGTGGAGTTATCACGTTTCCGATACAGATGGGAGATACCGCCCCAGAGCAAGGCGCGATCGCTCACACAACCAGCCAAACAATCTTGCCAACTGCGGGGATACACTCCATAGAGAGCGGGGTCTTTTTCCGCCAGTCCGGGAGTCAGCAAATAGGCAAAATTATGATTTTCCGCCTGATTATTTTCCGGCGGATGAAGATAGTTTTCTACCTCCTGCCAATCAAACTGCTTTGATTCAGTGATATTTGTCACCAGAGCGCGGTGTCCCTCGCCGCCGAGACGTATAACTGTAGGGGATTCTGTTAACTCTAAGCTGGTTTTCACCACAAACCGCCATCCTGGTTTTAGCCGAATTGCCACTTCCGTAAAATACCCCTCACTGTCGCGTACCTGACGCCGATCGGCCTGCATATGAATATGGGGCAACAGTTGCACACTCCAAGGGTCTTTATGAAAATCCTTGGTATTCTCTGGATTTTTCCCATCCAAATATTGACACAGAGCTGTAGCTTTTATCCAAGGGTACGGACTACCACAGATATATTCTGAAAATTGCGGGTTTCGTTGCAGAGGTGGGGGCACCATTGGCGGCGGTTGCGCTGAGTCAAAACAAATATGTTTCCATTCTGGAGCTTCTGCGTCAGCAGGAATCAATCGGATCAGTTTATGCCAATCATTCACCCGATCTTTGCTAGATTGGTCTTCTTCTTCTCCTCCTCGGCGAAACTTCACCCCCCGAAAATCTTTAGGCGTGGGCAACCAGAGGGTGTCTTCGCCATCCATTAAAAATGGGCCGAGGAATTCCTGGTTTCGAGATTTGTTGGGTTGTAAATCTAGCACTTCTTGCAAGACAGAACGCAAGGCGTGGAACAGGGCGATCGGCGGTGGGGGAAATTGCCCTTTTGCCCAAGAACCCTCCCCCGGACTGAAAGGTTTTGCCTCCCGAAACAGCAACACGTCCAGGGGTTCGATTTCATACCAATAATCAGTCATCAGCTTTACTCCTCCTCAATCCAGTCATTTAACAGCGCCATTTTGTCCAACCAAAACGCCGTAAACCGCAACAGACGGCTTAAATCTTCCACGCTGGTTCCGATTGGCTTTTCATCTGGCTTTTGGCCAGCGAGAGATTGCTCGCCAGAATGCTTCGCCCCTACAGAATCGGTATTTTCCGGCTTTTCATCTGACTTTTGGCCAACATTTTTCGCCCAATCTTCCCATTCATCCAGCCATGCCATAATCGCCAGTTCCTGGTCCTCCGGGAGGGGATTATCTCGCCGCATTAAAATCACCTTCGCCGCTTTAGACAACAGGCGAGACTTCTCGGTAACGAAAGCGTGTTTCGGCAACTCTTCCGCCAAGCGATAGAACACCGGCGATAAATCCTCCGCCGCAGTTGGGTAATGTTTAATCAACTGCCACCAACTGGGGAGTAAATGACCTTTCATCAAGGCTTCCAGCACATTACCGCCGCCATAGATCACCCGAAAACACAAACCATCTTTAGCGGGAATTTCCTTTGTCCCAGGCAGCTTTTTGGCGCGCTCTTTTTCTGCCTCCCACAAAGTTTCTAACACAGTAGGTAGGGGGACGCTCTTATGAGCCACCACAATTCCCATACTCATGGTTGCCCCCTCACCCATTGTAAATAAAGGGCGGTGTTTTATAGAGGAATTTTCTGGTAAATTTTGCCCAGGAAGCCAATAGCCTCCCTGACTGATAAACTCGCCTTTAGGGTCGCGACTACCACACCAGGCTGCCCGTAAAGATAGGAGAAATTCCGGCAAATCTGCTAATGGGAGGACGGCCATCACGTCATCGCCGCCACTATAAACTACTTTACCGCAAAATCGCTGTTCTGTGATGTAAGGCACCAAGCGATTAGAAAAGTCCAGCAAAGCGCGATTTAGTCCCACGTGAGTTGCCGGTCCCATGCGTTTGCGCGTGTCTAACAGTTCGGCAAATGTGGCTTGTTGCTCTGGCGGAATGTCAACGGCAGTTTCATCGATATAAGCCTGATATGACTTGAGTTTGCGTCCGGTGACATATTGACCCATGCCATCGCCATCTGCCAAAACAATTACCCACCAATCAGCGGGAGAATTATCGCCAAATCCACACTCTTTATGCGCTTGTGCAACTAACCCTCTTAACTTCGTTAGCTTCCCAGTTGACGAATCACTTGGATTGTCATTTAACCCCATATCGTCCGCCAGCCACTTGCTGGAAAACATGACGCCGTTGTAGCGTTTTTTTAGCTGCAAGTCAATGGCAGCATCAGTTTTGGGCACTTGAGACAGCCGCAAGGTTTTGGCAAAAAATGCTTTTCTTTCCTTTTTCTCAAATTGCGGCGGTTCGCTGATATGACGGGAGAGAGTGCGCAAATATTGGCGAACCAAATCGGGACGATCGGCGGCGAACCGAGCCGAGGCGATCGAGCTTAAATTCGGAAACCGAATAAACTTTTCATAATCCCGCCTGTAGGGACGTTTGCGGAGTTCGGCATCCAAATCAATTCCCAGAGATTTTGCCACCCCACCATACACCCAAGCCATGCGCTTAGTCAACTCCAAAGCATTGAGTTTTTCCGAACCGTTAAACAATCCCGGATACACCAATGCCATCAACCCCCAGAATAACTGCATCGAACCCGAACTAAGTCCGGCTCCTTCTCGTAAATCTACTAAATTTCCTGGTGTGCGTTCTTTAATGCCATAATTCAAACTGGGATGTAAAGCGCTAAATTGTCCCGAAATAGTAGAGCGTTCTCCCGGTGCAGTGGGAATCTGCCAACTGCGGGCATTTTTCACGGCTTGGATAGCATTTCCCAACCGAGATTGCACATTTCCCCACCAGGTGCCGATATTCAAATCATGGTAAAATGTTTCTTCAGCGGTGGTGGGGGTGGGTTGGTCAAATCGCGAGGGAGCCACGGTTTCTTGATTGTCTTTCCAGGTTTGGTCAAAAGCACCGTTTGCCTGTTCGTGGATAGTTAATTGTTGTTCGGGATAACCCAGGGGGATGGCAGTCCAATAGGGTTCCCAGGTATGATTTATCTGTGCCTCCCACAGTTTATTCCATTCCCAGTAGCCACCTTGTCGCCACTGTTGTAGTTTCGTTTCGCTCGTCCCTGGAAATTTACCTAATATCTCCTGGATATGTGTATCCGTGAGATAATTTTGCACGGATTTTTTGATATCTTCCCGCACTCGCCGAGCAATTCGCCGCCATAGGGTGGTCAAGTGTTGGGAGAGCTGTTTTCCCAACTTTTCGGCGGCTTGTTTCCCTGGCACAATAGCCGTGATAACATTGGGGAAACCAGCGGTACTCAAACTGATGGAAGTTTTATCATTAAATCTTTGCGCTGGTGTTAATTTATCTCCCAAATTGGCGAAGGTTGCCCCGAAATTGGGATAAGATTTTACTAGGAGGGCATCGATGATTTCCTGACTCCACAGAGAGGGAGTAATCACGGCATCGGGACCGTAAATCTGAGCAATATACCAGCACAATCTCGCACTCAGATAATGCAGCAGATAGGAACCTGCCCAAAAATCCACAAATTTGCGCGAAGATTTGATAAACTCCTGGACCGGAGAGAAGGTGAACAGGAGCAGATAGGGATGTTGGTCTGGGTCCGTTTTTTGGTCAGTTGGGGGGATGGCGCCTGCGATCGCCGTGACCGTACTGTAATAACTGTGCAGGGGACAATCGGGAATCGTGCGATCGGCTGGAAACAACAGCGCATCAGACCGGTGTTCCAGTAAAAATTCGGGATAAAACCGCCACAACCACCAAAACGCTTTCCGAGCATTCGTTCCCGCCACCTGGTTAAGTTGTGTAATCACATCATTGCTATTGCTTAACTGAGGCAGAGGCAACGGTCCCACATTTTGCGATTGACCGCTAATCAAATGCTTGACTTGGACTTGCTCCTCGGTGGGAGGCTTAGCAAACGCTTCGAGAGCCACCCGGTCTGAGGCTTTGCTAATGCCATCAATTCCATCTTGAACGCCATCAATTCCGTTTTCCCACTTTTGCCACCATCTTTCTAAATCTGGCTGATGGCTCGATAACGCCGCACAATCATTTACTGCGGCTAGCAGGTTTAATTTAACTAGCAGTGCATACAGCTTGCGCTCATAGTAAAGATTCATAAAATGCCCTCATCAATAACACAGCGGTTTGCCCCTCTAGGATGCCCCTCACCCCAAACCCCTTTCTCTCACCCCAAACCCCTCTCCCTCCTTCGTCGAGGAGTTTTGATAGCGAGTCATCATTTAACAAAGTGCTGCATAATCTATGCTATTTTTCATCCCCACCACCTTTCTAAATGTTTAGATTATTTTAAGGCTTCCGAAATAATTCGACATAATTTACAACCTGTTCAGAAATAATCTGAGCAGATCTCAAAGTCCCTCTCCTGGTGACTGAGCGAAGTCGTAGGCGCAGCCAGCGCGGAGCGCTTAGGATGGGAGAAGGGGTTGGGGGATGAGGGCAAATTTGCCTAACTAAGATGCACCCCGAAAAATATGTTATAGTTAATTCAAATCAAAAATGAAACAGAACTACCCATCCCTCTGGGGCAATTGAGCTGCTTAACTGATTTAAGCCAGAACCAAATTTCCTGCTTATTCAAAATGACTATACTTTCAGATATCGTTAATCGGTTGGGGAGTCCCTACTTTCAAGCTCCTAATTGCTTGATTTATCATTTGGATTGTTTAGAGGCATTAGCACATATCCCAGATAAATCTATCAATCTGACCGTCACCAGTCCCCCCTACAACATCGGCAAAGAATATGAAAAACCACTTCCTTTAGAGGATTATTTAAATTGGTGTGGCCAATGGATAGAGCAAATTTATCGGATTACCGTTGCTGATGGTGCATTTTGGCTAAATTTAGGCTATCTTTCCATTCCACATCGCGCCAAAGCCATCCCCATCCCCTACCTGCTGTGGGATAAAATTCCTTTTTATCTGATTCAGGAAATTATTTGGCACTACGGTGCAGGAGTTGCTGGGCGCCATTTCTTTTCTCCGCGAAATGAAAAATTTTTGTGGTATGTGAAAAATCCCGATCGTTATACGTTCAACTTGGATGACGTGCGCGACCCCAATGTAAAATATCCCCACCAAAAAAAGAATGGGAAGATAAAAGTTAACTCCCTGGGTAAAAATCCTACGGATGTGTGGGAATTTCCCAAGGTGACATCGGGTAAAAATCGCTCATCACCAGAACGCACCCCCCATCCCGCCCAATTTCCCGCCACTGTCATAGAACGCATCCTCAAGGCTACTTCCAACTCCGATGACATAATTTTTGACCCTTTTCTGGGTTCTGGGACTACTGCTGTAGTAGCTTTAGCTCTCCAGCGACAGGTAATCGGCTTGGAAATTCGGCAGGATTATTGCGATATCGCCGCTAACCGCATTGATAATTTTCTGACCAATCTCAGCCCTTTTGACGCGCAAAAATCACCGGCTCTAAGGGCTAGCTACCGGTAAATCGGCGCTGGACTTGCTGCTGGTGGGCTCCGATAAAAATCATCAAATTATCCCATGAAATAGAAAATTTTTTTCATTGACTTTGATAGACATATATTTACTCGATTTCTCCTAATAACTCGCTGGGTGAGATACCCAAGCCCTTGGCCAAGCGGAGAATGTTTAAAAAAGAGAGGTTTCTTTCCCCGCGCTCAATGCCACCGATGTAATTGCGGTGGAGTTGGGCTAATTCAGCTAGCTGTTCTTGGGAAAGACCCCGCGCTTTTCTCAGGCTCCGCACCCGAGTGCCAAATTGTTTTAATTGAGGATTATTTGCCACTATTACAACATAGTAGTTGTCCCCGGTTGTCATCTACCCACTATCAGTATGATTAAAACTAAAATCTCAGCTACAGCTTGGGCTATATGCTTTCTTGAGGGCAGGGGGGCAGATTAATAGGAGAATCTGATTTACTGAGAAAAAACTCATTCAGCCCGGAGCGATCGGGATAAAACTGATATCCTCTGAATCTGGTGGACACCTCCCCCAGCGGGACCGCCATAAGATGGGGGATGCAGGCTGAAATCTTAATTTTGTGCGTCAAATCTAGCCCATGCCAGGGAAAGGTGACTACATATATAAAGGAAAGGATATTTCAAGGAGATAAGGATATGGGAGATTTAGGGAGAGTCCGAGTGGGTATCGTGGGAGCGTCTGGCTATGGCGGGGTGCAGCTCGTCAGACTGTTGATGGACCATCCGGGGGTAGAGGTGGTCTATTTGGGAGGGGATAGCAGTGCTGGCAAGCCTTTTTCTGATATCTACCCCCATTTGGCCCATGTGACCAATTTGATT
>JACCEE010062798.1_pt1 | contig 13089 bp, 12 predicted proteins | sample 7449931 | NCBI WGS metagenome assembly JACCEE01 (sample SAMN15323457, study PRJNA562643) | freshwater metagenome | isolation source: river surface water | place: USA:Blue River Watershed | collected 2017-08-19 | reverse complement strand
TTCGCGTATTTTTTACAAACATATTATGGTATTTTTTTTTGCTATTGCAATGATTTTTTTTAGAAATGACCCCTGAGTTAAAAATGTGGGCAATTCATCGCTATTATTTTTTAGAAAAGTGTTTATAAAAAAAGGAAAAGCGACCGTGGCGGTCGCTTCAAAATCGATTTTAGAGCGTCGTGACATCCTTGAGTTTCGAGCTGATCCGGCGAACGCGCCGTTTGGCGACTTCCGGTGAGATTTGGCCCGCTAAGACAGCATGGATGATGACCGCTACCGAACGTGCGGTCTCGAGGGTGCATCCGCGGGTGGTTAATGCGGCAAAGCCGATACGGACGCCGGAGGTCTTGGAAGGCTTCTCAGTATCGCCCGGAATCATGTTCTTGTTGAGAGTAATCAGAGCTTCCTCAAGCAAGTGCTGGGCATCGTAGCCGGTCATCCCGTAACTACGTTTGGTATCGACTAAGAACAGGTGGGTTTGAGTTCCGCTGACGGTAGCGCCCAGTTCTTGGAAGCGTTCCGCGCAGGCTTTGGTGTTTTCCACTACGCCTTTGATGTATTCCTTGTATTCCGGAGTTAACGCTTCAAGAAAACATTGGGCTTTCGCGGCAATGATGTTTTCCAAGGGTCCGCCTTGATGTCCGGGGAAGCAGGCAAAGTTAATCTTTTTATTCATTTCTTCGGTGTTGCATAAAATCAATCCACCACGGGGACCGCGTAAGGTCTTATGGGTGGTCGAGGTCACGACATCGGCATAGGGAACCGGGCTGGGGTGATAGCCTGCGGCGATGAGGCCGGCGATATGGGCCATGTCGACCATGAAATAAGCGCCGTTTTCTTTAGCAATCGCGCCAATCCGTTGGAAGTCGATTTCATAGGGATAGGCGGAGAACCCGGCAAGGATGACTTGGGGTTTGACTTCTTTGGCGATTTTGGCAAGGCCTTCGTAGTCGATGCGGCCTTCCACATTCAAGTGATAATGTTGGATTTTATAGTAGCGAGATGAGAACGAAACGGGAGAACCGTGGGTCAAGTGTCCGCCTTCATCGAGCGACAAGGAAAGAATGGTGTCGCCGGGATTAAGTAACGCAGCATAGGCAATCATGTTCGCGGACGAGCCGGAATGCGGTTGCACGTTGGCAAACTTAGAGCCGAACACCTTACACGCAAGGTCAATCGCCAATTGTTCGATTTTATCGATGTTTTGGCAGCCTCCATAATAACGTTTGCCGGGAAATCCTTCGGCATATTTGTTGGTTAAAATCGATCCGCACAATTCGCGGACTTTGACGGACGTGAAGTTTTCGCTGGCAATCAGTTCCAAGCCTTCGTTTTGGCGTTTGGTTTCGTCTTTTAAAAAGAGTCTTAAATCATCCATGGTTCATTCCTCCGGAAGATCTTTTCTTAGTTTAAATTATAGCGAGGTATGACAAAAAAAAGAATGACCAAAAAGAAAACCGGCTAGGCCGGTTGTTTGGAGAATGCGGGATTGGGTTTGTGGGTGAAGATGCCGGCGACCAGATAAACCAGCATGCCTCCGAGGAAAAAGGTAAGAATGTAACTGATTAGGTAGACAAGCCAGCCCCAGAAAACGCCCCAGGAACTTTGACCTTTCGCAAGAATGGTACTGAGCACCGGGAATGGGCTGGAAATCCAGGGACTGAGGAAGAACGGATTCAAGCCGATTTGCGGAGCGAACAGATGGATGGCCATATTCATCACGATGGCAATCACGATAAATAAGGATAAAATCGCGGAGGCTTGCTTCCATTGGGCAATCATCGTGCCAATCCGGAAACGGGCGACCAGGTAAACGCCCACCACAATCATGGTGCCATGCCACATCATCGTGTGGATGCAAATGCTGATTTGATTGGTGAATACGGTCGTGGGATAGGCCATGACGGCCAAGCCGGCAATCAGACCGAAGATGCCGATGAAGGAATAGCAGCCTTCTTTGCGTTTTTGGTTTTTAAGCCAAGGAGCGATTAAACATACATACAGCGGAACCGAGCAAAATTGGAATGGAAACAAATACCATTGGTACCCGGTAAAAAGTGTTGCGTAGAAGATTTGTTTGTAGATTTCGATGCCCGTTAACAGGATACCGAAGATGAAGACGGTCCAATCGGTTTTCGATAGGCGACCTTCGGAAGTATCTTTTTGCGTATGCATACCCGCCACGCGAGTGGCGCCGAAAGCGAACAAAAGAACTAAGGCAATGAAGATGAAGTGAAACCAACTGAAGGGTAAATCGACATTGGGATTGATCGTGGAAGGCCAGTCCCAAGAATCCACAGCCGTCAAAAGAAACATTGGGAGAAGCGCCATCGTTAAAACGATTGCTCTTTGCCCCTTCTCTTTGAGCTTTACTTTTTGTAAAACCACGGACAACACCGCTTCAAGCACAAGGAAGGCCGCGATGAGTGACAATCCGACAAAGTTGGACATGATAAATTCCCCTTTTTAAGTGAACACTAGGAAAAGCATAAATATTAATATGCTGCTTGTCAAATCGGGACTTTTTAACAGGTCCCTGCTTACTAAGACAAAACAAAGTACGCTTTTTTTCCAAAAATGTTTTTTTTGTAGCTCTTTTGGCATTGAAAATAATTTTCAAAATAGGAAAAACGACCGTTGACTTTTCAAAAATTAAACCAAATACTGTTAATATATAAATATATTATCGAGGGGAATAATCCAATGAAATCATTTGAATCCTTTCTTAAAACGCCCTTGGCTCACCGCGGTCTCCATGACGATCGTTTGGCAGAGAACTCCATGGGCGCTTTTAAAGCCGCCGTCGACCATGGTTACGGCATCGAACTCGATGTCCATGTCATTAAAGATCAAACCATCGTGGTCGTGCACGACAATGAACTCAAGCGCGTGACCGGCTTTGATGTCCGCGTCGAAGATTTAACTAAAGAAGAACTGTCGAAATACCCGCTTTCGATTGGCAAAGAAACCATTCCGACGCTCAAAGAGATGCTGGATATGGTCGCGGGTCGTGTTCCCGTATTAATTGAATTGAAAGTCACCGGGGATTTCGACGCGAAGAATCCGCTGCTTCCAGAAGGCGTCTTAAAGGTCTTGGAAGGCTATCCCAATCCCGACAATATTGCCATCCAGAGTTTTAACCCGTATGTGATGCGTTATCTCCACGACCATCATGTCCCTTACCGTTTGGGCCAACTATCGTCTTGCCGTTTGGAAGGTCAAAGCAAGTTTGTGGAATGGCTGTTTGGAACCCTCAACGTGCTCAAGATTTCAAAAGCCGACTTTGTGGCCTTTGATATCCTTTATTTACCTTCGCGCCACGTCGCCCGCATGAAGAAAAAAGGCCTTCCGATTTTGACTTGGACCGTGGATACGCCTGAGAAATTGGCCACCGCCAAGAAAAACGCCGACAACGTCATTTTTGAAAAAATCCGCGTTTAATCCGCTATTTTTGCCGTTTGGCAGATACCAAATCTTTCGTTCAAATGTTAAGATAAGTTAACACGTCGGTGCTTTACATGGTCCGGAATCGTCAAACGAACTTCCGCCATGGCGAAAATAATGTCCTAAGGAGGATTTATGAAACTCAATTCAAAGCGCACAATTCTCGTCGGCTTCGCATTCTGCCTTATCTGTCTATTCTGGTCGGTGTATGATTCCGTCATCTCAAAGATGCTCATCAACTCATTCGGGATGAACCAACTTTGGTCCGGCGTCGTCATGTCCATCGATAACGTCCTCGCTTTGTTCATGCTTCCTTTATTTGGCGTTTGGTCGGATAGAACCAAAACCAAATGGGGCAAACGTACTCCCTACATTTTCTTGGGTACGGTCATCGCCGCGGTCGTCTTAATCGTCATCGGCTTAGTGGACTTCTACCAACAAGTCGCCGTCCAAGGCGCCGGAATCACCGGTATTACGTTTGATGACACGCTCCAACGCTTTGTTTTCGGCGGAGGCGATGCCCTCGGTTACGTTTTAAAAGAAGATGCCGCAGCAGCTCGTCAAGCGCTTATTTGGGCCAATGTGACCGCAGTCAATCCGGGTTTCTTAGTGGCCTTCGTTTGCATCCTCTTGGTCGTCTTAGTGGCCATGGCTTCCTTCCGCACGCCGGCCGTCTCCTTAATGCCGGACGTCACTCCGAAACCTTTGCGTAGCAAGGGCAACGCCATCATCAACTTGATGGGTACCGTCGGAGGTTCCATTGCGCTCGTCTTCATGACCTTTACTTCCAAAGACTATGAAAGCTACATTTTGACCTTTATCGTCACGGCCATCCTGATGATCGTGATGCTGGTTGTCTTCATCACCACCGTTAAAGAAATCAAATGGGTTCGCGACATGCATGACGAATCCTTGAAATACGGAATTGAAGATAAGGTTGAGGTCAAAGAAGAACTTGAGGGCAAGGCCGAAAAAATGCCCAAGGATGTTCAAAAGAGTTTCTTGTTGATTTTAGCCGCTATTATCTTATGGTTCTTCGGCTATAACGCCGCTACGACCAAATTCTCCGTTTATGCCGGTGATGTTCTAAATATCGGCTACACCATTCCCTTATTGGTCGCTCAAGTCGCGGCCTTGATTTCTTTCATTCCGATTGGCTTTGTCGGTACCAAAATTGGTCGCCGTAAAACCATTTTGATCGGTATTTGTGTCTTAACGGCCGCGTTCGTTCTTGGCATCTTCGTCACTGCCAACACCGCTGTCTTAATGTATGTCGTCATGGCAATGGCCGGCATCGGCTGGGCCACCATCAACGTCAACTCCTACCCGATGGTCGTGGAAATGTCGCGCGGTTCCAACATCGGTAAATACACCGGTTACTACTACACCGCCAGCATGGCTGCGCAAATTGCAACTCCGATCATCTCCGGCGCATTAATGGATATCAACATCCACATCCTCTTCCCCTACTGTGCCGTGTTCTGCGCCTTGGCTTTCATCCCCATGTTATTTGTTAAGCACGGCGATGCCAAACCCGTTCCTACCAGCAAGCTGGAAGCATTGGGCGGCGCTGACGACTAGAGCGCATGGTTGACCGTTTCGGAAAAAAACTCACTATCACCGGCAAGAAACTTTTCTTGCTGGATCAAGATGGGACCCTCTACAACGATGGTTCCCTTTTTGACGCTACGCCCGAATTTTTGAATAACATTAAACGTCTCGGAGGACGTTACGTCTTCATCACCAATAACTCCTCCAAGTCGGTTGAAGACTATGTCCGGAAAATGAAGGGTATGGGAATCGCTTGCGACCGTGAAGATTTCTTTACCTCATCGCAAGCCACTGCCATTTATCTTCATGCCCACTACCCCGGCAAAAAAGTTTACTGTGTGGGGACTCAAAGCCTTCAAGCGGAACTCAAAGCCGCTGGCATCCTCTTGAGTGACAGCGACCATGCCGAAGTGGCGCTGATGGGCTATGACACCGAACTCACCTATCAAAAGTTGATGGACCTCAGCCGTCTATTGACGAAAAAGGATGTTCCTTACATCGCCACAAATCCCGATTGGGTGTGTCCCGTCGATTTCGGGTTTGCCCCTGACTGCGGATCTTTCGCCTTCATGATTGAAAAGGCCACAGGGAAAACGCCATTTTTCATCGGCAAGCCCCGCCCTGCAATGATTGAACTGGTAATGGAAAAATTCGGATACAAAAAAGAAGAGACCGTCGTCATCGGTGACCGTCTCTACACCGATATCCAAAGTGCGATCAACGCAGGAGTCACCTCAATCTGTGTACTCTCGGGCGAAGCAAAGCTTCAGGACATCGTTTCCGGAGACATCCAACCGGATTACACCCTCGATTCGATTGCCGACATCTTTCAATAAACAAACGAAAAGCCATCGCAACGTGAAGTGCTAACGTAAAAGTGGACAAGGTAAAAAATACCAAGTCCACTTTTTGTTATACTCACATCGGGAGGCTGCTTTATGTCAAAAAAGATTGGAAAGCCTAAAGGAAGGCCAAAAGGGACACCGAACATTCATCGTTCTGCCGAAGAAAAGGAGCGGATCGTTCTTGAGTGGCGAAAAACAAGCCAAAGTCAGCGTTCGTTTTGTCATTGCCGAGGCCTCAATCACCGTCTTTTTTCCGTGTGGAATCAAAAGTACGAAAAAGATGGTTTAGAAGGCCTAAGAAGCAAAACCGGGGAAAGCGGGTCAGGGAACGTTATCTCGGCGCTTTACCATTCCAAAAAGCTGACGACATCAACGTTTTTATCAAGCGATACATGTATTGGTTCAATAACGAGCGTCCGGCTTATTCACTCAAATATAAAACCCCCGTCCAATACAGAATGGAACGGGGGTTCTAAATGGCTTTTTTTGCTTGTCCAATTTTGCTTGACTAGTTCACGCAACGATGGCTTTTTTTCTTACCAATGATTTTTTGCGTGTTCGCAAAAGGCGAGCATGTCTTTGATGGGGATGACTTCTCCGGTATCGGTGACAACCTTCCCCGAGAATAATCCAAACACTTGGTGACATTCCAAGAACACCGGACCTAAACGCGTTTGGGTGTAATTGTCATAGGTGGGCATCATCGTCATCTCAAAGCGTTTGTCGTTACTGTGGAACACCCACGGTTTCATCAAGTCTTTTTCATCACGGGTCAGGGTGATTTGATCCAATTTGTGAGCGACCCCATCCAAGAAGAGCATGTTCTCCGTGGCGTTTTTAAGTTGCCCAAAGCCAAAGCCGAGATTGAAGCCAAAGTAGCGTCCGTCTTTCAGTTTTGTCGCTCCATTGCCCCAAAACCATTGATTTTTGAAAGGCCACACGCCGCGTCCCCAGTCCAAAAGGCCAAATGCCTTGTCGTCGAAGTGCACCACGATGTCACCGATGGTCACCGTTCCGATGGTCCGCATGCAATTGAGTTTATAATTCAGGAAAAACTGCCGAGGATTTTTAAAGGGTGTCGCAATCACCATGGCTTGGCTTGAGGCGGGTGCGTACAGCCACATGTCGACGACGAATTTTTGGCCGACATCATCGATGGCGTTCAAACTTAAGTGACGCGTATCTTTACGAACCTCAAAACGCATCAAAAAATCTTTGTCGGCATAGGTCGTCACATGGTCGTCTTCCCCGTTTTTTTCGAGGTTCAGACTGCCTTTGCTATAAAAGTGATTAATGGCTGCGGAATATTTTTTTCCGGTTTTAATATTGAACAAAGTGACCGATACCGTACTGAAGTAATAGATATCGCTCATATTCATCTGCAACACATAATTGCCATCGGTGACTTGATAGAAGTCCCACTCCTTGAGACGGCCGGGACGGGCGACCGATGCACGGTCATAATCAAAAACGAGATGCTTGGCAAATCCGCGGACTTTCAAGCGTCCGTCATAAGAAAGCAATGTGGTTTTTTCTTTAATCTCATTTTGCATCGAGGGCCGCTTCAGCTTCCAACGCTTTGGCGTTCACTCTCTTCCGATAATGTTTGCTGACAAAATATAACGGGATAAAGGCCAATAAGGATAAACCGGCGGCAACGATGAACAAGACGCCGTTAGGCACCATGCCTGTCACCGGACCTGTTCCATAGTCGACCGTGTAGGTGTCACCGAAAGAAGCAATGATCGGATTGGCAATCATCGGACCGATGACCATTGGGATTAAAACGAAGAAGAGGATACGAACGCCTTCAAATTGGCCACGGGATTCGTCGGGATAAAGTTCCTTGGCCCAAACCATCGTTGTTTGCATCGTCACGATATACCCTACGCCGATGCAGATGATACCGATGAACAAGGGAATATTGGCTAGCGAGAATAAGTTAACGGGGTCGGAGCCGTTGCCCCAGAGATAGAAGACAACTAGGCCAATGACGTTAATGCCGAAGATGACCGCCAGTAAACCGGGTGATTGGTTCTTTTTAATGAAATAACCCGCGGGAATCGTGCAGAAGACGCCCAAAATCAGAGCGGCCCCTTCAATATAACCAAACATATCCGCGGCAAACCCATATTTGTAAATAAAGATGTTGCCGATGTGAACAAAGTAGACGTTGAACGCGATGAAGAAGACGGTCACCAAGACATTCAATAACAGCAACTCACGCATGGCGAAGAACCGTTTGAAATTAAACGCGCTGGCAAATTGGTGCCAGAAGGTTCCGTTTTTGTACGATTTAAGTTTGGGCGCATCTTTGACCGTGAAGAGTGACAAGATGCCGATGAGAATGACCAGAATGCCCATGCAAATGAAGAAGACGACATAACCGAAACTGGCGACAATCATACCGCCGATAACCGTGCCGATGATGGTTCCCAAGACCGGTTGGACGGCCAACGCAGTGCCGATGGCGCTTTTGTTTTTATCGTTGAGCATATCGCTGAGCCAAGCATTGAAACCCGAGTCGTTGCCCATCGAACCGAAGAAGCTCATGATGGCGTCAGCCATAATCAGAAGAATGGCAGCGACCATGACGTAGCCTTCGATAGAGTGCGAAATATAGGAAGTCAGACCATAGACGATGGTAAAGATACCCCAGAGGATGTAACCAATGGTCATCAATGGCTTTCGGCTTCCCAACCGATCGGAGATGGTCCCGAAGAAGAAGGTGGAGAAGGTCGTGACAATGGCCGACACCGCCACCATCCAGTTGACGATGGTAGAGTTCGGTGCGATTTCAGCGTAGACGAAGGTGTTAAACCATTGATTTTCGACATTCCAGCAGATTTGTCCGGCCATGCCTAAAACCCAGATGAGCAAGAGGTTGCGGCCGGAGATGGCTTTCGCGATTTTTTGCATATGATTTTATCCTTTTAGCTATTTTCTATCCTAGCACTAAAAAACCTAAAAAGGGATAGGAAAAAAAGAGAAAAAACAGCAATTGTCGTATTTTCTAGCACGAAGTGCTTTTAAGATTTCTTGCTGCGATATTGATAATGGATATATTCGACGTTTTTTGGATCGTCGGAAACGGATTTCATAAAGGCATAAATACGGTCTCGAAGATCTTCTTGAGCTTCTTTGAAACCGAGATTTTTATTGGCGTAAAAAGGTTCGCTGATGGTGAGGGTCATGCCGGGTTTGCGGTAACCTTTGCGTTGTCGATAGGTTGCCACCATCGCAAAGGATGGGACATTCAATTTCAACGGGTAACGGAACGACGTCGAAGGGAATGGGCGGATGCCGGTGTAATAAGGCCAAATATGGGCTTCGGGATAAATGGCCACGACGCGCTTCTGACGAATGCGTTTTTCGACCGTGGACATAAACAATTTCATCCCACCGAGTGTGTCGGGGACAGGAATCGCACCAAGCATCAAGACGATGTTTTTAAGCCCTTTGATGGAAACCGCGTCGGGATCGGCAATCAGGTAGGCTTTTTTGGGGGCGGTCAAGATGGCGGGAGTGACCGAATCCACCGCTTGAGTATGGTTACCATAAAGAAAATAGCCGGTTTTCCGTGCCAAACGAAGATTCTTCCGGTTCTTGATTTTCAGTCCGAAACGGATTTTGGCTACCGAATAGACAATCGGCAGGGCGATTAAATAGTAAAGAAGAAACGCGAAAAAGTTCCAAACCGGATTATGGTTGACGTATTTTAAACGACCATCGACCCGTTTCGTGGAAATATCGGTGCCGGCGAAGTCGTCGTTCAATTCATCGGAATAAAAGACGGTCTTGATGGGTTTCATGGGGGTCCTCGAAAGGCGTAACACTGTTAAGTCTATAAGTCTTTGACTAATCCGTCAATTTGAAATCAAGGATGGCTTGAACCACCAATGTGCGGAAGGTCTTTGAAGCTGCAGCGGCCGCTTCTTGGACTTCGTCATGCGAAAGAGGGGTTTTGGAAATACCTGCGGCTAGGTTGCTGATGAACGAAAGGGCCACGACGCGAAGACCGCAATGAACGGCAGTAATGGCTTCGACGGCGGTTGACATTCCTACCGCGTCCGCGCCCATTTGTGCAAACATCCGGATTTCCGCGGGAGTCTCATAAGAAGGACCTGAATATTGAACATAAATGCCTTGTTTGACAGCAATATGAAGACGATCCGCCGTAGCTTTTAAAGAGGAACGAAGCTTTGGATCGTAAATATGGCTCATATCGGGAAAGCGAGGCCCCAACTCATCCAGGTTAGGACCCACCAAAGGATTGGGCACAAAACACGAAAGATGATCTTCGATGATCATGAAGTCACCGGGTTTATAAGAAGGGTTGATTCCCCCACAGGCATTCGTTAAGAAAAGGACCTTGGCTCCTAAGAGGCGCATCAAGCGGACAGGCAAAACAACTGTCTGCATAGGATAACCTTCAAAAAAGTGGATGCGGCCTTTCATGGCCACGAGAGGAACGCCATGCAGTGTGCCAAATATCAGTTTTCCTTCGTGTCCGGGGACGGTCGAAACAGGAAATCCGTCGATGTCATGGTATGAAATCTCGCACACCGGAGTGATTTCCGAGGCAAAATCGCCTAACCCTGAGCCTAGGACGAGCCCTAGGATTGGGACAAAATCCGTTTTTGCACGGATGCTGGCTAAACAGCGTTTGAGTGTCGGTTCTTGTATGTTCATTGTGAGTACCCAGCACCATTTTACCTTATTCCCATCCCGTTGGGGAAACTTCAAAATTCATAAAAGGAGTAAAAAGAATAGGGCTGTCGGGTTATGTCTTGAAAAGTTCCCTCGGGGGTCATAAAGTTAACTTAGTGGGGAAATCGCTATGATTAAAATCATCAACGCCGTCAAAGGCAAAGTCGAGACGCTTTCAGAAGTCGCCAAAGGATGCTGGATTCAAGTCATCCAACCGACACCCGAAGATATTGCTTATTTGGAAAAACTCGGCGTTGGCCATGATTACATCAAGTACGCGTTGGACGAAGAAGAATTAGCCCGGTCGGAAACCGAAAACGGTCAAACCTTGATTATCGTTGACCTTCCCACCGCTCCCGAAAACGCCCGCACCTCAACGCCTTCGACCATGCCGGTGGCGTTCATTTTGATTAACGATGATTATTTGATCAGCGTCTCCGTAAAAGAAAACGATCTTTTCGAAGAAATTTTGAAAGCTTCGTCGCTCAATACCGCCAATCGCACCAAAACGATTCTTCAATTCTTAGGCAAAGCCTCCATAAAATACATGCAAGTCCTCAAAGAAATCGACCGCATCGTTTCGGAAATCGAAAAAAGAGCCGTTAAATCGGTTGGTAAAGGCGAAATTCTTGAACTGATGGAAGTTCAAAAATCGCTCGTTTACATTACCTCATCGCTGAAAGCCGACGAAGCCATGCTGGAACGCATAAAACTCGGCAATGTCATCAAAATTGCCAATGGCGATTTGAGTTTTGCCGAAGATATCCTGATTGAAATCCGTCAAGCCCGTGAAATGGCGGATATTCACGAACGCTTGTTAACCAATACCATGGACAACTATGGTTCGATTATTTCCAACAACCTCAACGACATCATGAAAGTGCTGACCTCGATGACCTTAGTCTTTTCGATTCCCATGATTATTTTCGGCCTCTACGGCATGAACGTCGGAGGTTTATGGTTTGACGCGACGCCCTACTTCGCCATCGGCATCACCGTGTTGTTGATGATTGGTATGGCGGTTTGGTTCATTCGAAAAAAAATGCTTTAAGATTCTGGATCTCAAAGCATTTCGTTTTTATTTTTTGAAACTGTCGTTGGCTTTGACTAAAGCCTCGATTTTGGTGAGCAATAAATCGGTTGCGTTCCGGTTATAGCCGCCTTCGGGGACGATGATATCTGCATATATTTTTGAAGGTTCGACGAAGGAGTCATGCATCGGGCGGACCGTCGATAAGTATTGATCGATAACTGAATCGAGGGCACGACCGCGTTCGTCGATGTCGCGTTGGATGCGACGGAGCAGACGAATGTCGGCAGGCGTATCGACGAAGATCCGAAAATCGCATTGTTTGCGGATTTTTTCAATCGCGAAGATCATAATGCCTTCGAGAATGATGACCGGGGCGGAATGAACCACCACAGTCTTGGTCGAACGGGCATGGTTCACGAAATCGTAAACCGGGTGTTCGATCGTTTTGCCTTTTTTGAGGGCAATCAAGTGAGAGACGAGCAAATCGACATCGAAAGAATCGGGATGGTCATAGTTCAGCTTTTCTTTTTCGGCATAAGTTAATTCGGGACGGTCGCGGTAATAATCGTCGAGACGAAGTATCGCTGTTCCAAACTCAGCAGATTCGCTGATGAGTTTTTTAGCGAGTGTCGTTTTCCCCGACGCCGTTCCTCCGGCAATGCCAATGACGATGGATGGGGCCATTTTAATATTCTCCTAGGAAAATATTACCATTATTGCCTGGGATTGTCTTAAACAAACCGCTTTCAAAGCGACCGTGACTTTCGCCTTTGGCAAAAAGACTTTATAATATAATAATCTTTCATATCTAAAGGAGACGGAAAATGAGACTTGGCGTCATCGGACCTAACGGTGCCGGAAAATCACTGCTTTCACGGAAATTAGCGGCTTATTACCACTGCGAACTGGTGAAAGAACCCGTCGAAAAAAATCCTTATTTACCTTATTTCTACAATGATAAAGAAAATTTTTCTTATCTGGGGCAAAACGCCTTCTACAGTGCCCTTTTTCTCTTGATGTGGAATACCAAAGACTTAAAAGATGTCATTTTCGATTCCACGATGTACAGCAACTTAGTGTACACCGAGCTTCTCCGTTTGGAAGGGTTCATGAGTGTTTCCGAAGCGTCGCTTTCGTTTGCGATTGCCGATGAACATATCAAACAACTGCCACCGCTGGATTTGGAAATCGTGCTTGTGCGTACCACGGAACAACTCTTCAAAAACGTCCGTAAACGTGGGCGGGACATCGAAAAAGGCCAAGAAGAATACTTGAACTTCCACTACGCGAATTACTACAAGGCAATTCGTCAAATCTATATCAACTATAAAGTTCCGAAGAACAAAATTCTGTTTCTTGAAGTCGGCGACATGGAAGATCCTACCGAATTTGCACGTATCATCGCCGCCATCGAGAAAGCCTATCAAAACTCACTCGAATATAAAGAGGAACTCAATCCTCTTTTTTCTTTTTTTTACCTGCGCGTCGATTCGCGAACCACCAGTT
>JACCEE012281578.1_pt1 | contig 13090 bp, 10 predicted proteins | sample 7449931 | NCBI WGS metagenome assembly JACCEE01 (sample SAMN15323457, study PRJNA562643) | freshwater metagenome | isolation source: river surface water | place: USA:Blue River Watershed | collected 2017-08-19 | reverse complement strand
TTCTCTTCGAGGAACAGGGTTTCCACGGAAGCCGCGGTGATTACCGCAATCCGGCCAACAGCCATCTCCAGTCGGTCCTGGAAGACCGGGAGGGCATCCCCATCACCTTGAGCATCGTGTTCCTCGAAGTGGCCAGGGCCGCCGGCATCGCTCACCTTCAGGGACTGCCCTTGCCCGGACACTTTCTGGTCCGCCACTCGCCCCCCGGGGGCACTCCCCGCCTCTACGATCCCTTCAACGGGGGTATTCCCATCACCTTCTCCGAGGCCGATGAACTCGGCAGCCAAAGCGCCGGCGTCCCGGTCCGGAGCGAATTCCTCGAGGGGGCAACGCCTCGATCCATCCTGATCCGCATGATCCACAACCTGCGCGCCTTCACAATGGAGCGATCCGGAGTGGAGTCGGCCCTGCCCTATTCCGACCTGCTGGTGGCACTGGCACCCGACGCCCGCAGCGCCGCGGCCGAGCGGGTCGATCGGGCCCGGCTCAAGTCCCAGCTGGGAGACCGGGACGGTGCGGCCGCCGATCTGAGGGCCATCTTGGAAACGGTGCCCACCGCACCTCAAGAGACGCGGATCCGCGAGGCGCTGAAGGCGCTCGAGAGTCGCCCCTGAGCGCTCGATCGGGACCCGACGAAGTGTTCCTACCGGCTACCCCGGAACGGCCTAGCGCCGGGGAGGTTGCTTGGAGAGCTTGCGCTGAAGCGAGCGGCGGTGAATACCCAAGCGTCGGGCCGCCGCGGAGATGTTGCCTCCGCAGTGGCTCAAAACGCGCTGGATGTAGGCCCATTCCCATCGGTGCAAACTCTCCAGCGATTCGACCGACTGAGGTTCTCCCGGGCCGATCCGAAGCCACGTTTCCAGGGCGAGGCCCGCTTGATCCGCCTGATCCGCGGACACCCACAACACCTCGTCCGGGGCGGCGATGTTCGAACCGACCGGATACACCGGGCACGCGCCCTCCGGATCCGGGCTGAGGGAATCCCACGCCACCATCCGCAGCCCCGCAGCCGCCAAGGCCTGGCGGATCCGTTCGGTCTGGGACGGATCCCCCTCGATCCACAAGGCGGGCTTGCCCGATGGCTTCGGATCGGGAAGTCCCGTCGGAGGGTCAGGATTCGAGCCCATGGATCTCACCCTAAAATCAGAACGCGCCGCCGGATCGGCTCCGGGGTCGGGTGATCACGAAGAGCACCACGCCGGACAGACTCAGCACGAACACGCCGGCCGTCCCCACGACGAGGAGACCGTCACGAACGGTCTTGTTGGGAATGAAGGCCAACTTGTGAAGGTTGCTGAAGACATCGGCTTCCCACTGCCGCCCGTCATCGGTGAAACGGGTCACACTCTCGGTCATGGTGCTCACGTAAACCCGCCGCCCCGCCGCGTCCCCCGTCTCCATCCGATACACCGGGAGAATGCGGAAAATCGGGAGGTACTCGGAGTCGAAGGCTTTCAGGAGCGCGGTTTTCCGGACCGACGCTCCCCCGAGAAACCGGGTGGCGATCTCGGTGGCGAAGACTTCGTCACGATCGGGGATCCAACGACCCGTGAGACCGCTCACGTATGCGGGAGACTGGGCCTCCCGCGTCCAGACCACGTAGGTCGGCTCACCGGCGATGATCCGCAGGTTGACCGCCCGAATCCCATTCGTCACCGAGGGCACCGCCTGAACGGCCTGGGCCAGCGGGATCTGCACCGAACCCACCGCGATCTCCGGGCCGCTGGGAATCGCCTTGGGAGGCGGGTCCTGGGTCCAGGTCATGACCTGATGGAGAACGCCGCTGGAAGAGGCCAGCAGCGCGCTCAGACTGAAGGTCAGTCCGATCCATCGATGGAGTTGGCGAAGGGTTTTGGGATTCATGGAATGGCAATGCGGGCTACGGTTGTCAGGAGTCTCAGAAGCGGATCTCCACGCCCCCGAAGAACGACCGACCGTCGCCGGGGTTGTAGGCGGCACTGGCCGGAGTGGCCCGATTCAGGACACCAGTGGTGGCGATGTACGCCTCGTCGGTCAGATTGCGGGCATCGAAGAAGAGCGATACGCCCCGGCGGGTCTGGTAGCCCGCTCGGAGCCCGAGGAGGGCATAGCCCGGTGCGTTGGCCGCGGCGGTGTTCACCAAGTCGATCGCATAGGATTCCGGAGCCCATTCGACATTCGGTCCGAAATAGAATCCACAGGGGTGGTCGTAGCGCAGTTCGGAGCGCAGATAATGCCGAGGCACACCGGGCAAGCGATTGTGGCCATACACGGCATCGCCATCGAACCGGAAGTCGTTCAGCAGGTAGTTGCTCTGGAGGCGGATGCCATCGCGCGGTTCCTCGGCACCCGACGCCAGGAGTCCATCGACGATCCGCCAGCCCACCCCCAGTTCGAGGCCTCGGTGGAGGGTCCGTCCCGCGTTCAAGGTCTGAGTGATGGGCGGATTGAAATGGCCCACCTGCAGGCTCAACAACTCGTCCTCGATCCAGGCCTGATAGAGCGAGGCATCCCAGTCGAAACGGCCCGACTTGCCCCGCGTTCCCAGTTCCACCGTGGTGCCCGTCTGGGCATTGAGTTGCACCAGTCCGTTGGTCGCACCGGGAGTGGCCGGACGGCTGAGTTCCCCGAAGGTCGGCGGCTCGAAATTGCGGCTGACATTGCCGAAGACCTGCACGCCCTGGGCCGCTTCCCAGATCGCCCCCAGCTTGGGATTGAACCCGAGATAGTCCTGGGTGTCGGTCTGGTCGCCATCGCTGAGGAACCGATCGGCGAACTCGCGGCGCGCGTAGGTGACCGAGGTTCCAGCCACCAGGCTCCAACGGTCCCCCAGCTTCAGGGTGTCCTCGAGGTAGGTGTCGAGATTGACCGAAGTCTGGGTGCTCTCCCCGGTCTTCGCACCACGTCGAGACCGGCCGGCGAAGGATCCGTTCACAAAGCGGTTGTCTTCGACCCAGCCGTAGACCGGCGCGAACCCGGCCGTCAGCCGGTTGTCGCGCCCGGCGATCTCACCCGAATGGACCATGCGGGCGTCGAGGCCCAGGTCGTTGGAGTTCTGGTCCAGCACCTGGTAGATCGGATGATCGAGGTCCTTGTAGCTCCAGAACCCCGACACCTGCGCCTCGGTCTGTTCCGAGGTCCAGGCCAGACGGTCGCTCACGCGGTACAGCTCATAGTCGCGTTTCTGATCGCCGGCGAAGCTTCCCAGTCGCGGATTGTTCAAGGCGTTGGTCAATGACAGGGATCCCGGCAACTGCGAATCGGTGCGCACTGCGGTGAACCACAGGCGATTCTCCACCTGCTCCGAGAGGCGGTAGCCGACGTTGGCCATCACCCGATCGGACTCCTGCGCGGCATGCTGGCGGTAGCCGTCCTGGATGAAGTGCGTGAGGCTGGCATAATAGTCGGCGGGCCCCGAAGAGAATCCGCTGCTGACCTGCCCCCGCAGGTAGCCGAAGGAACCGAGCTCGAGGCGCGATTGGAACGGGCTGGCGTCCCGACCGGTCGGGCTCACGAAATTCACAGCGCCACCCAACGTGGTGCCGCCATACCGCAAGGCATTGGCCCCGCGCCACACCTCGATGTAGCGGGTCGCCAAGGGTTCGATGGCCTGCATGTCCACGCCACCATCGGCCAGGTTCAAGGGCGTGCCATCCTGGAGAATCTTCAGGCCCCGACCGTGAAAGGTCCGCTGCAGGCCGGATCCCCGAATGGAAATGCGGGCCTCCTCGGAGCCGAAGCGCGATTGGACATAGACGCCGGTGGTGAAATCGAGGGCGTCCCGGAGGGTGGAAGCGCGGCCCTGACGGATCGCTTCGCCTTCGACGAGCGTGGTGCCACCGGGCACCTGGGCCAAGGCGGCCGAGGCGGCGGACACCGACGGCACGGTGAGAGTGGGTTCGGCCTGCCCCTCGATGAGCACCTGGGGCAGGGTTTGGGATTCGGCGGCCTGGAGCACGGAAGCTCCCAAGACGGCGGTGACACAGGACGAAACGGAAACGGCGGAAAAGGAACGATTCATGGCACGATACTTCGGACGATTGCGGTGGAGTTTCCGGACGGGGTTCCCGGGAATGAGCCGCACCCTGCCGGAATAGGGGTGCAGCCGACGTCATCGGGAGAAGGCACGGCAAACCCCAGGAACCGAGGGTCCGACCCGACAGCAACCCTCTCCGGGTCACGGATCGGCATTGAAGGACGGGCGGAGGAAGGCTCCGGGACGCGACCCGAAACCCCCGGGATTGAGCCGAGATCAGGCCTGACGTGGCGGCTGCCAGGGGGGAGGAAACGCCTTGAACGCCGCGTATTCGTCGTGCGCCACGATGTGCCCGACGCAGACCGTCGGAGGTGCGGGCACTTCCAAGACCTCGTCACCGGCCACCATGTCGGTCTTGGCCAGCGAGATCACCACGGTCTGCTGCTGCTGGGAATCGCGGCCCTTGCGGACCACCTTGCAGAGGGCGCACGGGTGTTGCCCGTCGAAGGTGGTCTCGAGGGCCTGAACCCACCCCATTTCGGCGCTGCGGTCCAAGACCATCACCGTCCAGGCGACCGATTGGAGCAGGGTCCACTGGAACCCGAGGGAAATCCCCACGAGCCCGATCACCACCCATTGGCACCAACGTCGCCGCACAGTGGTCCAAAGGGATCACGGTCTTCCGATCCTCGTCAATCGTCCGCACCAGATCGGGGGCCGAAAACCCTGCGGTTTATTGCCGCAGTCGCCCTACGGAACGCACGACGCTCAGCGCAGCACCCAGGTCGCCGCGGCGGCCGGATCGGCGGCATCCATCCGCTGGAGTTCGGATTGCCCCAGCGCGATCAGACCGTCCACATCGCCATACTTGGCCCCACCCGGGAGAAAGTCCGGCGAGTGCAGGTCCAGCACCTTGCCGAATCGGAAGCCGCCCAGGTGCACGGCCACCCGGTCCACGCCTTTGCCCGCTTGAGCCCGAGCCGCGGCGGCGATCGGTGCGGTGGAGTCGAGGGCGATCAGCGACACCTGGCTGGAGGCCTTCTCATGGCCGCGGATGTACTGCACCGCCGTGAGCACATCGTGCACCCGGTGGACAAACACCGCCGGGTTGTACCCGAAGGTGTAGGCCGCCGCCTCGCGGGGATTCTTGACGCGCGGGGTGCGCGTGAGGCGTTGTCCGTCGACCGACGACTCGCCCTGATGCAGCAGGTCCACCCCCATGACCGTCGCCCCACCATGCACCAGCTTCTGAACCGCCGGGATCAGGGTGCCATCGGCGGCATACAACCCCGATTTGCCGTCGGCCGTCAGCCAGATCACCGTCTTGCCGTTCCACTGTTTCGGATGACAGAAGACCACCGGGATTTCCTCGCGCCGGACTCCGTTGCGCAGCAGACCGGTCATCTGGATCCAGGATCCCTTGTCCTGCTTGTCTTTCTGATCCCAGGCCACCGTACCCGATCCGATCGGTTCCCGAGCATCCAGGACGACATCCCAACCGGCCTTGAGCACCTGGCGGTACTGCTCCGGAGAACCGGAGGCCAGCGACTCGAGCTGCCGCTCGGCGTCCGTCGTCCACAGCTTCAAGAGACCCCGCTCGAAGTCCGGATCCCCAGCCTTCGGTGCGGGATGCTCGGCGTCCCACACGCTGAGCTCCTGCCGGGACGAGACGACGTAATCGCGCTCGAGCACCGGCTCCTGCTGCCCCAATTGGAAATGCCGGTTGATCCAGTTGTAGAAGGCGGTGCGGGAGACGGCGTTGTAATTGTGGGGAAACTGCTCCCCGCGCTGGAGCATCACCTTGTCCGGAGCTCCCAGCATTCCGTAGAGACGCTTGAGTTCCGGGAACCCCTTGGTGGACATCTCCTTCGTCCAGTCGTCGGCGGTTGTCATGCCCTGAGGCTTCGGCGCAAACAGGCCGGCGAATTCCACATTGCCGGTGCCCACGCGCAGCAGGCTGGCATTCTCGCAGGTGCAGCCGCCCTGCATGGCCGTGCTCACCATCACTGCCGGGAACGACAACGTGACCCTCGGATCGATGGCCGCCAGCAGCATGGTCTGGGTGCCGCCGCCGCTGGCCCCGGTGATGGCCACGCGCTGCGGATCCACCTCGGGCAGATCCAGGAGGAAGTCGAGCGACCGTACGGCATTCCAAGTTTGGAGCCCCATGATGCTCTGGAGGTGCGCCTCGGCCTGCGGGCTGTAGAGCCCCCAGTTCTCCGTGGTGTTCATCTCGGACCGCTGCTGGGCGAAATGATGCACCACTTGGCGGGAGAGTTGTTGCGAGTCGGAATCGCCCAGCATGTCCCACTGCCAGACGACACAGCCCATCCGCGCGAGCTGCACGCACATCGACTGGAAGCGGCTCTTGCCCCCCTCGACGAAGCGCTCCTGACCGGTGGCGATTTCGTTGCGCAACTCGGTCTCGGTGGCCTGGGACAACCGGGCATCGGCCCAATGACCATGGGCGAACAGGACACCCGGAGCCTTGCCGCCTTGGGTCTTCTTGGGGCGATACAAGTTGCCCGTCACGAAGAAGCCCGGCGCGCTCTCGAAGTGGACCTTTTCGACGGTGTAATCCCCGCGATCGATACGCCCGTAGACCCGGGCATTCAGATCGGTCTTGGTGGGCATCGGCCAGAGTCCTTGCGACACGAGAATGCGCTGGCGCACCTGGGCAGAGCGACGTTCCCAGGCCGCCTGGGACTCGGGCGGTTGGAAGGGGAAATATCCGTCGAGGTCCTTCGGGGCCTGAAGGCGTTGATCATCAGGCCGCTGCCCCACCGCAAGCGCCCGAGGACCGGCCGCGGCCGCGTTGGAATTCAGTGACCAAACAACGGCAGCGAGGAGAGCGAGACGCAACGGGGACATGCCCCGGAGATTATCGCCCCGGACGAGCGACACAATCCCCGGAATCATCGGATCGGCCGGAAACCCGCCCCCGGAGGCCTGCTCACAGTGTCGCAAACACCGCCTCGGCCGCCCGCACGGTGGCCTCGATATCGGCCGAGGCATGCGCGGTGGAAATGAACCCGGCCTCGAACTGGGACGGAGCCAGGTAGATCCCGCGATTGAGCATCCCGTGGAAGAACCGCGCAAACCGGGCCCGGTCACTGTGGAGAGCATCGGCCAGATTCCACACCGGTCGGTCGGTGAAATAGCCGCAGAACATCGAGCCGATCCGCTGGAACCGCACTGGAATCTTCGCGGCCTTCGCCACGGCACTCAGGCCCTGCTCCAACTCCGCGCCCAACGACTCCAGCCGGTTCCAGGCATCGGTCGCTTCCAACGTCTCGAGCGCCGCCAGACCGGCCGCCATGGCCAGCGGATTGCCGCTCAGGGTTCCCGCCTGATAGACCGGCCCCAACGGCGCCAGCCGATCCATGATGTCGGCACGGCCTCCGAAGGCCCCCACCGGGAGTCCTCCGCCGATGATCTTGCCGAAGCAACTCAAGTCCGGGGTGAGTCCGAAACGGCCTTGGGCCCCGGCCGGTCCCAGCCGAAACCCGGTCATCACCTCGTCGGCGATGAGCACGGTGCCGTGGGCCCGGGTGAGTTCGCGCAGGAGTTCGAGATAACCGGGTTTGGGCAGATAAAGTCCCGCGTTGGCCGGAACCAGTTCCAGGATCACGGCCGCCAACTCCGGGCCGTGTTCGCGGAAGGCCGTCCGGAGCGCGTCGGGATCGTTGAACGGCAACACCAACGTCTGCCGCGCCACATCGGCGGGCACTCCGGCGCTGTCGGGATTGCCGAGGGTGAGCGCTCCGGAACCGGCCTTGACCAACAGCCCATCGGAATGACCGTGATAGCACCCGTCGAACTTGATGATGCGGTCACGGCCCGTGAAGCCCCGCGCCAACCGGATCGCCGACATGGTCGCCTCGGTGCCGCTGTTGCAGAAACGCACCTTGTCGACCGAGGGCACCATCGCCTTGACGCGCCGGGCCAGGGTCACCTCCTGCGCGTGGGGAATCCCGAAACTCGTACCGCGTTCCGCGGCGTTCTGGATCGCTCGGACAATCGGAGGGGCGGCATGTCCAAGAATGGCCGGTCCCCAGGTTCCGACATAGTCGATGTAGGAGTTGCCATCCACATCGGTGACCCGGGCGCCCGAGGCGGAGGCCGCGAAAAACGGGGTGCCTCCGACGGCACGGAACGCCCTCACCGGAGAATTCACGCCACCGGGGGTGTGCTTGAGGGATTCGGCGAACAAGGCCTCGGAACGCGATCGAACGCTCATGTGTCCGGGAACGGTGCCTGCCAAACCCGCCGATGCAAAGGTCGAGTCGGAATCCCTCCGGATGCGTAGGCATCGGGGCGCCGGTGTTCGGCTCCGGGTGTTTTGATGTTCAGCCCGCCGTGTCACGAGTAGAACGACAGCAACGCCCCGGCTGGACCGGGCCCAGCACCATGCATCCCTCGCGCCAATTCCATCACTGCCCCCGATGCGGCCAACCCGTCGATCCGCCCCTCACCGGGGCTCCACTGATCTGCGCGGGCTGTGGGTTCCGCCTCTATTTCAACCCGGCCGTGGCGGTGGCCGTGTTCATTCAACGGGAAGACGGGCGGATCCTGCTGATCCGCCGCGCGAAAGAGCCCGGCGCCGGCCTGTGGGCTCCCCCGGGCGGGTTCATCGACATTGGCGAGCGGGCCGAATCGGCCGTGCATCGGGAGATCTTCGAAGAGGTGGGCCTCCGGTTGCGCGCACTCCGATACCTGTGCTCCCAACCCAACGAATATGCCTTCGGCGGTGTGACGTATCCGGTGCTGGACCTGTTCTTCACGGCCCAGGCGGTCTCCACCGAAGGGGTCACCAATGCCGAGGAAGTCCATGCCGTCGAATGGCATGAACCCCGTCTCCTGCACGGTGAGGATCTGGCCTTTCCCTCGATGAGGGCCGCATGGCAGGAGTGGCTTCGGACAAATCCCGCGTTTGCGGCCGACTCGGCCGGGGATAGCTTGGCCCGGTGATTCGCAACGTGATCTTCGATTGGTCCGGCACGCTGGTGGATGATCTGCCAGCCGTCTGGCGGGCCTCGAACCACGCCCTCGAGCAGGCGGGGGTGGCCGCGATGAGCCTCGACCAGTTCCGTCAGGAGTTCCGTCTGCCCGCCCGCGACTTCTATGTCGAGCGGGTGCCGGCGGAGGCGCTGCCGGATCTGGAGCGCTGGTTTCTCGACGGGTTCCGACAGGTTCAGGACTCGGTCACGCCCCTGCCCCACGCCCGCGAATTCCTCGAGTTCTGCCGGCAGCAGGGCCTGAAGACCTTCCTTCTGAGCGCGGTGCATCCGGCTCTGTTCGATCGGCAGGCACAGGCCTCGGGTTTCGGCCCCTTCCTCGACAAGACCTACCTCGGCGCCCACGACAAGAAAGACCTGATCGGCCGGATCCTCACCGACAATGGACTGGATCCCGAACAGACGGTGTTCATCGGCGACATGCAGCACGACATCGAGACGGCCCACCATGGGGGCGTGAAGTCGGTGGGGGTGCTCACGGGCTACGACAACCTCGACAAGCTCAGACAGGCCAAGCCGCACCTGATCGTCGAACACCTCTCCGAATTGCGCCGACATCTGGAGTCCAACGGATTGCGCCTGGAGTCCCCGACCCGGGCACGGTCGGCCTTCCCCATTCCGACGGTGGGCGCTCTCATCCATGACGACCACGGCCGGATGCTCCTCTTCAAGACCGCCAAGTGGTCGGGCCTTTGGGGCATCCCCGGCGGCAAGATCGAATGGGGTGAGGCTTCGGAAGACGCGCTGCGCCGCGAAATCCGCGAGGAGACCGGGCTCGAGGTCGATGACGTCCGCTTCGTGATGGTCCAAGATTCCATCGCCTCCACCGAGTTCTACCGCGAGGCCCATTTCATCCTGCTCAACTACACCTGTCGCGCCTTGCCGGGGCAGACGGTCGTCCTGAACGAGGAGGCCCAGGATTTCGCCTGGGTGGATGGGGATCAGGCCTTCGCCCTCCCCCTGAATATGCCCACCCGTCGGTTGTTGGAGGCCGTCCAGGGCGAGTGAGCCCCCTCTTGTCATGGATACCATCACCCTTCGAGACTTGGAGGTCTCCTACCACATCGGCGTTCCGGATGAGGAACGCGTCCATCCGCAGCGACTCCTGATCAGCGTCGAGATGGAAACCGACATCACGCAGGCCGCCGCCGGGGATGACCTGAACCACACCATCAATTACTACGCCGTGAGCCAACGGTTGCTCACGCTGGGTCAGGGACGGTCCTGGAAGTTGATCGAGACGCTGGCCAGCGACATCGCCGCCCTGGTGTTGCGCGAGTTCGGAGCCCGGAGAGTCCACGTCGAGGTGAAGAAATTCATCATCCCGGAGGCTCGGCATGTCTCGGTGCGAATCGTTCGGCCTCGGTGATTGCCAACGGCAAACCCCGAAAAGCGACTTGTCAGGGTTTCCCGAACCGTCAATTTCCCGCCCTCAGCCGGCCCCAAGCCATCCCCGGTCAGGGCCAGCGTATGGATACGGTATCGCATGGAAGAACACATCGAGGTTGAGGGCAAGGTGATCGCGGTTCTGGCCGGAACGATGTTCCGCGTCGAACTCGACAACAAACACATCGTCCTGGCGACGATTTCGGGCAAGATGCGCAAGCGCTTCGTTCGATTGACGCCGGGTGATCGGGTGAAGATGGAAATGTCTCCCTACGACCTCAACAAGGCCCGGGTCATCTGGCGGATCGGTTGAGTCGGGCCGGTGGCTCCACTGGGGGGCGATGCCGGTTCGGTCGAATCCGTTTTCCTGTTTGCCGACCTCCGGGTTTCCCGATTTTGCCGATTTTCCCGATTTTCCCAAATTCCGTGGCCCGGGCCTCGGCGACGGCGACGGTAGACATGGTCACGGACAACCCGATCCCGCCGCACCGCCACATCGGCCCCGCACGGTGAGGATGCCACCGTGCGGGCTCTGAAACGGGCTCAATTGACCTGTTCGGCAGCGGCGTCGTCTTCCTGGGACTCGCTGATCACCGGAGCGATGGCCTGGAGCTTGTCCTTGTCGGCCAGGTTGATGAGCTTGACGCCCATGGTGTTGCGACCGGCCTCGCGGATGCCCTTCACGGGGATGCGGACCATCTGCCCGCCCGAGGTGATGAGCATCAGTTCATCGGAGTCGCGCACGGTCAGGGCTCCCACCACATGGCCCGTCTTGTCGCCGGTCTTCATGGTGATGATGCCTTTGCCGCCCCGGCTTTGCTGACGGTACTCGTCGAAGCCGGTGCGCTTGCCGATGCCGTTGCCTCCGGCCACCAGCAGGGTTGAGTCGGGATCCACCAGGGCCAGCGCCACCACGGCATCGCCCTTCTCGAGTTCGATGCCCTTCACGCCACCCGCGTTGCGACCCATCGATCGGACCTGATCCTCCTGGAAGCGGATGCTCATGCCCTGCTGGGTGATAAGGACGATCTCGTTGCTGCCGTTGGTCAGGCGCACCTCGACCAGGTCGTCGCCCTTCTCCAGGTTGATGGCGATGATGCCTCCCTTGCGGACGTTCTGGAAATCGGACAACTCGGTCCGCTTGACAGTGCCCAGACGGGTCACGAAGAAGAGCTCGTTGGGCTGCTTCCAGGTGAGGTCCTCCTTGTTGGCCCCGTATTTGGAGGTCACGCGCACGAGGGTCTGGATCTTCTCTTCGGCCCGCAGTTCGAGCAGGTTGGCGATGCTGCGGCCTTTGGCGGCGCGCCCCATGTCGGGGATCTCGTGCACGCGCTCCACGTACACCCGGCCCAGGTTCGTGAAGAACATGAGGTAGTCGTGGGTGCTGCACGTGAAGAGATGCTCGATGAAGTCGCTGTCCTCGGCCTTGTCCGCCTCTCGAGTACTCATGCCGATGACCCCCTTGCCGCCGCGCTTCTGAGCCCGGTAGCTGGAAACGTTGGTCCGCTTGATCAGGCCGTTGTGGGTCAGGGTCACGATCACCCCCTCGTTGGCGATGAGGTCTTCGATGGCCATCTCGCCCTCATCGGGGATGATCTCGGACATGCGCGGACTGGCGTGCTTGTCCTTCAGCTCGCGCAGCTCCTTCTTGATGATCGAGAGCACGCGGGACTCCTTGGCGAGGATGTCCAGGAGGTCCTTGATCCGCTCGATGAGCTCGGCGTACTCGGCCTTCACCTTGTCGATCTCGAGGCCCGTGAGCTGGTAGAGGCGCAGTTCGAGGATCGCATCGACCTGACGCTCCGTGAGCGCATAGCGGCCCGAGGCGTTCAGGCGCTCCTCGCTGCGGATGAGGATGCTCCAGCGCTCCACCTGGGCGCGGGTCCACTCGAAGGCGAGCAGCTTGATGCGGGCCTCGTCGCGGGTCTTGGAGCTGCGAATGATCCGGATGAACTCGTCGAGATTGTTGAGGGCGCAGATGTAGCCCTCGAGCAACTCGGCCCGTTCCTCGGCCTTGCGCAGCTCGAAGCGGGTGCGGCGCAGCACGACCTCGCGCCGGTGCTCGATGTAGCACTGGATGATCTCCTTCAGGTTGAGGGTCTTGGGCTTGCCGTGGTCGATGGCGAGCGCATTGACGCTGAAGGTGGTTTCGAGCTGGGTGTGCTTGAAGAGGTTGTTGATGACCACGCGCGGGCTGGCGTCGCGTTTGAGCTCGATCACCAGACGGCAGTTCTCGTCCGACTCGTTCCGCATCGCCGAGATCTCGGTGATGATCTTCTCCTGCACCAGGCCGGCGATCTGCTCCTCGAGCCCGGCCCGATTCACGTTGTACGGAATCTCGGTGATGACGAGCTGCTCGCGGTTGCCCTTGATCTCCTCGACCCCGATGCGCCCGCGCAGCTTGATGCTGCCGCGACCGGTCTTGAAATAGTTCTGGATGCCCTCGATGCCGCAGATGAAGCCGCCCGTCGGGAAATCGGGGCCTTTGATGAACTTCATCAACTCCGGGATGGTGATCGCTGGATTGTCGATCTGGGCGCAGATGCCGTCGATGACCTCGCCGAGATTGTGCGGGGCCATGTTGGTGGCCATGCCGACCGCGATGCCGGTGCCGCCATTGACCAGCAGGTTCGGGAAGGCCGCGGGCAGGACCGACGGCTCCATGAGGCGCTCGTCGTAGTTCGGGACGAAGTCGACCGTGTCCCGATCCATGTCGGTCATCAGGGCCGCA
>JACCEE012636653.1_pt1 | contig 13091 bp, 7 predicted proteins | sample 7449931 | NCBI WGS metagenome assembly JACCEE01 (sample SAMN15323457, study PRJNA562643) | freshwater metagenome | isolation source: river surface water | place: USA:Blue River Watershed | collected 2017-08-19 | reverse complement strand
CGTTGCGTGCGGTGTCGGCGCTTCGCCCGAAGACGGCGTACGCGCCCGGAGCCATGTAGACGTCGGTCGTCATCGTGAAGGCGTCCGTCGCGCCGTCGGTCACGCGCCAGCCGCACATGCGCAGCGGCGCGCCCGACGCATTGTAGACCTCGAACCACTCGCCGTCGGTGTCCGCCACGCGGTAGGGGTCGCGCAGGAACTCGGTGATGACGACGTCGCCGGGCAGGATCAACCCTTCGTCGCAGGCGTCGTCACAGTCATCGTCCTCGGCGTTGCGGGGCTCCGTCGCGCCGGGGTGGATGCCCGCGTGCGTGTCGTCGCAGTCGTCGGCGAGTGCGTAGCCGTCGCTGTCCTGGTCGTTGTCGTTGCCGTCACAGTCCTGATCGACCCCGTCGTACCAGAGCTCGCGCGCGCCGGGGTTCACGGTCGCGTGGAGGTCGTCACAGTCCTCCGCGATGCCGTAGCCATCGCCGTCCCGGTCGTCGTCCCGGCCATCGCAGTCGGCATCCAGGCCGTCGTACCAGACCTCGCGCTCGCCGGGGTTGCGCGCTGCGTCGAGGTCGTCGCAGTCCACCGCGACGCCGTAGCCGTCCTCGTCGCGATCGTCGTCCCGGCCATCGCAGTCGTCATCGACCCCGTCGTACCAGGTCTCCGTCGCGCCGGGGTGTACGCCGCGGTCGAGGTCGTCACAGTCCTCGGCGATGCCGTAGCCGTCGCGGTCCATGTCGTCGTCACGGCCATCACAGTCCGCGTCGACGCCGTCGTACCAGGTCTCCGTCACGCCGGGGTTTACGCCCGGGTCGGTGTCGTCGCAGTCGTCCGCGCGCGCATAGCCGTCGCGGTCCTGATCGTCGTCCCGACCGTCACAATCCTGGTCGACGCCGTCGTACCAGGTCTCCGTCGCGCCGGGATGCACCGTGGCGTCCGTGTCGTCGCAGTCCGTGCCGTGCAGGTGGCCGTCACCGTCCTGATCGTCGTCGCGTCCGTCGCAGTCGTCGTCGGTGCCGTCGTACCACACCTCGGGGGCGCCGGGGCGTACCCGCGCGTCCGTGTCGTCGCAGTCCGTGGCGATCGGGTAGCCGTCGAGGTCCTGGTCGTCGTCCCGGCCGTCGCAGTCTTGGTCGACGCCGTCGTACCACGCCTCCGCCGCGCCGGGGCTGACCGTCGTGTCGGTGTCGTCGCAGTCCTCGACGAATGCGTAGCCATCGCGATCCTGGTCGTCGTCGTTGCCGTCGCAGTCCTGGTCTACGCCGTCGTACCAGACCTCGGTCTCGGCGGGGTTGCGCGCCGCGTCTCCGTCGTCGCAGTCCTCGGCAAAGACGAAGCCGTCCCCGTCGCGGTCGTCGTCACGCCCGTCGCAGTCCTGATCGACACCGTCGTAGCACCGCTCCGTCGCGCCCGGGTAGATGCCGGCGTCGCTGTCGTCACAGTCGCCGTCGAGCTCGGTGAGGCCGTCCCCGTCGTCATCGTAGAGGATGGTGCCGTCGTCGCGCGTGCCGTCGCAGTCCTCGTCACGGCCGTCCGGGGTCTCGGTCGCGCCGGGGTAGGTGAGGGGGTCGGCGTCGTCACAGTCGCCGTCGCACGTGCGTACGCCGTCGTTGTCCTCGTCGAAGCATCCCTCGACGGTCACCTGCGCCGAGCACACGGCGGTGCGTCCGCCGGGATCCGTCGCCCGCAGCGCCAGGTCGTGCTCGCCGATCGCGAGATCGAGGTCCTCGAGCCGCACGACGCCGGAGGAATCCGTCGCGCCGCTCCACAGCGTGACGCCCTCCGCCTCGAGGGAGATCGCGAGCGTGGACGCGTCGTCGTCCGGATCGGACACCACCGCTGAGAAGGGCAGCAACGCATCTTCACGAACCACGGCGCCATCCGTCGGCGCGTCAATGACGCACGCGGGCGCGAAGGTCTGCCGCGGCACGAGCTCCACGGTCGCCGACCCGACTTCGCCCTGCGTGTCGGTCACGTTCAGGGTCAGGGGCTGGGCGCCCTGCGTGAGCGTGATCGTCACGGCAAAGTTGCCGCCCGGACAAGCCTCCGACGACCCCGTTCCGTTGAACAACGTGCCGTCCGCCCCGGCGACCACGCTCACGGCGAGCTGGTCGAGCTCGTCCTCGTCGGCCACCTGGGCGCAGGCCAGGAAAGGCTCGCCAGGCCGGAAAGAACCGCCGTCGGTCGGGCTGATCCACGCCACCGAGGGCGCGTCGTTCGAGGAACCGAGCTTCGCGTCGCTGCAGCCGGCGAGGACGAGGAGGGTGACGACGTGGCGAGGCATGCGTCGCCTGCTAGCCGCTTCCGTGGCGCGCGCCCATCCGGAGGTGCGCGTCCCCAAGCGCCGCGCTAGGTCGTCGACATGTCCAACGGCGCTGTTCCACCCCGTCGCCTGTCTGCGTGGACGCGCTTGTTGCGTGCCCTGCGGGCGCTCTGGATCGGGCCGAGGCCGGAGCTCGCCGTGACGACGCCTGCGCCGCCGATGGCGGAGGCGTCCTCGACGGACAGCCCCGCCGCGCTCGCGGAGCTCCCCAACGGCGCGAACCCCGGTCCTTGGGAGGGCGCCGAGGCCGCGGTCTCGGCGGACGCCGACGCGGCGCGTACGGCGCTGCTTGATCGACTGTACGCGACCTTGGACGGTCTGCAGGCGGAGGGGGATCGACTGTTCATTCAGCGGCTGATCCGTGAATGTAGCGGTCGTAAGTTGGATTTCCCTTTGTTTCCGGACGTCGCGCTGCAGCTCGACGCGGTGCTGCGAGGCAAGGAGCCGCCGGTGGCGGACGTGCTTCGACTGGTGCGTCGGGATCCGGATTTGGTTCGGCGCGTGTGGCAGCAAGCCTCGGGAGCGCAGTTTGGTCGCAAGGCCGAGACCCTGGAAGAGGCCCTCATGCGCCTCGGGTACAACCACATCTGGCGCATCGGCATGGGCGCCTGCATGAACGCGCCCGTGTTTCGCGTGCGGGGCTACCAGGGCGAGGTCAACCATGTGCGCGCCGTGGGCATCGTGGCCGGCGAGGTCGCGCACACGGTGTGCCCGACCGGGGACGCCTACCTCGCGGGATTGCTCCACGGCGTCGGGAAGTTGCTGGTGTACAGGGCCGCGGCGGTGCGTCCGGACGCACCGGCGCCGTCCCCGGCGCTCGTCACGCAGGTGGCGCAACGGCACCATCCCAGCATCGGCGTGCTGGTCGCCGATTCCTGGAACCTCGGCGAGGGCGTCGCCTTCGCGGTGGGGGGCTGGCCCGACGAGGCGCTCGTCTCCCTCCAGGAGCACGCGGTGGCGCGTGCTGTCCGCGCAGCGTGCATCGCATCCCACGCAGCGGCCGAGGCCCGCGCGGGTCGCGAAGTGGGCGGCGTGATGGCCATCGTCCGCATGGAGGGCTCTCCCGCGCTCGACGCTGGCAAGCTCATCGCGAAGGCCAACGCGGCCTGGGATGGCCTCAGCGAGGGCGAGACCGCCGCCTGAACGTTCGTCAGGGCGTGAGCGCAGCCCGGCTGGTCTCCGCGAGCGTGCGCAAGCCCGCGTGGTTCATCGCCGCTGCATGGGTGGCCAGCGCGTCCCAGGCCGCGATGGCCGCCTCGCGCCGCTCGTCGTCTTCGGGGGCTTCGGTGAGCGCAACATGGGCCAGGGCCGCGTCGGCCTCGAGCAACTCGGCCGTGGCGATGTCCTTCTCGGCGCCGTCGAGCGTGCTCAGGCGGTTGCGCGCGGCGGTCGCGGAGGCCCTCGCGCCGGCCTGATCGCCGGCGGAGGCCCGCATGCGCGCGTCGGTCGCGAGCAGTTCGGCGGCCGTCTCGAGACCCGGCGTGGCGAGGAGCCCGTCGAGGGCCGTGCGGGCGGCGCTGAGGTCGCCGCGCTTCTGGGCGTCGACGAGCAGGTAGCGAAGGGCCATGGCGCGCTCCGGCCCCGCAGGGACCGCGTTGAGCGTGGCACGCTCCTCCGAGGCGAGTGTCCCTGCCCAGGCATCTTCATGCACGGAGGCCCAGGTCGCCTGCGTGCCCGGAATGGTCATCTCGAGCAGCTGGGAAGCGACGCGGGGCGGCGATTCCTGCACCGCGATGAGCGCTGGCGCTGGAGGCACCGGGCGCGGCGGGCGCGCCATCTCGCTCGCCCACATCACCACGGCCAGCCCGAGCAGCGCGCTCGCGCCGAGGACGATGCCCATCTGCCAGAGGGGTCGCGTCGGTGCCGGCGCGTAGGGGCTCGCCGGCGGCGGTGCGGACGACGTCGCTGGCGCAGGGACGTTCGGGTGGGGACTCCCCATCGGCGCGGTCGGGCTCGGCCGTGCGACTGCACCCAGACCCGCCGGAGCGCTGAGGTTCGGGCGCGGTCGTGCGCTCTGGCGCGGCGCCTGGGCCGGCTCACCGCTGACGACCGGGACGGAAGGTGAACCTTCACGCGGTTGGGGACGTACTTCGGCGCGTTGTACGCCCCGGAGGTGATCGTAGGTGTCTTCGTCGGGGACGGGGAGTCGCAGCGCCGGAGGGGCGCCGGATCCGCTGCGGTACATCGCCGGCTCTGGCAGGATCGCCGCCGCGGTCGTCTCCGGTGCGGAGGAGGTCACGAAGGCGCCGACGGGGGACGCTCCTGCCTCCCGGCCGCTCGCGCGGGGCGCCGCCGTCCTGGTCACGAACAAGGGCGGGGGGGCCGCCTGCTCCTTGGTGTCCTCGTCGAGGATCCCCAACGCCACGAGCGGCTTGGCTTCCACCTTGGGCGCCGTCACCTCGGCAGGATCCTCGAAGGACTGCGGGTCGGTGCGCTCTTGCACATCGGTCGCCTCGTCCGGGTCGACCACGCTCGGTGCTGGAACGTGAACCGCGTCCATCACCGTCTGCAGGAAGCTCTCCGTGTCGGCGTGGATGGTGCTGAACGGAAACCTCGACATGAGCCCGCGCAGCCCGTCGCGCAGGGCGAACGCGCGTTGCGTACGCGCCGCGGGGTTCGGTTGGAGGGCGCCACGAAGCACGTCGTCGATGCCGGGCACGGTGGCGGCCAGCTCCTGCAGACGCGCGTGCACGTCGCCGGCGTTGCGGATGCGATGCAGCGTCTGGACGTTGTTCGCGCCGCGGAAGAGCGGCTGCAACGTCAGCATCTCGTAGAGCATCGCCGCGAGCGAGAACACGTCGAGGGCGGGGGTGAGCCGCTCGTTCTCGGTGAGCGCCATGGTCTGCTCTGGCGCGAGGTACTCGATCCGTACGGGGACGGGCGCCGTGAGGGAGCCGACCACGGGGCTGCGCCCCAGTCCGTACGAGCCGATTCGGACGCTCCCCTGCGCCGTGACGTAGATCGCGCCTGGCTTGAGCGACAGGTGAAGCACGTTCGGCTCGCCCGTGGCCTTGCCGGCGCGTCCGTGCAGGGCCTCCAGGGCGTTGCACATCTGCACGCCCAGGTGGAGCGCGACATGCGCTGGCATCGTGCGACGTTGCTGGCGGCACGAGGCGAGGATGCGCTCGAGGCTCATGCCGTCCACGACCTCTTCGATCACCAAACGCTCGCCTTCCACCCTCACGATGTCGACGACGCGCACCAGCAGGGGATGGGCGTGGTCGAGCAGGTCACCGACCCGACGCTCCACCTCCGCCAACTTCTGGGTGTCGCGGCACACCCACGGCAGCACGCGTCGTACGATCACGCGACGGCTCCGTTGGTTCGCGTGGACGCCCAGGTACGTCTCGGCGAGGCTCCCCGAGCCGAGCTTCCGCTGCAGGGTCAGCGGTCCGATGGTGTGGGGGAGCAACAGCACGACGTCGTCCGAATGGGCGCTCCATAGTGGAACACCGCCCGAAGGTCAAGCGTGCCCGGCGGGTCGATGAAGCCGACGGGTCGCCTGCGACGTCGTCAGGCAAGCGTGCACGTCATCGGTCAAGAAGATGACAAGCGCGATGTGATCTGGGGATGGAGCGGCGGGCTTCGAGGGCTTCCGGCCGCGGAGGCGCCACCGCACGAAGCGGCGGCCCCCTCCGCAACGGAGCGCCCATGTGCAGAACCTCCCCTCGTTCGCTTCTTCTCGCCTTCGGCCTGGCGGGTTGCTCGCCGGGACTCGACCCGGTGGCAGGCCTCGCGGGCCGCGCGACGGACCCCGTGCCGGACGGCGCGTCGGACGACCTTCCGTCCGACGAGGACGGTGATACCGCCGCGACGTCCGAGCCGGACAGCGGCGCGGACAGCGCCACGCCGGAAGACACGGAGGCGTCCCCCGAAGCGTCCGGTTCGCCGCTCGCGGGGCTCCGTCTCTTCGTGGACCCGGCCTCGCGCGCGGCCCAGCAGGCGCAGTCATGGGCCGACTCCCGGCCACAGGATGCGGAGCTGATGCGCAGGATCGCCGAGCAGCCCGTGGCGATGTGGCTCGGCGCGTGGAGCGGGAACGTGCGCGACGCCGTCACGACGCGACAGGCCGCCGCGAAGGCCGCCGACAGCGTCGCCAGCTATGTCGTCTACAACATCCCGCAGCGGGACTGCGGAGGCTACAGTTCGGGAGGCACCCGCGACGCGGCCGGCTACCGCGCCTGGGTGCAGGACATCGCGACGGGGCTTGGCGGATGGCCATCGATCGTCGTCCTGGAGCCGGACGCGCTGACCCTGACGAGCTGCCTCGACGAGGCTGGCCTCGCGGAGCGTCAGGCCATGCTGCGCGATGCGGGGGACCTGCTGTCGCAAGCAGGCGCGTCCGTGTACCTCGACGTCGGCCATTCGGCGTGGCTCACGCCTGACCAGGCCGTCACCGCGCTTGCGGGCGTGGGCCTCGATGGCCTCGCGGGCTTCGCGGTGAATGTGAGCAACTTTCGTGCGGACGATGAACTTCTGCTGTGGGCGGGAACCGTCGCGAGCCGAACGGGAGCGCGCTTCATCCTCGACACGAGCCGCAACGGACTCGGGCCGGAGGGCAACACCTGGTGCAATCCCTCGGGCCGCGCGTTGGGCTTGCCGCCTGACACCGATCCACCGGAGGCGGGGCTCGACGCGCGCCTCTGGGTGAAGGCCCCCGGGGAGAGCGATGGGAGCTGCAATGGCGGGCCTTCCGCGGGGACGTGGTGGCCGGAGTACGCGCTGGGCTTGGCGCAGCGCGCTCCGTGGACCACCGCCGCGGCTACCGCGCTGCGTTAGGCTGCGCGCATGGCGTCGGGGATCTCGCTCGTGCTCGGTTCGCTGCTCGCGTGCTCCGGCCCGCGTGCCGGAATCGTGCACGTCGAGGCTCCCGGCCATGTCGCCCTTCAGGGCTACAGCGGAGGATCCTGGACGCTCGTGCTCGGCGCGGAATCACGGGCGCTCCGCGGCGCCGAAGCCGTCGTCGTCGAGGTGCGCGGGCCGCGCCTCGCGGGGAGAATCTGGGTGCGCGACTGGCGTGTGCTCGACGCGGGCGATGGCTCGGGCGGCTTCGTCGGCGAGGTGCGCGCCCACGGCTCCCGGATGGTGATCGACGATCGCAACTCCGGCACGACGCTGCTGCTCGACGACCGGGCCGCGGCCTCGATGCGCGCGTTGGATGGCGCCGTCGTGCTGGTGGAGGGCCATGTCGTCGGCGGTGGCATGGTCGAGGTGATGGCCTACCGCGTCCTCGAGGCCGCTCCGACGGACGTCTCGGCGCGTTAGTACGCGCGCGGAGGCTACGATGCCGCGTCTCGCGCTCCTCTCCGTCTCGGACAAGCGTGGCCTGATCCCGTTCGCGAGGGGGCTGGTCGCCGAGGGGTTCACCCTGCTCAGCACGGGCGGCACGAAGTCGGCCCTCGAGGAGGCGGGCGTCCCGGTCACCGCGGTGTCGGCGTACACCGGCGCGCCCGAAGTGTTCGGCGGGCGGGTGAAGACGCTTCACCCGCGCATCCATGGCGGCCTCCTCGGTCGCCGCCGTGTGGACGACGAGGTGGCCGCCGCCCACGGGATCGCCTGGATCGACGTGGTCGCCGTGAACCTGTACCCGTTCGCCGCGACGGTCGCCGGGGGGGCCGATCTCGCCGATGCGGTCGAGCAGATTGACATCGGCGGGCCGGCCATGGTGCGCGCCGCGGCCAAGAACCACGCGAGCGTGCACGTCGTCGTCGACCCTGACGACTACGACGCCGTCCTCGAGGACCTCGAGCGCGACGTGCCCGCCCTTCGTGGACGTCTTGCCGTGAAGGCCTTTCGCCACACCGCGGTCTACGATGCCCAGGTGTCGTCCTGGCTGGGCGCGCAGCTGGATCCCGAGGACACGCTCCCGAGCGCGTGGGCGCTGCCGCTGACGCGCGTCCAGGGACTCCGCTACGGCGAGAACCCCCATCAGGACGCGGCGTTCTACGCGGTCTCCGGCGAAGGAGGACGCAGCCTCGCGCGGGCGCGTCAGCTGCAGGGCAAGGAACTTTCGTTCAACAACCTCGCCGACCTCGATGCGGCCGTGCGAACGGTGTTCGACCTCGAGGGGCCCGGCGCGGTCGTCGTGAAGCACATGAACCCCTGCGGCGCGGCGACGCATCCGGCGGGGGGCGGGCCCGCCTTCACGCTGGCGCTCTCGGCGGACCCCGTGAGCGCCTATGGGGGCATCCTCGCGCTGAACGTGCCCGTCGACGGCGCCATCGCAGCGACGATCCTCGAGACGCGCGTGTTCTTCGAGGTCATCGTGGCGCCGGGCTTCGACCTTGACGCCCAGGCGGCGTTCTCGCGGCGTCCGAACCTGCGCGTCGTGGCGTTGCCGGACGATTGGGCGAGCGTGGGGCCCTCCGGCTTTGACCTCCGGCGCGTGCAGGGCGGCGTGCTCGTGCAAGCGTGGGACCACGCCCACACGACGGCGTGGCGCACCGCGCTCCGTGCACCGAGCGACGACGAGACCCTTGCGCTTCGCTTCGCCTGGGCCGTGTGTCGGAACGTGAAATCCAACGCGATCGTGCTCGCCCGGGCCGAGGCGGACGGCGCCTGCGTCCTGAACGGGGTGGGCGCCGGTCAGATGAGCCGCGTTGATGCCGTGCGCCTCGCGGTCGCGAAGGCGACCCGCGCCACCGAGGGATCCGTGCTCGCCTCGGACGCGTTCTTTCCGTTCGCCGACGGCGTCGAGGTCGCCATCGCCGCGGGCGTCACCGCGATCGCGCAGCCGGGAGGCTCGGTTCGTGACGAGGAGGTCGTCGTCGCGGCCGGCGCTGCGGGCCTCGCGATGCAGATGACCGGCGCACGGCACTTTCGCCATTGAGGAAAATCGGGTAGTACGGAGTCAGAGGAGGCCTCATCGCGTCCGCGGTCATGATGCCCTGCGCCCGGTGCGGAAGGCCTGTCGAGGCCTCTCCGGGAAGGCTCGTCGCGGCTTGTGGACGCTGTGCCTACGGGTCGGTGCTCGTCGCCGAGGTGCGCAAGGGTGCCCAGCGAAGGAACCTCGCGCCCGAAGACATCACGCGTGGCGTGCGCGCCGGGGAGATCGTGGGAACGGACTGGATCAGCGACGGCGTCGTCGCGCCCTGTCCCGTGGCGGCCCACCCCGACTACCGTTCCATGTTCCTGCCCGGCATGCTGCAGGTGCCCGTCGAGGACCTCACGCCTGGCTTCGTGGTGCGCGCGCGTCGGGTCGTCTCTTGGGCGGTGCAGGCCGCGGCGCTCGCGTTGCTCACCGCCGTGGCGACGGGCGCGCTCGCCGTCGCGGCAGTCGGGCCGGAAGAGGTGGCCTACCGCGTCCTGGTCCGTCTCGATGCCGAACGTGCGCGCGAGGATCTCTCGAGCGAAGCCCGCGCGCTCCTTCGTGGCGAGGCGCCCGAGGAGCCGCGCGCCACCTTGCTCGCGGACGCCTGGCGAGCCTGGGGCGAGGGGTCTCCCGAGGGCTTGGCGCGCGCCGTGGACTTCGCGCGTCGGGCTTCCGTTCGCGCGCCGGATGACGCGGAGAGCTGGGGGACGCTCGCGTACTTCCTGTCGGTGGAACGTGGCTCCGAGCGCTTGCGGGTGTCGGCGGCCACGCGTGCGCAGGTGTTGGATCCGTCGGCCTCTGCCGTGCAGCTCGCCGCCGGTGGCGAGCATCTGGCGCACGGCGACCTGTTCCGGGCGATGGCCCATGCACGCGCGTGCTTGGCGGCTGCGCCTGCCATGCTTCCGTGCCGCGAGCTCGCGCTCGAATCGGAGCCCGATGCGCGTGAGACGGCGGCTCGCCGGATGGCGGAGTTCGACGCGCTCGCCGCACAGTGGCCGGCGAACCTTCGGCTGCGCGCGCACGCTGCGCGCCTCGCGGTGCTGATCGACGCACCGACGGCGGAGCGTCGTCTCGCCGAGGCGCGCGCCCTGATGCCCGACGACGTGCCTCTTCGCGTGGCCGAGGCCCAGCTCCGTTACCGCGACGGCGAGGTCGATGCCGGTCGTGACCTTGTGGCCACGGTTGCGCCGGGCATCAACCCGGCGGTCGTGCTCGGTGAGGCCGAGGCGGCCCTGCAGGAGGCGAACCCGCAGCAGGCGCTTGCGGCGCTGGCGGCGCTCTCGGGGGGGCAGTCGCCGGATCTCGGAGAGGAGATTGCGCTGCGCCGGGTGGGCGCTCAGGCGCGGGTGCTCTTGGCTGGGGTAGGCGGGCCGGGCGTTCGTCAGCGCCGTCAGGAAGCCCTCGCTGCGGTGGAGCACCTCATGGAGCTGGATGCCGTGGCCGCATCGACCGTGCAGGTGGCCATGCTGCTGGCGGAGATCGAGGGGCGCCCCGCCGACGGCGATCGCGCATGGAGCCGGCTGGACACGCGTGCGTCGTCACGTCGGGACGTTGCACGGGTATGGGCGACGCGCTCCGTGGTGTTGCTCAGCCGTCAGGATCTCTCAGGCGCCCGGATCGCTGCAACCGACGCCGTACACGCTGACGGCACCGAAGTGGCGCCGCACGTCGTCAGGATGGTGGTGTCCTCGCTCACGCGCGACGTCGGCGCGCTGGAGGCCGCGTCTCGCGATGTCGCCCGCCTTCCCGACCTACGTCAGGCACGAAGGCTTCCGCAGGGTGGGGCTACGGAGGTGGAGCCTCCTTGGGGCGAGGCCAACCGTGCCGTCGCGGCGTTCGCGAGGCTCGCGCCTGCTCCCGTGGGGCTGGCGACGGCCGTCGCGCGCGCCGATGCGGCACTCGACATCTTGCGGGGGCGTGCGGCGACTGCGACGGGCCTGCAAGGGTCGGAAGCCGTGGACTTCGCGCTCCGGGCCCGCGGCTACCAGCGCACCAACCAGCCCCGCGCCGCGGTGCGCGCCGCCCAGCAGGCGGTCGCGCTCGAGCCTGGAGAGGCCCACTGGCGCCTGCTCCTCGCGGAGACCAGCGTGCAGGACCAGGACTGGAAGCAGGCGGTGGACGCGCTGATGGCCGCGCGGCGTCTGGGACTGGGCGACGACGCCTACGTCGACGCGCTCGAAGCCGAAGCTGCCTCGGCCCTGGGCCAGGAGGCCCGCCTTCACGAAGCGGCGCGTAGGGCTGTCGCGGCGGATCCGCTCGATGTGGCCACGAGGAAGTTGCTGCGCCGGGGACAGGTGCAGTAGGAGAGCGTTCGATGCGGATCTTGATCGTAGGGGGCGGAGGTCGCGAGCACGCCTTGGCGTGGAGTCTCGCGCGCAGCGGACACACACTGAGATTCACCCACGACAACGCCGCGTTCGCGAAACTTGGCGCGCGTGTGTCGGACGAGCCGTTGCTCGCCGCCGAGGGCGTCGACCTGGTCGTCATCGGGCCGGAGGCGCCGCTCGCCGACGGTCTCGTTGACGCGCTCACCGCGCGCAACGTGCCCTGTTTCGGGCCCGTCCAGGCCGCGGCGCGCCTCGAGACGAGCAAGGTGTACGCGAAGGCGTTCTGCGCCCGTCACGCGCTCCCGACCGCGGCGTCGCGCGTCGTTCGTGACCCCGCGGAGGTCGTAGGCACCTGGGTCGTCAAGATGGACGGACTCGCCGCCGGGAAGGGTGTCGTCGTGGCCGAATCGGAAGCCGAGACGCGCGAGGCCGTGGCAAGGTTCGCCGCGGCGCGTCCCGGGGCGGACATCCTGCTCGAGGAGCGCCTTGAGGGGCCGGAGCTCAGCGTGCTCGTGCTCAGTGACGGCACGCGCATCGCGCCGTTGCCGCCGGCCCGCGATCACAAGCGCCGCCACGACGGTGACGAAGGTCCCAACACGGGTGGGATGGGGGTGGTCGCTCCCGCCAACGTCACCCCGGACCTGTTGGCGGAGTGCCACGCGATCCTCGCGCGTGCCGTCGAAGGCATGGCGGCCGAGGGCACCCCCTACCGCGGCGTGCTTTACGGCGGGTTCATGCTCACCGCGCAAGGCCCACGTCTCCTGGAGTTCAACGCCCGTTTCGGGGATCCGGAGTGCCAGGCCATCGTGTCGCTGCTTGACGAGGACCTTGCGCCGTGGCTCTTCGGGGCGGCCGTGGGACGGCTCCCCGAGGGCACGGTGCGTGTGCGGGACGGTGTGGCCGTGTGCGTCGTCGTCGCGGCGTCGAGCTACCCCGACGCGCCCTGCGACGTCATGCTCGAGGGGCTCCCGGCGGAATCGGACGATCTCCGCGTGTTTTTCGCCGGGGTGCAGCGCGCCTCGGACGGAGGGCTTCGTGCCCGCGGCGGACGGGTCCTGAACCTTGTTGGAACCGGGCCGACCGTCGCGGCTGCGAGGATGCGCGCCTACCACGCGACCCGCGAGGTGCGGTTCGTCGGTGCGTGCTGGCGCACGGACATCGGGGCCACCACATGAGCCTGTGGGAGCGCGTGGCGTGAGCCTGGCGAGCGAGGCTTACACCTGCGAGGAGCCCGCGCCCGGGGTGTGCGTTTGGCAGCCGCGGAAGGGGCATCGGTTTGGTCAGGAGGTCTACCTGCTGGCCCACTTCGCGCTCGAGGGAGGCGTCGCTCGCACCGCGGTCGACCTCGGGGCCGGCAGCGGCATCCTCGCGCTGTTGCTCGCCAGCCAGGGGGTGGACGTCATCGCTGTGGAGCGGGAACCTCGCTGGTGGCCGCTTCTGGAGGAAGCCATCCGCGTCAGCGAGGTTTCGGGTCGGGTACGCCTGCATCGTGGCGACGTCCGCGACGCGGATCTTGCCGAGGTGGTCGGCGAGGCGGACCTCGTGGTGACGAACCCGCCGTACTTCCCGCCGGCGGGGACGGTCTCGCCCGACAGCTGGCGCGCCAGCGCGCGGAGCATGCTCCATGGCGACACGCGCAGCT
>JACCEE012264763.1_pt1 | contig 13093 bp, 11 predicted proteins | sample 7449931 | NCBI WGS metagenome assembly JACCEE01 (sample SAMN15323457, study PRJNA562643) | freshwater metagenome | isolation source: river surface water | place: USA:Blue River Watershed | collected 2017-08-19 | reverse complement strand
CTGTAAAGCGAAATGCACCCAACTTGCTAGACGGAATCTCTTCGGCAACCTTTCGTCAGATTGGAGATGGAGATGCTGCCTCTGCGGTAAAGCGTGTAACGGGCGTTTCCATTGAAGGGGGAAAATACGTGTATGTCCGTGGCCTAGGTGATCGCTACACCAAAACCGTATTGAACGGAGTGGATATTCCTGGTCTGGACCCTGACCGAAATACCATCCAAATGGATATTTTTCCTACGAATGTGATTGACAACATTGTGGTTTCCAAGTCCTTTACTGCGGAGCTTCCTGCGGATTTTACTGGAGGCGTGGTAGATATTGAAACTAAAGATTTTCCTGAAGAGAAAACATTTAGATTGAGCCTTTCGGGAGGAGTCAATCCTTCCATGCACTTCAACAAAAATTACTTGACCTACCAAGGTGGAAAGACCGACTGGTTGGGTTATGATGACGGTACCCGTGCCAACCCTACCGGCGGAAGAACTGATATTCCCCAGTTTGCTGAAGTAATTGGTAATCCTAATGGAGCAAAAGGGCAAGAATTTCAGCAGTTGCTTAGAGGATTTAACAAAACCTTAGGAGCATCTACCCAAACTTCCATGATGGATTTTGGTTTGGGCCTTTCATTCGGAAATCAACTTGTTAGGCCAAAAGCAACTTGGGGTTACAATGCCGCCCTGACCTACAAAAACGATACGGAGTTTTATCAGGATGCGCAATTTAACTTGTTTGCTAAGCCGATTGATTCCAATCAAAATGAATTGGAGGCACTACAAATCCAGTCTGGTAACTATGGTGTAAATAGTGTTCTTCTTGGTGGAATAGCAGGAATCGCTTTGAAAACGAAGGTATCCAAATTCAAACTCAACTTTTTACACCTTCAGAACGGTGAATCAAAAGCCGGTATTTTTGACTATGAAAACTCAAACCTTGGCGCCAACTACGAAGCAAAGCAATACAATCTAGAATACAGCCAGCGTGGGCTTACTAGCATCTTGCTATCTGGTAATCACTTTCTAAAGGGAAATGCATGGGAAATTAACTGGAAGTTAGCTCCTACGCGCTCTACTATTGAAGATCCAGACATTCGTTTTACTCGTTTTAGATTGCCAACCAATACCATCTCTCCAGAAGTAGGCTTGCCTGCTCGAATCTGGAGAAACTTGGAAGAAAACAATCTGGTTGGTAAACTAGACCTTGCTAAAAATACGAGCCTTTGGAACCAAGATGCGAAGTTCAAATTTGGAGGTTCCTACGCCTTTAAGGAACGTGATTTTGAGATTCAGTCCTTCCAATTCCCAACAGGTACAATTCCGTTAGATGGAAATCCTAATTCAGTTTTGAAGGAGAGCAATTTGTTCTCTGCTACCAATAGAAATGGGGTGCGTTACAACCCGGATTTTATTCCAAACAACCCAAATAAATTTCAGTCTAACCTCACCAATATCGGTGGTTATGCAAGTATGGAAGCCAACCCATTGGCTAAATTGAAGGCTATTGTGGGGGTTCGTGTTGAGAAGTATACGCAATTCTATTCTGGAACCAACCAAAATGCAACCATTGTATTTGACCAGGAAAAAGTATTGGATGATTTGGATTTCTTCCCAACTTTGAATTTGGTATTGGCGCTAAAGGAGGCTCAGAACTTAAGGTTCTCAGCCACTCGGACTATTGCGCGTCCTTCCTTCAAGGAACTTTCTTTTGCTGAAATTATTGATCCCATTACAGGTAGAACTTTTGTAGGGGGTTTGTTTCAAGAAACCACTAATTCAGGGAAAGAAATCCTCTGGGATGGGAATTTGCAGTCTACCCGCATCAACAACTTTGACGTACGTTGGGAAATGTTCCAACCCAAAGGGGAAATGTGGTCTGCAGGGGTGTTCTACAAAACCTTTGATAATCCTATTGAAATCGTACAGTTCCTTTCTGACCCAGGATCTTTTCAGCCAAGAAACGTAGGAAATGGTACTGTGCTTGGTCTTGAATTGGAATTCAGAAAGTCCTTGAAGATGATCAGCCCTACCCTAGAAAAATTCCTTTGGACAAGCAATATTACCTTGACCGAGTCTCAAATTTCCATGTCAGCTACCGAAAAAAGATCTCGTCAGTTGACTGCAAGAGAAGGACAAAAAATCGGTGATACGCGTGATATGGCAGGCCAGGCACCATATATTGTGAATACTGGAATTGCCTATTCCGATTACAGTACAGGTTGGGAAGCGGGTATTTACTACAATGTGCAGGGACCTACCTTGAACATGGTTGGTTTTGGTAACCGTACGGACACTTACGCAGTGCCTTTCAATTCCTTGAACTTGAATGTCAACAAGACCTTCGGTGCAGACGAGCGCATCCGTACCAGCTTGGGTGTTCAAAACCTATTGAATGACAAGCGTGAATTTATCTTCAGTTCTTACGGTGCTCAGGATCAGTTCTTCACCCAGCTTGCTCCAGGTATGCGTGTCAACTTTAGTGTAGGATTTTCTTTCTAAGCTCAATTGACCAAATTTGAAAGCCACCTCCAGGTGGCTTTTTTTATGCCTAGCGGAAAGAATAGGAATGAATTCCCCAAATATTCGGTACTTTTCCGACTATGAAAAAATTGACCTTATGCTTTGTTGTGCTCCTGTACCTAGGAAGCCTGCCTCAAGTTTTCGCTCAAGAAAAAGCTCCTTCCAAGCAGTTTTGGGACCTGCTCTCTACCCACTGCGGAAAAGCCTACGAAGGCAAGTTGGTATCTCCCGAATCAGATCCCCGTTTTGCTGGAAAGTTGGTCATGCATGTGCGCAGTTGTGAGGATGGGCGCCTTCGGATTCCTTTTTTTGTAGGAGAAGATTTATCTCGTACTTGGGTGTTGACAATGGATGAGCAGCAGCTCATTCAACTCAAGCATGACCATCGTCATGCAGATGGATCGGAAGATGCGGTGACGCAATACGGCGGTAAGGCGACAAACATGGGTTCGGCAAGCACGCAATTTTTCCCAGCGGACACCTTTACTGCGGGTATGCTACCGGCTGCCGTAGGGAATGTATGGTGGATTACAGTGGATGACACTTCCTTTACTTACAACTTGAGAAGACTTGGGTCTGCTACGCTATTCTCAGTACGATTTGACCTGACCAAGCCCATCGATACCCCTGCTGCTCCCTGGGGCTGGGTAGATTGATGAAGAGGCTTCTCATCTCTTGAGAGTATAAAAAAAATAATTTCACGCAAAGGAGCAAAGCCGCCAAGGGCATAACCTATCTCTTTGCGCCTTCGCGTCTTTGCGCGCTAATTTTCCCTAACAGTACTGCTCGAGGAGCACATCCACAATGCGCTCGGCGGTCTTGCCATCCCAAAGCGGGATTCCCTGGTACTGTTTCCACTCCCCTCGGAGAATTTGATCCAGGTAGGGCTTTAATTTTTTGGGATCGGTACCCACGAGCACATTCGTACCGAGGTGAATGGTCTCGGCCCGCTCCGTACTATCCCGTAGCGTCAGGCAAGGCACATTCATCACCGAGGCTTCTTCAGTCACTCCGCCCGAATCCGTGATGATGCCCTTGGCGTGCTGCACGAGGTAGTTAAATTCCAAGTAGCCTAGCGGGCTGATCAAGTGGAGGTTTGGCGCTGAGATTCCCAAGCGCTCCAGGTTTTTGGCGGTGCGGGGGTGAACCGGGAAAATCAAAGGCAGTCCGGCTGTTCCATCCAAAATGGCCTCCATCAACTCTTTTAAAGAGTCTTCATTATCCACATTGGCAGGGCGATGCAGGGTCACTACAAAATACTCCTTAGGGATCAATTGGTCAAAAGGGGCTCCTTGAGGCTTAGTAAAGCGAGCTTGTTGTGCGAGCAGCGTATCGATCATCGTATTGCCCACAAAGTGAATTTTGTCTTCCGGCACGCCTGCAGCACGTAAGTTGGTATTGGCGATTTCGGAGGTGGTAAAGAAATGATCCGTGATTGAGTCCGTTACCATGCGGTTGATTTCTTCGGGCATAGTCAGGTCACCGGATCGAATTCCCGCTTCCACGTGCGCCACATCGATTTGTAATTTTTTTGCCGCAATGGAGCAGGCAAGGGTGCTTGTCACATCTCCTACGACCAATACCAAATCTGGACGATGGGCCATCAATTCCTGTTCAAAGGCCACCAGTATCGCAGCAGTTTGCTCGGCTTGCGTGCCCCCACCACCTCCCAAGTTGGCATCGGGTGCGGGGATATTCAACTGCTCAAAAAAGGCCCCAGACATGTTTTTGTCGTAATGCTGTCCTGTGTGCACCAGTCGAAATTCCACAGCCACTCCTTGGGCCTGCTTTTTTTGCAAAGCATGAATTAGCGGGGCGATTTTCATGAAATTGGGCCGGGCACCGGCCACTAGCGTAAAAAGAGGCATAGCGGAATGGGTTGGAATAGTAAAAGTAACCGATTCTCCCTTATTTTTTGACTAATGCCAGCAGGAGACAGGCTTGATAACTGGTTACTGGCAACTTCTAGTCTCTATGTAAGGAATTGAATTGGGAGAATGTCCTTCATAAATTGGAAGAAATGCCTTGTTTTTTGTTTCTTTGTTTGATCAAATTTTTAAACACCCCCTTCTTCATGGGAAAGTTGCTGCGCAGTCTTTATCTTTTTGCATTCCTATTGTTCCTCGGACTGACCTCCTGCGTGGAATCCGTTGAAAATCAAGTACAAATCTACAACAACAACTTTTCAAAACTGGATCTAGCTAATTTTGAAAATGGTCGCTTATTAATCTGGAGGAATGATACCATTGCAGGGTTTTACCACAATGAAGAAGTGGCGGTTACGCTTTATGACTTGCCTGCGCACAATTATTTAAAGTTGTCTGCAGAAATCTTGGTACACGACAGCTGGGATGGCAACTGGGACGATGGTTATTCTGGACCGGATTACTGGTTTATGGGAATCGATAGCGTGGATGTCGTTCGCACTACCTTTTCAAACAGCCCTTGCGAATCTTCTTATTGCTTGTACCAGTCATACCCTAATGAATTTTTCCGGCAGAATATCCCTAAAACAGGAGCGATAGAAACCAACCTGCCAAGCTTGTGCCTTGGTGGACAAACCACCACTAGCCGCTACCGAGTAGAGAAGCTTATCGAACATTCCAAGGTGGACTCCGTACGGTTTTTTATGCGGGATGAATTGAAGCAAACCAATAGCTATTCACCCAACTGTGATGAGTCTTGGTCGATTGCCAAAATTTCCATTTTAGCCATCCAAACTAACTCCTAATGCAACTAAGACTTCTACTAGCGGCGATTGGACTGTTTGGACTGCTTGCATTCAGTCAGGGAGCTAGGGCTCAGACTATTGCTGTGGGAGCCCCTTCTTTGGAGGACTACTTGCGTAGATTACAGTTGACCGGTAAGGTGGATTCTGCTTCTTCATTTATGATTCGCCCCTTGGTTCCTACGGCGGCTTTTGGTCTGGCGCATGGCTTTGACTTGGATGGGGGCTTGGTGGATCTGGATTCTTCCTTTTACCACCAACGCCTCGGAAAGCGCGGCAAATTCTTACTCCTCCCCGCCCTGTATAAAAGCCAGTATACCTCTAACTATCCCTTTGCCACGAATGATGGCGCCATGATTCCAAATCGTGGGTTGCAACAGGTATTTAGTATGGGGGCTTTTGTAGAATGGTGGAAATTCAGTTTGCAGCTGCAGCCTGAACTGGTGATGGCCCAAAACAAAGAATTTATAGGCTTTCCCATCGAGCAGCAGTCGACCATCCTGTTTTACTACGAATACTTGAACCGCATCGACCTGCCGGAGCGCTTTGGTGAAAGTTCCTATCAAAAGCTATTTCCAGGACAATCTAGCTTCCGTCTCAATTTGGATGCCGTTTCCTTGGGAGTATCCACCGAAAATCTCTGGTGGGGACCAGGAAGACGAAATTCCTTACTGATGGGAAATTCTGCCCCTGGATTTTTGCACTACACGATGAATACACGTCGACCGATTAAGTCTCCTATTGGTTCGTTTGAAGGGCAAGTCATGACTGGAAGACTGGAAGCGTCCAATTTTTTACCCCCACATTCGGATTACGTATTTCAGCAAATCGCAGTTCATTACCCAAAAAAGGAGGACGGTGATCGTCAGCTTTCAGGGCTAGTATTGACCTACCAGCCCAAGTGGGTGCCAGGCTTATTTTTTGGTTATGGCTCCACCAATAATGTGTACCGCTCCGAAGTATCCGATTTAAAGGATGTCCTTCCGGTATTTAATGGAAGAAAAAAGAACCAACAGGTGCTGGATACCATCCAATCCAAGCGGCAGCAGTTTAGCACAGGGTTTTTTAGGTGGATAGATCCCAAGGGACGCTTTGAGTTTTATGGGGAATTTGGCACCCGAGGCAATGACCGCCCGTTCATCGACTTCATCACCACACCTGAATCAGGTAGGGCGTTTACCTTTGGATTTTCGCACTTGATGGACTTGAAAAAGGAAAATCGATTTTTGGAGCTGAGCTCCGAGATGACCTTTTCTGGACAGACCATCCGGGAAGATATCCGGCAACTCCGAACTTGGTATATCCATGACCATGTGCGGCATGGCTACACGCATCGAGGGCAGATGCTGGGATTAGGGAATGGGCCTGCCAGCAACCAAATTTTTGCCGGCATAGCCTGGATTGAGGGAATGAAAAAAATTGGGATTGAGCTGGAGCGGATTGAGTACAACAATGACTTTTACTACTACCGCTACGAGGAGGTGAAGGATTTTCGAAATAAGTACGTGGATCTGGTCTTTTCGCTGGTCCCTGAATGGAAGTTTGGAAATGTGCTCCTTGCTGGCAAATTCCAATATGTCAATACCCTGAATTACAAGTGGTATTTGGAAAATAAACCAGAAAAATGGTTTGTACCTGGTTATGACCGCACCAATTTTGTAGGGCAACTGTCAGTTACTTACTTGTTTCGCTAATACTTACCCCTTCTAGTCATGATTGCTACAAACAACATGGTCGTTGCTGTTTCCTATACACTGATGGTAGACGATGGGGAAACAGGGTTCCGTTGGTACGAAACCGTGACGGATGCCGATCCTTTTTACTTCCTTTTTGGTCACCACAACTTGCTTCCTGCTTTGGAACAGGTATTGGAGGGGAAGTCTGTAGGAGATACTTTCTCGGTACTTATTGGCTTTGAAGAGGGCTATGGAGATTACGATGATTCGAAAAGAGTCATCATCCCCAAAGCCAACTTTAAAGAAGATGGGAAGAAAAATAGAGACCTGCTCCGTGTGGGAAATGTCATCCCGATGCAGGACGATAAGGGCAACCATCTCCGAGGAGAGGTGCTCAAGGTAGATTACATGGGCGTACATTTGGATTTTAACTCCCCCTTGGCAGGCCTAGATCTTCAGTTTGAAGGTAAAATCGTGAGCATCCGTGAAGCAGTCCCTGTGGAAATCGAGCATGGACATGTACATGGCCCGGATGGGCACCACCACCATTAATTTGATTTCTCTAATTTTTTGAAAGATTACTTTCGGATATCTACGCCGTAAGTATGGTAGGCGAGGTCTATGCTTAGGTCTTTCAATCCCTCGATGCGTTCGGAAGGATAAAGGGCTAGGGCCTTGGTGAGTAAGTCGATCGCTTGCCGGTATTCTTGCTGGTTGAAATGAACGATGGCCTCATTGTAATGCTGTAAGCCTGCTAATTCGGACAAATTCACTTTTCGGAAGATGGTGTTATCTGAGGTGTCCACTTTGGTACCTGCAAGACCTTCATTGATATTTCGTGCCACAGACTTTCCCTCGTTGAGGTAAGCGGCCAGGTAATTGCTAACAGCAGAAGGCGCAGTAATCATCCCGCCTACGGGGAGAGTGCTCTCAAGGATAAGTGTTTTCCCATCCAGGTATACCTGAATAAATACATGGTAATCCGTTTCTACCACCTCGTAGGAATACCCATATCGATCCAGTAGGAGTCCAAGTGCGGCTGAGCCACTCACGCAATCATAAGCGCCACTTTCGAGCAGGTCCGCGAAGGAGGAATGCTGGGTGTAATTTTTCAATAAGCGCTGGTGTGTTTTTTGAAAAATTACACGGAGCAGGGAAAGAGAATCTAGCTTTTTGGAAGCTTTGGCATCCAATTCCAGTTGAAGGGCTTCCCAATTTGTGGGAGTGGGACTCTTTTCAGTTTCATCTAAAAAGAGAAAAAATGCTGCCGGTTGAGTTGGTTGATTTTGTCCAGAAATGCTAGAAATAGCAGTCTGAGCCGCATTTTCTTGGCTAAAGCCAAGGGATACGACTCCTAGGGAAAAGAGCAAGAAAGGGAGTATTTTTTTCATAGTCCATCAAGCCAATGTTAACTGAATGGAAGAAAGTTAACAATTTGTTAACATTGAACAAAAAAAAGACTAAAAAATTAACATTGGGATAATTTGAGTTTTACTCGTGGTGGTAGGGCTCGTTGCGCAGGATGGTCATGGCCCGGTACACTTGTTCGATGAGGAAGGGGCGAATCATCTGATGGGAAAGGGTCATTTTGGAAAGAGAAATCTTTCCATTGGCACGTGCATATACTGTCTCGGAAAACCCATAAGGGCCTCCCACGACGAATACAAGTTGCTTGAGCCCGCTATTCATCTTCTTCTGTAAAAAGTCTGCAAACTCCAGAGAAGAATAGGACTTGCCTCGCTCGTCCAATAAAATCAATTCATCCGCCGGAAGGAGTTTTTTGAGGATGAGCTCTCCTTCCTTTTCTTTTTGAAGCGCTTCGGATAGAGACTTGCTCTGCTTCAGATCTGGGATCACCTCCAATTCAAACCGAATGTAGTGCCCAAGCCGCGCACTGTAGTCTTGGATAAGTTCTTGTATGGCTTTGTTATCAGTCTTGCCTAAGACCAGAAGTTTGATTTGCATGAGCAGGCTTGAAAAAAGGGTGAAAAAAAGGCCGGCTCAATTGGGCCAGCCTGGGTGCTTTAGATCAACTCTTTTCTTTTTAGAATGGCTTCCAAGAATTTCTTATCGTTATCGGAATTGAAAATTCGAAATGGGAGGTGGATAAACTGTGCCTTGGAAAGGTAGAGAACAAAGGCGTCTTTGGTGATTACTACCCGCTTGATCATGTTCCACTGCACAGGCATACCTTCCTTGGCATTTACTTTCATCAGAATTTGCCGGCTATCGATTTCATAAGCCATCTTTTGAAAAATGGGTTTATTTTGTTCCAATTGTGTGACCCCTGTAAATTGGACAGCCCAGAATAAGACATACAGACTATAGGCGATCAATGCTCCGAAAAACCACCAGAGGGAAGCGATCCAGAAATAGCCACAGCAGATTGCCAAGGCAATCAAAATTACCCACCACTGTTCTTTGAGGATGGAAACGAGTCCCATTTTGATGTAGGTGGTGGTGGGGAGTTGGTATTTTTTGGTTTTGATAATCATGGCTTCGAAGGTTTCACGAGCAAATATCCACCTATCCCATTGATTAAGCAAATGCATTGCACCCAAACTCTAGGTTTCCCCGCCTTCATCCCTTGAATTTTTGGATGAATCCCGTACCTTTTCTAAAAAATTTGCCATGAGTTCCACGCTGATCGATTTTCTTCTTTGTGGCCTAGCCTATGTCCTGCTCAGTTACTTTTTAGGGGCTTGGACCAAAACTCGGCGCAAGCAATCCTCAGGATCAGATGATGGGTTTGGGGGAAAATCCGAAACGGAACCTCCTGTTTTAGATTTACCTCCAGGGGTTACTTGGCCTAAACAAGAATTGGTAGAATCAGAATAAGTGGGTACCCACTCGTTTCAATGACATTTTTCGCAGATCCCTTGTACGAGCAGGTTCATCTCTTTTTTCTCAAAACCCTTTGGAAGTGGAATTGCGGGTAAGGAGATATCTTCGAGGCAAATAGTCTCCTCACATTTTTCACATTTGAAGTGTACATGCTCGTGGTTGTGTACATGCGCTTCCTCTCCATGGCTACAAAAGGCATACTTGGTGGCTCCGCTATCATCGAGCACCTTGTGAATGAGGTCTTTCTCTAAAAATGTTTTGAGTGTGCGGTAGATGGTTACTCGGTCAAACTTATTGTTGAGCGTGTCTTCCAGATCCGCGTGAGAGAGGGCAACATTCTTGTCCAGAAACTCCTGAATAATCACCAATCGGCAATCCGTGATGCGCAAACGATGCGATTGTAAGATTTGGAGAGGAGAGGCCATGGAGGAAGTATTGATTTTCAAAGTAACAAAAAATCAGGAAGAGAAAAAAAGGGCGCCAACTTGGCGCCCTTTCTAGATTACTCTCCTGAAGATTCCTTCAGAATTTTGTTGATGCGTTCGTTGGCATCTTCGAGGTGAAGTTTGCTCATGCGGTCGGCCGTTCTGCCGATGGCACCTCTGATTTGGCTTTGTAGCGTTTTCAATTCTCCGCGCGCCATTGGACGAATGTCAGATTGTGCCGCATTGATTTGAGCGCCTGCAAAGGCCCTAAACTGAGCAGGTAGTGCAGCCACACTTCCAGTCAAGAGAAGTTCCAATCGTTCGATGTGCGCACGTTGCAAGGCTCTGCGGTGTACGTCGATGGTTTTTCCAGCACCAAGCTCAGTCCAAATGCCTTTTCTCAAATCATCGAATAATTCGGTCATTTTGTAGGCTTGTGCACCATTCAAGGCTTCGTTTTCGATCATTCTTCCGAGTCTACCCCACTCCAAGATTCCGTTGAGGGTACTTACTTGGATGCCTCGGATACGCTCTAGCGCACCAAAGTCTTCGATTCTGGAGATGATGGTTTCGTCCATCAACCAGCTTGGGGTGGTGAAAAGCTGCTTGTTAACAAAGTCAACTGCTGCCTTCTGCATCTCTTTGGTTTGGTGCGTATACACTGCTTCACCTTGCCCAGAAGACTTGTAGATCTCCGTTACTCCACCCACATGGTTTCGTACGTGGCCCATGTAGCGGTTAAACTGTCCAATTACCTGACCGTACATTTCTTCAAGATCTTCGTAATTTTTGTATGGCTTCTCTTTCTCAGCAGTCCATTCCATCAAATTAGGAAGGATGCGCTTCAAGTTTTTGATGCCATACTCAGAAGCTGTTACGGAATTATCACCCAAATCTTCTGATTGGGTAGTTGGGTCGTAGCTATTGCCTTGACGACCATAACGGTATACAGGATCACCCTTCTTGTCCAGAATCCACTGGTTCAAGGTAGCAAGTTCTTCTTCTGGGCTGTTGGCGCTTAGAATAGGCTTGTATCCCCACATGATCGCATACTTGTCGTAAGGTCCTACATCAGGCATCAAACTCACACCCTTGTCTTCCGGCTGAGCTACATAGTTGAATCGAGCATAGTCCATGATGGATGGAGCCGTACCAAATTCCTTGGTGAAGGCTGCATCGCGCAATTTTTCTACTGGGTAGGCTACCGAAGAAGCAAAGTTGTGCGGTAATCCAAGCGTGTGCCCTACCTCGTGTGCAGATACAAAGCGAATCAATCTACCCATCACCTCGTCGTCAAACTTGACGGATCTTGCATCTGGGTTGATCGCAGCGGTTTGGATGAAGAACCAGTTTCTCAAAAGGTTCATTACATTATGGTACCATCCGATATCGGATTCCAAAATTTCTCCGGAACGAGGATCGGATACGTGCGGGCCATAGGCATTCTGAATATCAGAGGCAAAGTAGCGGATCACGGAATAACGGGCGTCTTCAGGGCTCCAAGTCGGATCCTCTGCTGGGGTAGGCGCTTCTTTAGCTAGAATCGCATTTTTAAAGCCAGCAGCTTCGAAGGCTTTTTGCCAATCTTCTACTCCTTGTTTCAAATATGGAACCCACTTGGTAGGGGTAGCTGGGTCGATGTAGTACACGATAGGCTTAACGGGCTCTACCAATTCGCCACGGGCAAACTTCTCGCGATCTTCTGGCTTCACTTCCAATCTCCAACGGTCTAGGTATCTTCTAGAAGAAGCACGCTGCTCATCTGCACCGTAGTCTACATAGGATCTAGCAAACCAGCCTACACGCTGATCGGCAAGTCGCTGCTGCATCGGCACCTTAGGAAGGAGGATCATGGAGGTATTCATCTCCAAAGTGATCAAACCCGTTACGCTGTTAGAAGGGGGCTCCGCGGCAGCATAGGTAAGCACATAACGCGCCTCCACGTTGATAGGGTAGCTATGAATGTGTTGGATGTAAGAACGCTCGTTGTCCAAACGCGTTACCCGATACTGCGTTCTGCGATTTCGTTCCATTCCCAAAGCCTGATTGTCTTTGGTAAACAAGTCTGTAGCATCAATTACAGTGCCTGTAGAATCTGTTTTTCTGGATTTGATGGCAAACTTCTGGAGGATAGGCTCCAAGTTAGAAGCCTCTACCGCCTTTGAAATCGGCAAGGAATCTGCAGCATAGTTGTTTAAAGACACTACCTTAAGCAAGATGTCGTCTTGGTTTTTTTCCCAACGAACCATCATGTTGGTGGTATTTTCTCCACCATAGCCAATGCCTTCTGCTGTTTTTGCAATACGCACCACCATCAGCATGTCTCTGCCGAGCAATGAATCAGGGATTTCATAGAAGTATTTGTCTTCTACTTGGTGTACTTTAAAAAGTCCAGCCTTGGTTTTTGCCTTGGCAGTAATGACTTCTTTATAGGGTTTAGGGCCATTGGCAGGTGCGCCAGGTGCGCCAGGACCACCCGGTCTTGCTGGTGCTGGTGCCGCAGGAGCGGGTGTCTCTGCACCTTTTTTCTTTTTTTTCTGTGCAAAGGAATCCTCCGCTTGAAGCATAGCGCCCATAAGGCCTAGCACAAATGCGGTTCTCCTCAGCAACTTGGGGAAGGGTGTATTCATAGTTTGTTTCTAATTTTTTCTAAAATATACTAACTTCCAAAGGAGGTTGATAGGCCTGTCAAAAAATTAGTTTTTTGACAGGCGGTTCCTTATTAAAATCAAAGGCATTGGAAAAGCATAAACAGGAGGTGGTGATTGTAGGTGGAGGGCTTGCAGGCTTGGTTGCCTCCTTGCTTTTGGTCAAAGAGGGGCATGCTGTCACGCTTGTGGAGAAGAAAGTGTATCCTTTTCATCGGGTCTGTGGGGAATATGTCTCCAATGAAGTCCTCGACTTTTT
>JACCEE012334447.1_pt1 | contig 13104 bp, 20 predicted proteins | sample 7449931 | NCBI WGS metagenome assembly JACCEE01 (sample SAMN15323457, study PRJNA562643) | freshwater metagenome | isolation source: river surface water | place: USA:Blue River Watershed | collected 2017-08-19 | reverse complement strand
ACATGGTCAGCAACAGCATAGGCCACTGTGGCCAACAAGTGAAAGAAAGGCACCACACGACTGGGATCTTTTACGTTACGGCCGCCATACATTTGTTCCAGTCTTGGAGAAATCAAACCTTGGCCAACGATCTGCTGTGGGCCAAGTTTTCTTAGGCTGCGAATTTGATCACGCTCTTCACTGGTGATGATACCAAAGTCTACACCAAGGTTTAGTGGACCGCCGTCGTAGCCGCCGTCGACAATGGCTTTTAGAATACGCACTTCTTCAGGATAGTCAGCAATCAAAGCACGACCTTCATCGGTGCCACGTAGTTCGGTGATTTTGTCATCTAGGTTTCTTGCAGATGCTTTGGCACCTGACTTGGCCTTACTACTGACACCAATGCTTTGACCTGCTGGATTGGTCAATGTAGAATCAGTCAGACCTTCTGTTTTCCCGCCACCAAAGGTAATACGGCAGGTGCTAAAGCCTTGACTGCCCAAGAACTCGCGCTCGGCTTCGTGTGCGTTGCCGTCTAGCATTTTGCCCATGACCAAAGCCATAGGTTGCAACAGTTCACAGAAGTAGTTGGTAAATGCATCAAAGTTCATCTTGCCCAATGGCAAACGCATTGGGTAGGTTGTTGATTCCATGAATGCTTTGGTAGCACGAACTTCATCGCTGTCAGCACCAAATTTTGTCACAATTTGTTTGAAGATATCGTCAGGGGTAAGGTCTTTTAAGTTAGACAATACATCGGTGGGTTTGTAGCCCGAACGCTCTTTGATGGCGGCTTTGCTTTGTAGTCTGTAGCCACCAGGCAAATCATTGGGGAAACGATTTTCTAATCTGTTGGCACTGATAGTTCTAAAATATCTACCCAAGTAAAAGGTGTTGCCGGCATCGTCAATGAACTGTGCAATACCAAATCCTAGGCCGCCACGTGGTTCATTGGTCCATTCAATGGTGTCAATGCCCAGGCTATCAAACTTGGTTTTCATTTCTTCAGCAGAAGCAAAACTACCTGACTCAGGATAAAAGTCTAACTTTTGGAAATATAGTGCAGGCTGGCTACTGTCAGGCGCAACAAATTTATCGCCTGGCTTGCGTTGTGCCAATCCTACACTTTCAACCATCAACAAGTCACGTAACAGCATTTATTGTAACCTATACTCAAAACCCATTTTGGCAATGCCTTCATTGGCTTTGTCAACGACCTGCTGGTAGATATCTGGGTGTGTTTGTTTTAATTTAGCAAGAATAGTTTGAATGTTGTCTAGGTCACTGCCCTTGCCAGTCTTGCCAAACATTAATTTGGCAATCTTATCTGGATCCTTGCTCAGTGTTTTACCTGACTCTTCGTCAAACAGACTATTTTTATAACTCCATTTCCAGTTGGGGTTTAGAGTTCTTGCTATAGCACTTTTTAAAATTTGACGGAACACGCCTTTGGCATTGCCAGGCTCACCACGACGTGCCCAGCGAGCAAATTTACCATCTCCGGGTTCAGAAATATCCAAGTCAATCTGTAGAGTTTCTTTGGTGCCGGGGATAGGTGCTTCTACTGTTATACCGTCGCTTTGCTTTTTAATGTCAATGGTGTCTTTGAAACCAGCACCAACAAGTTTACTGGTCAACCATTCACGAAAGCGATTTTGTGTTTCCTTGGCCGGAGCCTTGGGATCTACTTTGATAAAGTCAGCAGGGTCAAGCATGGTATCGCCGTCACCGGTGATTTTATCAGGGTAAATGGTAGAACCAGTTTTCATTGAAATTAAATCAATGCCAATGCGTTGGCCCAGGGCCTTTAGTGTGGCATCTACATCAGCAGTAGTGGCATTTTGTTTTGTTCGTGGAGAACCGTCAGGATGCTTAAAAGCATGCCCGCCCTCACTGATTAAACTTTTTGCCAATACTTCTCTGAGATACATTTAATTACTGCTTGGCTTTTTTAGCACGTGGCTTTTTGGCAGCAGGGTCCTTGGGTGCGCGAGCCTTTTTGACCTTGGCTTTCTTTTCGCCTTCGGCTGGCTTGGCATCTTGAGGGAATGGCCAAGTAGTAACAATGCCAGCGCCTTCTGCAACGACGTGTGCTGGAACGCCCTCAACCACAACTGGTGCCACATCATAAGTGGTCACTGGCATTTCCACCTTGTAAGGTGCTTCTGCTTGCACTGGTTTGGCTTCTTCTTTCTTGGCGCCAAACAAGTTTTTCAGAAAATTAAACATTTAGTGTCTCCTTTGTTGATGCTGTCGCATCTGTGGGTTATTTATTAATTTAATACCGCTTAATTGCTTCTGCTATCTCAGCGAATCCCACTTGTCAACCAGTGCATTTTTCAAGTCAACAGTGGTTTTATAGCCATGGGCCTTCATATAGTCTATGATTTTGATGGCTTCTTTGCGGTCGTGATTGCCAGGTTTTCTGGCATTGCTGAGATCCGTGCCTAAATTTTGATCTTCGTTGCGATAATTGGCTCCATAGTAAACCAAACTATGTCGTAATTTTTCGCCTTCTCGGCTGAGTTCGCCTTTGTTTTTCTTGTAGATCAACTCCAGCCAAGGTGCCAAGTAACTACGCATAGGGTGTCTTGGACCACGCTGGGGATCTTGGCCTTTTAATTCTGGGGTATTTTTGTCAACATCTACTGCTTTGCTTTTGACCTGTAGGCGCCAGGCCTTTTCGTCGGTGTAGAAATAAGTTTCGATGCCTTTCTTTTTGCTGGCAATCAACAATTTTCTAGCGGCAGGACTACGATATTCGTCTTGTTCTTTGACCAATACATGCACTTCTTTAATAGAGTCTGCAGGTATTGTGGGCTCTTTGCTGAAAATTCTATCCTCGGCTTCGCGTGTTCTGGTGCCACCGCTGTGTAGCCAACTGCGATCCCAGTAGTCAATGGCTCGACTGCGATAGCGTTGATTGAACCAATTTCCGTCCAACACCAACATAACTGCACCGGTGCCCACATAGCGATGATAATCACCTACTCGTGTTCTTGTGGTGCTGAGGAAATAAGGATATCCCGGCGGCGCATAGTTTTGTTCCGCCTGTGTGCCCACAACAGAACTCAACTCAAAAACACCAGAATCCACAATTTTTAATGCGTCAGGAATACTGGTGTAGTGGTAAAGAATGGTTGAAGCCGACTCTAAGAAAAGATCTCTTACTAACATGATAGGATATTTATTTTTTAATATTAAACTTTTCCAACAATGTTTCTGCTCGGCGTCGGCCAGTGACAGCACCCAAGCCTCGCAAGTCAATTTGATTCAATGGTTTATTTTTTATATCAGCGGCTGCAATGTCATGATACCAGCAATGTGACACAAACCAACCACCTGCAGTCATATATGGTTCACCTAATTCACCCAATTTTTTGGATGCAACAATGGCTTGGTCAGTGGTGACACCACAGTTATTTGTCCAATTGGCAGCACCAGTTTCATGGCGCCCTTGTATTTTGAATCCATACTGCTGAGGATCTTTTTGAAACAGACTTTCAGCATTGTATTTCATGTGACTGATGATCAGAGAATAAAAATTCCAAATGCTGATTACTTTTTCTGTTTTTAGTCTTTCAAGATATTCAAAACAATTGTCAATGGTGTCACCAGGCAAGCCAACAATGAAACCTGCTTGCCAACGAACTCCGTATTTTTCTTTGACTTCGGCCAAGGTGGCCATGACTCGATCTATTTCCATGCCTTTGCCTACTGCGGCTCTAGCCTCTTTGCCAAAACTCTCAATGCCCACAAACCCTCCCTTTAACCCCAGTTCTGCCAAGAGAGGATGCATGTCGGGTTTGGTTACCAGCAACTCGGGTCTAATGTGAGAAGTAAATTCAAAGTTGGGTATCTTGCTGAGGTCTCGAGCCTTTAATACTCTTTGTATTTTTTCCACGCTGTCATTAAATGTGTCGTCAACAATGGTATAACGTGTGGTGCCAAACATTTCATAGTTTTTTTGCAATTCGCTGGCTAGACTTTCTGTGCTACGAATGTATTCAAATGTTTTTTTACCCAGAAACGGATGATCGCAAAAACTACATTTAAAAATGCATCCCCTGCTGACTTCCAACGGCATGGGTTGGTGTGGTAACCAAGCGTCTTCTTTGCGCCATTCAGTTTCTAAATCGTCAATGACTTTTACAGGATAGTTTTTATCGCAGTCCAGGGCATAGAATTTTTCTGTGGATTTGATTCTTGTAGTGAGTTGCAGATTGATTGGCGCAGTATCTTTGCCTGACAGATAGTCCAATAACTTTACTAGGCCAATGTCAGCAAATCCTGATATTTCATAGTCGGTTGGTATTTTCCATTTGTTTACTACTTTGGTTCCACCCATGACTATTTTAGCCCAAGGCCATCTCTGTTTCACTGTGTTGAAAAATTCAGGGGTCAGCCATTCATTGAATTGTCTTTTAAAATCTTTTTTTGGTAACGCTGTAAACCAAACAGAACTTATGCCAATGATCAGTGTTTCTTGTGTCACAGTGGCTTGAAACAATGCCAGCAATTCTTCAGAAGTCATGGCCCAGGCGCTGTCAATGACCAAGGTAGGGTAATGATTTTTTTCCAGCGTGGTGCGTAAAAGATAAGGACCCAAGGGTCGACCCCCCAAGTCCTCAACCAAACCGCCAACAATGATAGCACTATAGGACATAGTGCATATTTAATTTAAAAGATCAGTGAAAAAATCATTGAGTTGAATTGAAGGAAAGAACGTTGCTAGAAACACTATGACAAAAACCATCAGTAGATAAATCATGGTCACTGCCATCAGATACGCCCTGAGCGTTACCCTGGTAGGTTGCTTCATTGTCAAAAACTAGGCTCCTGCTTGTTTGTTTTCTTTTGAAAACATCTTGTAAAATCCATAGATGAAAACACCGGCCAATGCAATGACCAATACCAATGAGATTGGTCTTTCTATGAACGGTAACAAACTGCCGTTTGAGATCATCATTTGTCTGCGGAAATATTCTTCAAACATGGGTCCTAGAATCAAGCCCAGCATCAATGGTGCTGCCTCCAAGCCCAAAGTCAACAAATAATAACCCAAGAATCCAAATACTGCGGCAATCAACACATCATTGGGATTGTTGTTGATGCTGTAGATACCCACACAGCACACAGCAATGATGCTGGGATACAGCACATGATAAGGCACTTTCAGCATCTGCACCCAAACTTTGATCAAAGGAATATTTAGAATCAGCAAGAAAAAATTGCCAATGATCATGGAAGCAACAATGCCCCAAAACAGGTCAGGAGATTTGGTAATGACCATGGGCCCTGGTTGAATACCATTGATGATTAATGCACCCAACATCAAAGCCATCACTGCATTTTCAGGAATGCCAAGACTCAACAAAGGAATAAAACCAGTTTGACTTGCGGCGTTGTTGGCACTTTCAGGACCGGCTACTCCTTCCACAGCACCTTGGCCTATTTCGTCACGGTGACGGCTAAATCGCTTTTCCACAGCATAAGCGGCAAAACTGCTCATTGCGGCACTACCGCCGGGAATGAGACCAAAGAAACTGCCAATGGCACCACCGCGCAAACTGCTGGGAATCATTCTACGAATGTCTGCCCAACTTGGCAGTAAGTTGATCTTTCCTCGATAAACGCTAAAGTCCATTCGCTCAGATATATTTTTAGCAATGTCAGCAAAGGCAAACAAGCCCACAGCCACAATGGCAAATCCAATGCCGTCCATGAGATCGTTGATGCCAAAGGTAAAGCGCAACACGCCTGAATTTATGTCAGTGCCAATGGTGCCCAGCAACATACCAATGATGGCCATGCCAATGCCTTTTAAAATGTCGCCTGTGGTAACTACTCCCACAGTGACCAAACCCAAGATCATCAGCAGACAAAACTCTGCAGGACCAAACTTAAAAGCCAACTCACTGAGCGGCGGAGAAAACGCGGCAATGAAAAACGTTGCCATGATGCCAGCAATGAAACTGCTGATGCCTGCGGTAAAAATGGCCACACCTGCACGGCCGTTGCGTGTCATACGATTGCCGTCGATGCAGGTCATAATGGCCGCGGGCTCACCGGGTGTGTTCAACAAAATGGCCGACGTGGAACCACCATACATGGAACCATAATAAATTCCTGCCAACATAGCAATACTGGGCAATGGACCCAGACCGTAAGTGACTGGCAACAACATGCTGATGGTGGCTGTGGGCCCTAACCCTGGTAGCACACCAATCAGTGTTCCAATCACACAACCAATCAAACAAAACATTAGATTGGTTGGATCAAGCATTGCGCCAAACCCGTGTATTAGAAAATCCATAACGGTATCGTGCTTCCTAGAAAAAACTTAAACATCAGAATCAATCCAATGATAACTGCATAAGAAATCAGCCAGCCACGCCAAGAGAACTTTGGATGTAGGCGGCCAACAATCAACATGACCAAGCCGGCACCAATGATGCCGCCCATCCAAGGCAAAAGATAAGCAAAAGCACCAATGGTGCCGGCCACTACTGCGGGCCTAAACAAATCCAAGTTTACAGATTCTCTGTTGCGCCAGGCGCGGGCCAACTGAATAATGCCCAAGGTCACCAGGACCAAAGACAGATAAAAAGGCAAAAAGCCAGGACCCATTGACAACGGATTGCCAACAGGATAGCCGCGCCCATAGTATAAGAAGAATAGGCCCGTGTTTATAAAAACAAGGCCTACTACAAGTTCTCGATTTGCTTTGATCTGCATCACTGGATTTATCCGTGATGCCGGCGGCGTGTTTAGCCTTGTCCGTTGATGCGGCGCATCTTTTGTCTAAGTTCGTAACCGTCGCGACAATCTGGGCAACAGAAACTGCCCGGGGTAACATCGCCACATTCCAAACATTCGCCTACGGGTAGACTAGGTGTTTGCTTACGGACCAGTGAGGCCAAATAGGCCGCATGTTCCATCGCATCTTGTGCTTCGTCTGCAAAGTCTGCCATTTAACGTTCTCCTTCTAAAGAAACTGGCAGTATATATGATTCAGTGTAGTTCATAATATGCTAAGATTATTCTTCGTTATCTTCGTTATCCCAACTTTCGCGATCGTCAGCGATCCCAAACATTTCATCTAGGTCTTCGGGAATGGTCTCTCGGATCTCTTTGGCATCCATACTGCTGAGATCATAGCAGTCATCGCCATACTCGCTGTCAAACATGCCGCAAAAGGCACAACCAGGCTCATAGTAGTAGGCGCGAACATTAAAGCCCTGCTGAGTCATCTTTTCGTAGAATGCCACTGGCGGCGCCCATGCACTATCAAAACTCAAAGTCAGTCGCCCGTCATCAGGACTGCCTGCATCATCATTACCGCCTACGTCCCACTTGGTGCCCCATTCATTGACACAAAAGTCATACCAGTTCCGGTAGCCGTGGTCGTGCTGGTTACAGATTTCTTGCAGTTCAAGACGGATCTGTTGTTCGGGATCACTAAAGTGTCCAGATACCGTGTCCTTTAACGACTGCGGCACAGGGACAAATTCATTGAGTAGTTCGCCTCGCTTGAAGGCATCGTGAGCACGAATGATCATTTCAGGATCACTGTGTTCAAGTTCCAACACATTCGAACACCAGTTAGGCATTATACTGCTCCTATGTAGGGTGAATAGATTTCATTGAACAGGCGCCATTGTCGCAGAAACTCACCGCTGGCATCAAGACTGACATAGTCTTCGCCCTGCATGCCTTGTTCGCTGTAGTCCAAGGCTTCAACTGCTTCTTGGCTGAACCCATTTTCAATAAAGTAGTTGCGGAGGTCAGCAATAAACCTGCTGTCAGTATAGATCAGCCCATCCTTCTCTGGATCCCAATCCTGCAGATCAAAACTCACTACCATTTCAGCAAAGTCGGTTTCACTTTCATCAAGATAAGGAATGTCAATGCCCAAGATTCTAACTCGAGCCTGGCGACTGCTCCAGTAACCATCGCCAGCGGTTTGAAAAACAAGATCTTGACTCATTGCAGTTCCTGCTCTAGTTTACGTTGAGACAATTCTCGAGTCAACTGTTCGGCGGCAGTTCGACTTAAGGCGCTGATCACTTCCAGCGTCTTGATCAGTTCTTCGGGGGTGATGTCTTCGGTGTTGACACGATCAACACCACGCCCAATGCTTTGAATAATTGCACGAACATCTAGCATTATACCACCTCCAGCATATTGGCAGGAACACGATAGCGGCCAGCGGCTGTGGTAACTATCACGTTCTTGAGTTTGACTTCTTCTACGGTGCCAGTGATGGGCTGACCGCTACGGCCATTGAATCGAACCATAACACCGCGACGCAGTTGTCGCATGGTGCTACGGCCCAACTGACTACGAGCATACTTTACCGCATCAATGATGCTGGTCAGTTGTTCGTTGGTGAAACTGCCGGTGATAATTGCACGATTGATGTCTTGAATGTTCATGGCTATCTCCTTAAGCATCTTCAGTGGCGTTGAGCGCCACGTCAAGGTTTTCCCAAGCACGACCATATTGGCTCACATACCAAACGCCTTCGTGCATGAGGTAAAAATACTCACAACCACAGCCGTCAAAGTAGTCAATGAACTCTTGGGCGTCCTTAAAGGTTTTCCAACTGGTGTCTGTCTCACCACGATCGCGACCGTAGAACGTAGTCATCTCACCATACTTGGCATCATACTCGGCAGAGTCCATGACACCAATCGAAGAGAACGGATGCTGTTCGCCAATGTTGGGTCGCAGGCTAGAAACATCGCCTAGGGCCACAAGGTTATTGGCCTTGGCAGAATTGTAGTGCTCAAGCAAGATGCGGCCATTGTGATCAAGGTAGCCGTCCCAATGACAGTAAACACCCTTGACAATGTCACCGTGCGTGACAGCGATTGCGGAACGAGTTGCCATTTGGATCTCCTGTTGAGTTGATAGTGAATATTATACTGCGATTTGAGTTAAAGGTCAACCATTTTGTCCGTATGCAACGGCATCTAGGTCCGCGGCTTGTTCAGCATAGGCTTTGGGGTCCTGCTGTTCTGCTTGTGCCGCGGCACGGGCCAAAGCAATGTCCAACAGTTGGCCCGCATAGACTTCGATTCGAGTCTGCCCATTCTTTTGCGGAGTGCGCCAGTAGGCAATCTGCTTGGGCGAAAGGTAGCCGCGGCGATTATAAAACTGAGCCATGCTGGTCCCCATACGAGCATGGCAAGGACGGAACCCTTCGCCATTGCGATTGATGGTGGTTTCTGCGGCCTGCTCAGTGGCAGTTTGACGCTCAGTCAGCACAACCAGGGCGCGAGCCACTGCACGGTCATTGGTGCGAAGTAGGTTCACAATGTCGGCTTTGGTGGTCATAACAATCTCCTGGGTCAGCGGTTAAGGGCGTAAAAACAAGTTTCAAACGAGTGCCTCTTTTGGCACTGGTCCATGGCAGTCTTGTCATTGAGCATGAACAGGCCCATGACAATCACAAAACCAACCAGGATCATCTTCAGCATTGTCGCCTCCATCACAGGGTGTTGAGTGCGGGTTGCAGTTCCAGGGTGAGTTCGCGCTCGCGAGCATGAGCCTGGGCCTTGCCGCGAACCACTTCAAGCAGGTAAGGCGTAAAGCCTTCACGACCATACTTGCGAAGTGCCTCGCACAAGAGCCAGTCCTTGCTTTCAGTGCGAGCACGGCTCAGATGACGGTTAAAACGGCCACGCACCGAAGCCAGTGCAGAGCCGGTGACCACAGTTACACCAATATAGGACTCACCGGTAACATCACAGTGAAGTTCGTATATTGCATGGTTGCGGTCCGAACGGCGTTTGCGTTTCATCATGTTCTTATTATGCACTAAGCAGGCCCAAAGGTCAACCGTTTTTTGGTGCTTTTTTCTGTTGTATTTTTGCAACACCCGGGCTGTGTGGCATTTTTGCAACACAAAAAACCCTTAAAAATCAACAACTTACAAAATCCTTACAAATCAATGACTTACAAACCCGTAGAAAACGTGGTTTTTTGGGCCAAAAACCCTGAAATTTCCAGGGTTTTTAAGGGCATTTAGCGTTGGTAAACTATTAATGGGCTATAAATAGCAGGTCTAAATGATTTTGGACAAGCCGGCGGATAGAGAATCCGCGGGCAATTGAATCAACATAGTGTTGGTTTACAAATTAAAAAGGAGGCCCTATCATGGCCGCGAAACTAGTAGTTTACAAAACCATTCGTCCTAATACGAATGTTCCATTTTTTGTTCAGTCTGCTGACCAAAAAGAAGAGCGCAATGCCGCTATCATTGCCGCTGGCGCACCAGCAGTTGTTGGTGAAAGAACTTATGCCAACGGACTCAAGAAAGTTAGAACTCTTTTCTTCCCAGCATTAGATCATTACAATGCCTGGAAAGCCAATGCCACTGTTGCTCAGTTGCATGCCGATCGCGATGCATACAATGCCGCAAATGGTATCACTGAAACCAAGCACGAAGTAGACATGCCAAACTACAGATTGAACTGATCCAGTTCACTGATGGCAAAGGAAATCCGGGCAATGCCCGGATTTTTTTTAGATATTAAAGGTTAACCTTTTCAACAACCTGTCGCCTTCACCTTCTTCGAGTTTGATGGGATCTCGTCGATGAACGCTGAACCAGTTGTCGTAGACTATGATATCTCCGTTGATCCAGTGATGCTTGTATAAGGTGTTGGGTTTGCTTTCGCAAAGTCGATAAACAGATTCAACAAATGCTCCAGTGTTGTCAATGGGCTTGCCGTCTTTTTCAACATGATGGACCCAAGCAACATTGTTCTTGCCCGGAGTGATGTAGCAGTTGACCATTGGGCTTGGTTGCTTGCTCAGTGGACTTGTTTTTAAGAAAGGAAACTTCTTGAGTCTGGTGTGCGGCTCATACATGTATTGTTGCACTACCTCATATCCGTCAAAATTACTTTTTTCTTCGTTGGACAATTGCTCCCAGGCCAATTCCAAGTTCAGCCATTCTGTGTCGCCGGAACCATTCTGTGTAGACTTGACCATGTATAAAGCACGACCCGGAAAACTGTTTTCATCTACATGCGCCATGTCTGCATGATACTGCATTTCTCTGGCGCCCCACATGTTATTGGTTTGAAAATAACTTACTGGGGTAGTTTCTTTGTGCTTGATTGTGGTGTCCGACGGAGTCTTTTTGTAATCTTCCTGGTCCCAAACACGCCCAAATAATCCCCCAATGGCATGAAAACGTTCGTCCGGTAAGTTTGGACCTAACCCTCGTATGACCAGCAGTTTTCTTTCAATGAGACGTTGCCGCCAAACTGCGGGCTCTGTTCTAAACATTTCGCCAAGGCTGGTGGTGTAGATTGAGCCCCAACTTTCATAGATGTTTTTAACGACCATAGCCTCTACGATATGCCTCTTGTTCGCGCTGTCGCTGTTCTTCAGCAAGACGTTGTCTTACACCACGCTCGCATGCATGACGCTCAGGACCTGGAGCATAAGGCAAACATTGTTCAAACGTGGTAGGATATGCATTAACTACCGGAGCAGGGCGTTGATTGCGATCCATGTTGTCGCCTACAGCAGATCCCACGCTGGCACCCACAGCGGCACCAACACCTGTGGCAATTACCCTACCAGTGCCACCACCAATGGTGCTACCTAGAATACCTCCAGCAACACCGCCAACCACAGCACCGGTGTCACGGTTTGTTGCACAACCAGTCAATAACATGGCCACAGCAACTGACATCAGTGCAATAATTCCAAACTTTTTCATAATGTTCTCCAGTTAATGATATTTACCTACGCATTCTGCTGATATCTCGAGCCTGTTCATCATTGATGACTGGCACGGCATTGCTCTTGTGCATTGTGGCAATACCTTTGATCAGCGTTCCTGTGTAGCGGTTGGGTTCCTTTTTAAGGCAAGGAGCCATATTCTCAGGACCTAGGCTAGGAATGTGCTCTGTGGTTCTAATGTAGGGCTTTGACTGTGTAGGCAAAGTCATAGCCGGTCCAGATCGAGACTTTTTATTTGGATCAATGTTATGCCGCTTCAAGAGTTTCTCCCACTCGGCCTTTTCAGCCAAATATTGGGCCTTGTGTTCGGCACTTTTAAATTTGACACTTTTTCGGCGGCGAGTGCTGGTGGTGGACAACCAAGGTCCAACTAGATGCATGCTCATGTTAATACTTGCTGATCAGCAGAACCACAAAGAAGAAAACAACAAACATGGCCAATGAAAAACTCTGACCGTAGTTGATGAGCCAAAAACGAATTCTTTCTAACAGGTCCATCTGGATCGCCTCCGAGTTGAGTTGATGTTTTAGAGTATAGCACCAACTCCAATGCTTGTCAACGGATGAAATACTCGTCTAATGGGCCGCGGGCGTTCTCTTGCATTTTGATCCAATTACTGCGCTTGGCACAGTCTTTTTGGACCATGACTCGCCCTGTGAGTTGGACCGTGGCCCAGCCTGGATCACTGTCCATGGGGAAAATAACAACACCAACAATGGCGTTGTCGCGCTCGCCATTGGGCATGTCGGCGTAGATATCGTCATTGTCTAGATAGGCTGGTTCAATCCTTGAACCCACCAGACGCACCGAAAGATGTTCTCGGTTTTCTTTTTTGGGGTTACCGTCAACCCATTCAAATTGTTCTACGTTTGTCATGCCAATATGTAGCGGTCAAAAGAAAAGGAGTGAGACCAAATGGTCACCACTCCTTCCCATCCCGAAAACGGAATATTAGGCTAGTTTGATCTTGGCTACAAGATCAGCAAGTTCAGGATACTTGGCGTAAACACCAGCAGTAGCGGCCTTGAACTTGGCCTTTTCTTCTTCGCTCATACGAACAACAGCGATACCATCTTCTTCGCAACGTGCCTGTGTAGCGGCAACATCAGCGATTGACAGTTCACGCTCGTAGCGAGCGGCAGCAACAGCGGCCTTAGAAACAACTTCTTGCAGGCTGGCTGGCAATGAGTTGAACAGTTCCTGACCGATCAATATTGATGTCAAGAATAGGCTGTGCTCTGTGTGGTTAACGAACTTGGAAACTTCGTTCTGGCCAAGTGCGTAAACACGTGGGTATGTTGATTCACCAACTGTTACGTCGGCTTTCTCCAAACCATCTGTGAGTTCTTCAAGTT
>JACCEE010911019.1_pt1 | contig 13105 bp, 12 predicted proteins | sample 7449931 | NCBI WGS metagenome assembly JACCEE01 (sample SAMN15323457, study PRJNA562643) | freshwater metagenome | isolation source: river surface water | place: USA:Blue River Watershed | collected 2017-08-19 | reverse complement strand
GCCAAACTCGAAACTCCGCACGCATACGGAAATGCTGTTCAGGAGAGGCAAATACCTCCAAAGCAGGCGGATTAAATTCAGAGAACTGCGCCGTGATACGCTGAACTTTTTCATCGAGTTGAGTTTGATAGGCAGGGGTCATAAACAATCAAAAAACAAAGGCCAAAATAATGCTGCATCTTAGCAAAAAATTCCGGGTATGCGGCTGTTTCGCAGTAAATAAGCTTTATGTAGGATCAATCAAGTCGGCTAGGATCTGCTGTAATTGCTGCATGCCCTGAGTGGCCGAGTGCTTTAGCAGGTGATAGCGTTGCGGCACACGCTGATAATCAGCTTGTGGATCAATATAATAAGCCAGACAATTTGCCGGAATCTGATGGATTAAGCCCGCTACGGGATAGACACTCAGGGTTGAGCCGATCACTACAAAGATTTCAGCATCTTGCACCAGCTCGACAGCCTGTTCATAGGCCGGGACGGCTTCACCAAACCACACCACATGTGGGCGTAGGAGATAACCTTCAGGACAACGGTCTTTTTCCAGATCGAGTTGCCAGCCTGTGATCGGATAGAGGATGTCACTATATTGTGCACCAGGACCGGAACTCTTGGCGAAACGAATATTGCCATGTAAGTGTAGGACTTTGAGGCTACCGGCACGTTCATGCAAGTCATCAATATTCTGGGTAATCACCTGGACATCAAAATTCTGTTGGAGATCCGCAATAATCTGGTGAGCCTGATTGGGTTGAGCTGCCAGAATATTTTTACGTCGTTCATTGTAAAAGCGTTGCACGAGTGCCGGATTTTTGGCCCAGGCTTCAGGCGTAGCCACCTCATGAATGTCGTGCTGTTCCCATAAGCCGTTGCTATCGCGGAAAGTATTGATACCACTTTCAGCACTCATGCCTGCACCTGAAAAGATCACCAGTTTACGCATGTGTCCCTCAATTGATTTTATAGGCATTTCAACATGCCGTATTTGAGAGCAATATGCAAATTGAGGCAATCTGCTTTCTTTATGCAAAACTGCTGGAAGCTCCAGCATTAGATCGGTGGAGGATAAAACTGCTTGCAAGATTTCGCTTTTGGCATATACATTGCTCTTATCAAACAACAAATAAAAAATCATTGCAGGAGAGACAGGTATTCCCTGCGCCGAAAGAGCAACGACCCCGGAAACTCTCAGGTAAAAGGACTGCATTGATTGCACAACTCTGGAGAGAGGCGTTAACACGCACACCCAAGGGGAAAGTTGATTGCACCATACGCGCAATCGATCGAAGCTCTCAGGTACCCTGACAGATGGGGCATATCATCAAGGCTCGGCTTTGATAAGGAGCAGTCTATGTCACATGTTGCTGTGATTGGCGCCGGTATTACCGGCATCACCTCCGCATATATTCTCAATAGTCTGGGCTATCAGGTCACAGTACTCGACCGGCACCTCTATGCTGCCATGGAAACTTCCTATGCCAATGGTGGACAGCTTTCAGCTTGTAATGCGGAAGTCTGGAACACACAGGCCACGGTCAAAAAAGGTCTGAAATGGATGAGTAAAAAGGATGCGCCATTATTACTTAATCCTTCGTTTAGCCTGCAGAAATATAGCTGGCTATTTGAATTTTTACGGCATATCCCAGCTTATGAAACCAATACTGTAGAGACTGTACGTTTAGCCCTGCTGGCACGGGAAAAAATGTTTGAGATTGCGGAAACTGAGGGTTTTGAGTTTGATCTGGTCAAGAAAGGGATTTTACATATTTTTCATAACGAGACAGATTTTCATCATGCCCATTTGGTTAACCAGTTACTAAACAGAGCTCAGTTAGAGCGTTATGCGGTAACTCCTGAAGAAATGCGTCAGATCGAGCCAGCCCTGACGGGATCATATGCAGGTGGATTTTATACACCGGGTGATGCAACAGGAGATATCCATAAATTTTGTCGTGGTCTGTCGCAAGTCTGTGCACAGAAAGGTGTGAAATTTTTATATGGAGTTGAAGTTGTAGATTTTGTCCATCCGCAACAAGGTATTGAGCTGATTTATCAGGCGAGTGCAGAGAACATGCATGCTGAACCTCAGGATCGTGTTCACTTGCAAACGGATGCGATCGTGGTCTGTGGCGGTGTGAGTAGTTATGCCATTTCAAGAATGCTCGGTGATCATATTCAGGTTTATCCGGTCAAGGGCTATTCAATTACTGTGCAGTTGAATGATACAGAAAGCCAGCAGCAGGCACCTTGGGTCAGCCTGTTGGATGAAAGTGCCAAAATTGTCAGCAGTCGTTTGGGCTTGACGCGTCTACGTGTGGCAGGTACAGCGGAGTTTAATGGTTACAATCGGGATATCCGTGCGGATCGGATTCAACCGCTGATTAACTGGGTCAATCAGAATTTTCAGCTTTCCACAGCTCAGGTGGTGCCTTGGGCGGGATTAAGACCAATGATGCCGAATATGATGCCAGTGGTGTCGCGAGGTAAACGACGTGGGGTGTATTATCATACCGGACATGGTCATTTGGGCTGGACGCTTTCTGCTGCAACCGCCGTGATGTTAGGGGCCTTGATTGAGCAGGATTTGCCTGTTTAGTATTTTTATTGGTTTGGATACTCACTTGACAAATTTTGCAAGCAATACAGATAAACTGCAAGATAAAACCCGCACATGGCGGGTTTTACTATGATTGATTCTAATTAATGGTCATGATGCAGGTATTCAGGTTCCTTTGGTAATGCAAAGCTGCATAGGAAACAGATCATTAACATCACGATGACATAAACAAAGAAGGTGTTTTCAATACCCGCCTGTTTAAATTGTAAAGCCACCGCAGGTGCTGATCCACCAAATAGGGCATTACCAACCGCATAAGAGAAACCTACACCTAAGGCACGTACATGCGGTGGGAACATTTCTGCTTTGACCAGACCACTGATGGAGGTATAAAAGCTCAAAATCATCATTAAAAAGATCAGTAATAAAGTCACGATCACCGGTGAATAGCTGAAATGATTCATGCCAATCACCATCACCGGATAGATGAAAATGGCGCTCAGCGCACTAAAAGCCAGCATGGAAGCTCGACGGCCAATCCGATCGGAAATAAGGCCAAACACCGGTTGTGCCAGCATGTAGACAAATAGGGCAAAGGTCATCATATAGCCGACAGTTTTGCTATCAATGCCCATATTGGTCAGATAGGTTTTGGAATAAACAGTCAGGACATAAAAGGTCAATGAACCTGCTGAAGTGTAACCCACCACCAGTAAAAAGGTTTTCCAATGATTTTTAAAGAGTGCTCTTAAACTGCCGGACTCCTCGCGTTCACGATCTGCATGTGAGAGGGTTTCTTCCAGACGGCTACGCGCAAGGAGGGAAATAATCGCTGTGATTCCGCCAATAATAAACGGAATACGCCAACCGCCATTCATCAACTGTTCTTCACTTAAAAAAGCCAGCAGAATGACACCCAGCAGACTGGCCAGAAGTTGACCACCAGACAGGGTCACATACTGAAATGAGGCATAAAAGCCACGTCGGCCTTTTAAGGCAATTTCACTCATGTAGGTGGCAACCGCACCATATTCACCCCCGACAGACAGGCCCTGTAATAAACGTACCATCAATAACAGGAAGGGTGCCCACATGCCGACTTGTTCATAGGTAGGCAGAAATGCAAATAGGAAAGAACTGACAGCCATCAGGCTAATCGAAATCACCATGGACTGTTTGCGACCATGTTTGTCCGCGATGCGGCCAAAAATCCAGCTGCCGATTGGGCGCATAAAAAAACTGGCAGCAAATACACCCCAGACATAAATGGCCTGAGCTGTTGAACTCATGTTGGGAGCAGTCAGCACATGCTGAAAATACATGGCAAAGACGGCATAGATATAAAAGTCAAACCATTCCACCAGGTTGCCTGAAGAGGCTCCGACAATCCCTAGAACGCGTTTACGTTTTTCTTCTTTGCTATAGATCACTTCACTCATCGGTAGATCCTTATTAATTTTTTCATCTAAATACAGGAGGTTTTTTAAAATTATAAATATTGTAATATTCACATAATTTGTATCATTAATAGCATGAAAATTGACAAAATTTCAGTATTTTTATCTTTATTTTATTCTTCTATAATATTGATTTGTAACGGAAAATAAAAAAGCCCATCGGTTGATAGGCTTTTTTTAAAATTCATATTTAAGCTGAGATGAATGCGTTCACAGCCTGATTAAAGTCTTCAGGTTTTTCCACATTCGAGATGTGAGATGCATCGATTTCAAACAATTTTGCATTTGGAATACGATCCACCATAAACTGGCCATCGGCAACCGTTGTTACAGGATCTTGTTTACCTGCAATGACCAATACCGGAACGGTAATGTCTTTCAACTGTTCACGAACATCCGCTTTAGCCAAAGCTTCACAGCAGCTTGCGTAACCTTCTGCGCTGCCAGCTGCAAGGTCGTTACTCAGATTTTCCACAACTGCCGCTTGGCTCTGGATAAAGGGATCGGTAAACCAGCGTGATGCTGCGGTTGAGGCAATTGGTTGCAAGCCTTGTTCACGTACCAGTTTGGCACGATCCAGCCATGCAGCTTCTTGACCAATTTTCGCTGCCGTGTTGCAGACAATCACGTGATTAAAACGTTCAGGTTTGTTAATGGCTAACCATTGGCCGGTCAAACCACCCATCGAAATACCACAGAAACTTGCTTTAGCAACATTGAGGTGATCAAGCAAATTTACGACGTCCTGACCCAATTGTTCTAGGGTATAAGGACCTTGTGGTGCAGAAGATGAACCGTGACCACGGGTATCGTAACAGATGACAAAGAAGTTCTCTTTAAATACATTGAACTGTTTCTGCCACATGCCGTAGTTGGTGCCTAAAGAGTTAGAAAACACCAAAGCCGGTTTGCTCGCATCACCAAAAGTCTGGTAATTGATGACAGCATCATTCGATTGAAAAGTTGGCATTGCGATTCTCCAATCCTTATACGCGTTCGATAATCAAGGCAATGCCTTGACCCACACCGATACACATCGAGCACAGACCGTATTTACCACCGGTTTCTTCCAAATGGTTCAATGCCGTGGTGACCAGACGTGCACCTGAAGCACCGAGTGGATGACCCAAAGCAATCGCACCACCGTTCGGGTTCACATGTGCAGCATCATCTGCAAGACCCAAGTCACGGGTACAAGACAAGGCTTGAGCCGAGAATGCTTCGTTTAGCTCAATCACATCCATTTGCTCAAGGGTTAAACCGGTTTGAGCCAACAGTTTCTTGATTGCAGGCGCTGGACCAAAGCCCATGATGCGTGGTTCTACACCGACCACGGTTGCACCAATGATTTTGGCACGTGGTTTCAGGTTGTATTGTGCAACTGCTTCATCAGATGCAATCAGTAGCGCTGCTGCACCATCATTAATGCCTGAAGCATTACCGGCAGTGACCGTACCGTCTGCTTTGACGACGGGTTTAAGTTTTGCCAAGCCTTCAGCAGTCGTTGATGCACGTGGATGCTCATCGGTATCTACAACCACTGGATCGCCTTTACGCTGTGGGATCACCACTGGCACGATTTCTTTAGCGAAGTAACCACGTGCTTGTGCAGCTGCGCAACGTTGTTGGCTTTGCAGGGCAAATTTGTCTTGGTCTTCACGCGAAATGTTGAATTGTTCTGCCAGGTTTTCTGCAGTTTGTGGCATGGTTTCCACGCCATACATTTCTTTCAGCTTTGGATTGATAAAACGCCAGCCCATGGTAGTGTCTTCAATCTTCTGGCTACGGCCGAACGCGCTGTCTGATTTACCCATGACAAATGGGGCACGAGACATCGATTCAACACCACCGGCAATTATCAGATTTGCTTCACCTGATTTGATTGCACGTGCAGCAGTCGCGATTGCATCGAGGGATGAACCGCAAAGACGGTTTAATGTGGTTGCTGGAACCTGGTGTGGCAAACCAGACAATAGGCCAGACATACGGCCCACGTTACGGTTGTCTTCACCGGCTTGGTTGGCACAGCCGTAGATCAGGTCATCCACCTGTTCCCAGTTCACCGATGGATTACGCTCCATCAAGGCTTTGATCGGTAATGCACCTAGGTCATCTGCACGTACAGGGGCTAAACCACCCGCATAACGGCCAAATGGGGTACGAATCGCATCTACGATATAGGCATTTTTCATGTGGTTATTCCTTTCCCATTAAGCCTGAGTGGCATCAATCAGTTTGGCACCGGTCATGGCTTGTAATTCTTCGAAGCTCAAGCCGTCGACTTTCTCAATCACTTTCATGCCTTCAGGCGTGACATCAATCACACACAGGTCGGTATAGATACGATCCACACACTTCAAACCAGTCGCAGGATAATCGAGTTGAGCAACGATTTTAGGTTCGCCTTTTTTGGTCACGTGATCTGTGGTGATGAAGACTTTCTTCGCACCCACAGCCAAGTCCATTGCGCCACCTACGGCAGGAATTGCATCTGGTGCACCGGTATGCCAGTTCGCCAAGTCACCATTTTCAGCTACCTGGAAAGCACCTAATACTGCGATATCAAGGTGACCACCACGCATCATGGCGAAAGAGTCGCCATGATGGAAGAAACAGCCACCAGTCAGCATGGTCACGAATTCTTTACCCGCATTGATCAGTTCAGGATCACGGTCTTCTTCTGCTGGTGGTGGACCGAATGCCAACAGACCATTTTCAGAGTGTAGAAACACATCTTTGTCTGATGGCAGGTAGTTCGAAATCTTGGTTGGTAGACCAATACCCAAATTCACATAGGCACCGTCTGGAATGTCTTGCGCAACACGTTCAGCAATCTGGTCGCGAGTAAGTTTGCTATAGCTCATGAATTTCTCCTTAATCGCCAATTACTGTGCTGGGGTGACTTGAACCACGTGTTTTACGAAAATGCCCGGCGTGATGATGTGCTCTGGATCAAGTTCACCCAGTTCAACCACTTCCGACACCTGTGCAATGGTGATATCTGCCGCCATTGCCATGATTGGGCCGAAGTTACGTGCAGATTTGCGGTAAACCAGGTTGCCCCAACGGTCGCCCTTGTGTGCTTTGATCAAGGCGAAGTCGGCTTTGATCGGGTTTTCCAGCACGTAGTCTTTACCATCGTAGTTTAGGGTTGGTTTGCCTTCAGCCAGCAACGTACCAAAACCGGTTGGCGTGTAGATTGGACCCAAGCCCATACCTGCAGCCTGAATACGGCAAGCCAAGTTACCTTGTGGAACCAATTCAAGTTCGATTTTGCCAGCACGGTATAGCTCGTCGAATACCCAAGAGTCAGACTGACGTGGGAATGAGCAGATGATTTTACGCACGGCACCGGCTTTTAAAAGCTTCGCCAAACCGTAGTCACCGTTACCGGCGTTGTTGTTGACGATCACCAGATCTTTCACGCCCAGTTCAATCAAGCCATCAATCAGTTCAGCGGGCTGACCTGCGGTGCCGAAGCCACCAATCATAATGGTTGAACCATCTTTAATTTGTGAAAGCACTTCTGTTAAGGAAGCTTTGCTTTTGTCGATCATAATATTTCCTAATCAAACTTCATCTGCAGACGCGTTAAGCGCGTGAAGATGTTGGAGGCGTTGTATTGGTCAACGGTGTATTTTTGGAGAGGATCAGATGGGCAATAAAGCCGATGCAAATCCCCCAAAATACGGAACTTAAACCTAAAAAACTCATTCCCGACACGGTGGCAAGGAATGTGATTAAAGCAGCATCTCTCTGGGTTTCTTCTTTCATCGCCACTGTAACGTTGGTGGCAATTGCACCGAGAAGGGCAAGACCCGCCAGGGCAGCGACCAGCTCTTTCGGAAGCAGACTGAACAGCATGACAATACTGCCTGCGAACAATCCGCCTAAAATGTAAAAAATACCGTTGGCAATACCAGCGATATATCGTTTTTCTTTCAGTTCATGTGCATCTTTACCGGTACAGAGTGCAGCGGTAATTGATGCCAGCACAATGGTAATGCCACCCACGCAGGCTACTGCAAGCGAAGCAATGCTTGAAGCTGCGATAATTGGCTTGGCTGGCGTCTCGTAATCACTGAGTCGCAAGATCGCCATACCCGGCAAAAACTGTCCTGTCAGGCTGACCAGAATCAGCGGAATAGCAAGGTTAAAGGTTGCATTCCATGACCACTCTGGCGTGATGAACTGGGGTAGGGCGAGCGAAAAATTGATGTCGACCGGATTCATCCGACCGAGCAATAAAGCCAAGCTCACACCGGCCAGTAATACCCATACCATGGTGTAGCGTGGGGACAGACGTTTGGCAACCAGATAACACGCCAACATGCCAAATACCACATAAGGCATAGAGCTGGTTGCTTTGAATAAACCCAGGCCAAACTGGAACAAAATTCCCGCCATCATGCCTGCTGCCAGTCCCTGTGGAATCCATTTCAACAATTTGTCGAAATAGCCACTGATCCCGATCAGAAAAATCGCGACGGCAGCAATCAGGTAAGCGCCAACGGCTTCATTTAAACTGATACTTGGAAAAAGGGACACCAGCAGGGCAGTTCCGGGTGCTGACCAAGCTGTAATCACAGGGGTTTTAAACCGGATTGACAGGTAGATCCCGGTAAGCGCTGCACCAATAGAAATGCCCCAGATCCAGGACATCATCATCTCGGGGCTAACATTGGCTTTTTGTGCGGCCTGAAAGAAAATAATCAGAGGACCAGAGTAGGAAATTAGTACCGCTAAGAATCCTGCAACGGTGGCTGAAATCGACCAGTCCTCTTTTAATGTTTGGATCAGATTAGACATCGCATGCCTCCATGCTCACGATTCTGTCAGTTCTGCCGGTTAACCTAAATCACCACCACCTACAGGTACAACACTACCTGTGATGTAAGAGGCTTCATCAGAGGCCAGGAAGGTAATGGCATTCACTTGTTCATCAATTGTGCCATAGCGCTTGAAGAAGGTACGGTCAATGGTTTGATCCACGACTTCTTGCATCCACGCTTTGTCTTGTTCAGACATTGGTGCACTGTTACGTGGCACTTTACGTGGTGGAGCTTCAGTACCGCCTGTTGCAACAGCATTGACACGAATACCATCTTTGGCATGTTCAAAAGCCAGTGAGGCAGTTAAACCGTTTACACCACCTTTTGCAGCAGAATAAGGGATACGGTTAATCCCACGGGTTGCAATCGATGAAACGTTCACGATGGCACCGGCTTGTTGCGCAATCATGGTTGGCAACACAGCACGGCAGCACCACATGGTCGGGAACAATGAGCGGCGAACTTCTTTTTCCACTTCTTCAGGTTGGAATTCCTGAAAAGGTTTCATCCAGATCGCACCGCCCACGTTGTTGATGAGCACATCAACACGGCCATATTTTTCTAAGGCTGTATTGACAACTTTTTCAGCACCTTCAAAGTGTTCAAGGTCGGCACGTACAGTGATTGCCTCACCACCGGCTTCGACGATTTCCTTCAGTACATCTTCAACATACTCAGAGAAATCGGCCATGATTACTTTGCCGCCTTCACGGGCAACACGTAGCGCGACACCGCGACCGATGCCTTGTGCGGCACCTGTAACAATCACTACTTTATTGCTGAAACGTTGTTGACTCATCTTTGTTTCCTTTATCTTGACTGTATAACCGAACTCAAACTTAGTTTGCAGAGAATTTCTCAAACAGGAAGTTTGCTGGCTTCACGCCTTCTGCATCTAACCAGCCACGTACCGCTTCAACCATTGGTACTGGGCCACAGAGGTAAACATCAACATCACCACCGTTTAACCATTCAGTGTCAATATGACCAGTGACATAACCTTTACGCTCATGCGCAGATTCTGGGTTAGCTACAACAGTACGGTATTCGAACCATGGTAATTTTGCTTGAAGTTCGTTGAGGCGATCCAATGCAACCAGGTCAAAGTCGTTGGTCACACCAAATACAAGACGTACAGGTTGTTCAGAACCTTTTTCTTCAAGGACAGACAACATAGACAAGAACGGTGCAATACCAGTACCACCTGCAAGCATCAATACTGGGCGAGTAACGCTACGTAGATAGAAGCTACCAAATGGACCAGTAAAGGTCATTTTGTCACCAACTTTAGCAGTTTGGCTGAGGAAGCTACTCATTTTGCCATTTGGCACGTTACGTACTACGAAACCAGTTTTGCGGTCGCCTGGTTTAGAGCTGAATGAGTAAGAACGGGTTTCTTCAGTACCCGGAATACCTACATTGACATATTGACCTGCCAAGAAATTGATTTCTGGCTCAGCAGCGTCAAGTTCGATTTCAAAAGTAATCGTTGATTCAGAAAGGTTCTCAACAGAAGTGAGAGTACCTTGATAAGTATGAATTTCAGTTTTGCAAACATCAGAGGTTGCTTGAATCTGGAATACTGCATCAGAAGTCGGGTGGCATTGGCAAGCCAATACATAACCTTCAGCCGCTTCTTCAGGCGTTAAAGCATCTTCGATATAGCTATCTTCAGGCATATCATAAGTGCCTGATTCACAAAATGCACGACACGTACCACATGCACCATCACGGCAATCTAGCGGAATATTGATCTTTTGGCGGTATGCTGCGTCCGAAAGGGTTTCGCCATCAACAACAGTGATAAAACGCGTTACGCCATCTTCAAATTGAAGTGCAACATTATGGTTTGACATGGCAAGTATCCTACAAATGAGTTAAAACATCAGATGGCCCGGGCCAACATTCCATTGGGCCAGGGCCGGGGTTTCTTTACAATAATCTAATAAGCTTAGATGTGGTAGATATCAATCACTTGGTTGATATAGTCGTTTTTCAATACGACATACTTGCTTACGATTTTTGGCTGTTCGCCAGAGAAATCGATAACATAACGAGACATACCGAAGTAGCTGTAGTTTTTCTTGTAACGGAAGCTCAAAGTATTCCAGTTAAAACGTACAGTCACTTGGTCACCGTTTTGTTCCACAATCTCAATGTTGTTGATGTTGTGGCTAGTACGGGTATCCGGCATGGTTGCAGAAGAACGTTCAGTTTTGATACGGAACACGCGGTCTTCTAAACCTTGACGATCTGGATAGAAAATCAAAGAAATTTCAGACTGAGGATCTTCGGTCAACGTATCGTTGTCGTCCCAAGCTGGCATCCAGAATTGTGCATTCGGAGCGTAGCACTCTAACCAGTTATCCCATTGCTCGTCATCAAGGAAACGTGCTTCACGATAAAGGAATTGAGCAATGTTTTCTAAAGTAATCGCGCTCATGCTTGTTCTCCTTCAGCAGCAATCTCTTTTTCAGTCGCAATCGCTTTCTTCATAAGTTTCAACCAGTACTCGTGTTGAGCTAGGTATAAACCTTCGTCTTCAGTCTTGACACCAGAAAGTTTTGGTTTCAAACCGATTTCATTTGCAGCATCATCTGGGCCTTGGATCCAGTGTTTAGAACCACGGCTCATGTCGTTCCACTCAAGCGCGATACCTTGGTAGCCTGCTTGACATGCACGGAATTCTTCCAAGTCATCCGGAGTAGCCATACCAGAAGCGTTGAAGAAGTCTTCGTACTGACGGATACGGCGTGCACGTGCTTCAGGTGCTTCACCTTTAGGCGCGATACAGTAGATCGTTACCTCAGTCTTATCGACAGACAATGGACGAAGAACACGGATTTGTGAACCGAACTGATCCATGAAGTAAACGTTTGGATAGATACAAAGGTTACGAGAACGCTCGATCATCCATTTCGCCATAGCTGCACCGTATTTCTCGGTGTATTCGTCTTTTTTCGGGAAGTTTGGACGGTCTTCTGGGTTAGCCCATTGAGTCCAAAGTAGCATGTGGCCGTTTTCGAAACCGTAAGAACCACCGCCTTGTTTACCCCAAGAACCAGCGCTCATCGCACGGATGTTGTCGCCGCCTTGTTTTTCTTTACGTTGCTGAGTTGTCGCAGCGTAGTTCCAGTGAACTGCAGAAACGTGGTAACCATCAGCACCGTTTTCAGCAGTCAGTTTCCAGTTACCTTCATAAGTATAGGTAGAAGCACCGCGAAGAACTTCAAGACCTTCTTCAGACTGACCAACGATCATATCGATGATTTTAGTCGCTTCACCAAGATATTCTTCAAGAGAAGGAACGTCTGGGTTCAAGCTACCAAATAAGAAACCTTTGTAGTTTTCAAAACGTGCAACTTTTTTCAGGTCGTGTGAACCTTCTTTGTTGAAGCAGTCAGAATAACCCGCATCAGTAGGATCTTTAACTTTTAACAACTTACCAGAGTTGTTGAATGTCCAGCCGTGGAATGGGCAGGTATAAGTTGCTTTGTTGCCACGTTTGTAACGGCAAAGCTCTGCACCACGGTGTGAACACGCATTGATCATTGCGTTTAATTCACCGTTACGGTTACGTGCAATGATGATTGGCTGACGACCGATGTTAGTCGTGTAGTAATCGTTGATATTTGGAATTTGGCTTTCATGTGCCAAGTATACCCAGTTGCCCTCGAAGATATATTTCATTTCAAGGTCAAAAATGTCCTGGTCCGTGAAGACAGAACGATGAAGTTTGAATTCACCTGTTTCGTAGTTTTCAACAAGTAATTCATCAATGCGATCTAGATGGCTAGTATTGATTACAGGAATACGTGGCATGTCCGCTCTCCGACTTTCCAAATGTTAGGAAGTCACCGAAATGCTTAACAGAATAGGGAAGTTAAACATTTCGGTTCCTTGGGTTTCAGCTAATTAAGCGCTTGCGCGACGACGTTCAACTTCAGTAGAAGGCGCACCTTCTTTATCTTTCTGAAGAACGATGTCGAACTGGATGTGTTTGAAAGGACCTTTCAAACCGCGGCGTGCGATTTCAGCTTCGTCAGTTACGTCAACAGCAGTTGCAACTAGACCTTCACGCGTACCGAATGCAAAGTCGTCCCAAAGGTATTTGTCGCCTTCGATGTTGAACTGAGTGGTTAATTTACGGTGACCTGGCGCAGAGATGAAGTAGTGCACGTGCGCAGGACGTTGACCGTGACGAGAAAGTTTGTTCAACATTTGTTGTAACGGACCTTCTGGGTTCAAACCGTAACCTACAG
>JACCEE011130979.1_pt1 | contig 13108 bp, 13 predicted proteins | sample 7449931 | NCBI WGS metagenome assembly JACCEE01 (sample SAMN15323457, study PRJNA562643) | freshwater metagenome | isolation source: river surface water | place: USA:Blue River Watershed | collected 2017-08-19 | reverse complement strand
GACCTTTTGGCACAGGCGAAGGCCTTGCCTGAAGTGCAACAATTCTTGACTGGTCCAACCAAGAAAGAAATTGTCGTCCCGAACAAACTGGTTAACCTGGTCGTTTAAGACCTGATTACAGAGGAATACGCATGCATTTTGTCCAACGTTTCGCAGCCATTGTCTTAACCTTAGGTCTGAGTGCAAGCTTGGTCGGCTGTGGTTTTCATTTGAAAGGAATGAATCCCACCGCTGCCCCTCTGGTATATCAAAAACTGAACCTGGTCTTACCCGCCAATACCGATGAATTGAATCGTCAGCTCAACACCTACCTGACCGCATCGGGGGTACAATTGGGCCAAGCGAATGATGCCTATGTGCTGCGTGTGCTGGAATATACGCCACGCCGCCAGTTATTAAATGGCAAACTCACTGAGGTGTTGTTGCGTTTGACCGTGACCTTCCAGATTGAAGACCGTCAAGGCAATCCAATTACCCAACCCCGCACCTTAACTGCATCACGCAGTTATCAATATGACGTGGAAACCGTTAACACCGATAATCAGCAAGAAAGCTATCTGAACCGTATTGTGATTGATGATATCGCTCAGCAAATCAGTCGACAGATTGCAGCGAACCGTTTACCTCTGGTAAAAACCGCTCAGACTGCTGCACCTTAATTTGACTCATGAAACTGGATTATCTGCAGGCATTAAAACGTGTCACAGAAGCACGCGGTGCCTGGATCCTGCACGGGCAGGAACCTCTGCTTGAACAGAACCTGCTTGATGCGTTCCGCCATCACTGGCAGCAGCAGGAAATCGAGCGGCAACGTTATGATATCGCCAGTGTCAGTGACTGGAAAAATGTCTTCAATGCACTTAATAGCCTGTCACTCTTTTCACAGCAGCTCGCGGTAGAAGTACACGGTAACATCAAGCCAGATGCCAATGGCGTCAAACAGCTCAAGAGTTATATCCAGCAAAATGAACAGAATCTGCTTTTGGTCGTCATGCCCAAGCAGGACAGCGCGAGTCTGAAATCCAGTTTTTTTCAGGTGATTGAAGCCAATGGGGTTGTGGTTCCCCTGACTGCCACCTATCCGCAAGATCGTCAACGCATTCTCAGTGTTGAAGCAGAAAAGCTGGGAATACAACTCGATACTGCTGCATGGCAATGGCTGATGCAGCATCATGAACACAACCTGTTGGCCGCAAAAAATAGCCTGATGCGGGTGAGTGATACTTTTCCTGACCAAGCGCTTATCCAGATTGAACAACTGTATAGCTGCTTACAGGATCAATCACGCTATACCAGTTACGATTTAAGTGATGCCCTGCTGGCAGGAAAGCTGGCACAAGCCATCAAAATCTTTCAGTACCTGGTTGCTTCCGGTGAACCGCACAGCCTGATCCTATGGACGTTGAGCAAAGAAATGCGGTTGCTCATGCAACTGTATGAACAACCGCAAAATGCCCTGCAACTGGGCATCTGGAAAAATAAAGTTAGTGTATACCAACAAGCCTTGCGCCGCTTTCACCCACAGTGTTTTTTAGCCTGGCCGATGCTCCTTCTACGCATTGATGCAGCCATCAAAGGCATGTCTGAAGAAAATCCAGAACATTTGATCATCCAGGGTATTAGCGCAATGTGTGGTCAAACTTTATTTGATGCTTCAATTGCTTAGCTAAAAAAACGCGCGAACCAGCTTTTACCTTTTTTCTGCTCTTGTGCACGTAAATAATGCAACATATTGTCACGCACTGAATCTACGTAATCCTGGTCATCATGTTGAATATGGTTAATCAACCACTTGGACAGTAACCGATATAAGTCGTTCTCGACGGACTCACCCCGATCAAATTTATGACGACAATCATTCAGCCGTTTAACAAATAACTCATGAATACCTTTATGCGATGGTAGATATTGATAGTTGACCTGCTGAAGCAGGTTTTCTTCAAAACTAAAATGTGATTGGGTATAGTCGATCAGATCATCCAAGACTTCTTTAATCTTGTCTCTCTGCCCTCCACTAATGATTTTTTCTAATGCATTAATATAATCTAGGATTTGGCGATGTTGATTATCAATCACATCAATTCCAATATTATAACTTTCACTCCATTCCATCATTTATGCCCCATTATTTTTCATCATCAAGTTATGTTTTTTGCGGAATTATTATTAGATGATCATAAAGATCAAATCCCATATTTTTTTTACGGGATTTGATCTTATAATCTTTTTAACTTGAAATCTATAGGGATTATTGCAGATTTTTTCATTTTTAATCCAAGTCGATCACAGGTCATAACTCTCCTGATTTAAAGAGTCTACGTTCAGATTTTGCAGCTACATTATGTTAGGTAAACAAAAGATCACAATATAAGAAATTGATTTTTTTGATTTCTAGGTGATTTCACATCAAGAACAATAGAACTGATTCTTGGCTTCAGTTTTCCTGATCACATACCAACGTACTCCCTGACTAATCACCACCGGGCAATTACATGCCATCCAATAGCATTGCGTGAAATATCTCGAAACATAAAGGATTAATCTTTCCTACACATGAGTCATCTCTATTCTGCGTTTCCATCAAGATATATATCTAAAATTAGATGCAGTGCATTATGTTATTTTTCCTTGTAGCAAATAAGATCGCATTAGCGTTATCTGGAGAAGATTCAACATACTTTCGTGCAAATCTACACGTTTTGTCCTCAATTCATCCTTATACTGAAACGATATAGACTGTTGCCATTTTGACCTTATGCTAAAAACAAAACCATTTAAACTGATCCTGTTGATCCTTGCTGTATTGTTAATTGCACTGATTGGCTGGTATGGGTTAAAGCCCAAAGATACCCAGCCACAATACATCACAGCCGATGTGACACGCAGTGATCTGGAAGATTCTGTCCTTGCAACGGGTGTACTTGAAGCGACGCAAATGCTGAGTGTCGGCTCACAGGTTTCCGGTCAGGTGAAAAAAATGTATGTGCATTTGGGGGATCAGGTTAAACAAGGTCAGCTGATTGCACAAATTGATTCCTACCGGCAGGAAAACCAGTTAAAAACAGCAGAGGCCAGCATTAAAAGTCAGCAGGCACAGCTCGCGACGAAACAGGCCAATCTCAGTAAAGTGGCTGCTGAATATCAGCGTCAAGCCGAGATGTATAAATATGACGCTACGTCAAAAGCTGAACTGGAATCCGCCCTGGCCAGCTATAAAACAGCACAGGCAGAAATTGCCCAGATTGCCGCCCAGATTGAACAGTCTCGGTTAACTCTAGCCACAGCCAAAGAAGACTTGGGTTATACCCGTATTGTGGCGCCGATGGATGGCACGATTGTGGCGATTGTGACGGAAGAAGGCCAGACCGTGAATGCCAACCAGAGTGCACCAACGATTGTCAAACTGGCGAAACTCGACACCATGACCGTCAAGGCTGAGATTTCCGAAGCAGATGTCATGAAAGTTCAACCGGGACAAAAAGTTTATTTCACGACATTAGGCGATAACGAGACCCGGCATTATGCAACCCTGCGACAGATTGAACCCGCCCCAAGCTCGATCAATGCCGAAAACAACAGCACCACAAGCAGCTCATCCAACACGGCTGTTTACTATAACGCCCTATTTGATGTGCCCAATCCGGATGGGAAATTGCGAATTGATATGACGGCACAAGTCTATATTGTTTTGGCGGAAGCAAAAAATGCCCTCACCATTCCTGCCGCAGCCCTGAACAGTGCAAAACGGCCACAACACAATCCCAATAATTCGGCGAAGACTGATGCGAAAAGTTCAGATCCGATCCGCCCACAACCGCTGAACTTAACTACAGCACAACGCGATCTGTTACAACAGGGCAAAGCAAAACTGGCCAGTGTGCGTATTCTGCTGACCGATAATCAGGTTCGCAACCAGCAGGTATTGGTCGGTTTAAATAACCGTGTTCAGGCACAGATTCTGGCAGGTTTAAAACAGGGCGATAAAGTCATCATTGCAGATGGTTCAGACAGTAGCAATGACGGTGCTAAACGCAGTAGCAACCGTAATGCTGGCAGCCCACCGGTGAGGATGTAACGATGCAGCCTGATCAACAACCTTTACTCGAGGTCAGCCAGCTGACACGGGAATTTCCGGCAGGTGAAAGCACTGTTCAGATTTTAAAAGGCATTGACCTGAAGATTTACCCGGGTGAACTGGTCGCCATTATTGGCCAATCTGGTTCAGGTAAATCCACCCTGATGAATATTCTCGGCTGTCTGGACAAGCCCAGCAGTGGCAGCTACAAGGTGAATGGCAAAGAAACTAGACAGCTTGAGCCCGATGAGCTGGCACAGCTACGTCGCGAATACTTTGGTTTTATTTTTCAGCGTTATCACCTGCTCGGTGACCTCAGTGCTGCTGGCAATGTAGAAGTACCTGCCATCTATGCTGGTGTAGATGCACGGCATCGTCGTGAACGTTCAGCCAAGTTATTGACAGATTTAGGCTTAGGGGAACGAATACAGCACCGTCCGAGCCAGCTTTCCGGTGGCCAACAGCAACGGGTTTCCATCGCGCGTGCCCTGATGAATGGCGGTGATGTCATTCTGGCCGATGAACCGACCGGCGCTCTGGATAAAAACAGTGGTATCGAAGTAATCCGCATTTTGCGTGAGCTGAATGAGAATGGACATACCATCATTTTGGTCACGCATGATGTGAATGTCGCCAAACATGCCACGCGGATTATCGAAATCAGCGATGGGCAGATTATTGCCGATCGTCCTAATACACCTGAAATGTCTAGCGATGATGCCCCGTTAGAACAACATGCTTCGTTGATGAAATATGCTGAAGAGAAAAAAATCCCGGCCTGGCGTTCAGCACTCGATCGTTTAACCGAAGCCTTCCAGATGGCATTGCTCGCCATGAATGCCCATCGGATGCGGACATTCCTCACCATGCTGGGCATTATTATCGGGATTGCCTCTGTGGTTTCTGTTGTCGCTTTAGGTAAAGGATCACAACAAAAAATTCTGGACAATATCAGTAGCCTCGGCACCAACACCATTACCATCTATCAGGGGCGTGGTTTTGGTGACAATTCCCGTGCCTCTCAAGTCAAAACGCTGATTCCTGCAGATGCCGATGCGTTACAGCAGCAACCATATGTTGCAGGGGTATCCCCAACAGTCAATAGCAACATCACCGCGCGTTTTCAGGACACCGAAGCCACCGCAATTGTAAACGGTGTCAGTGAACAGTTCTTTGAGGTACGAGGCCTCAGCGTTACAGCCGGCCAAACCTTTGACAAAACAGCCATTACTGAACGTGCACAGGATGTCGTGATTGACAGTAATACGCAAAAGACCTTTTTTCCGGATGGGCGTGATCCGATTGGTCAGGTCATTCTGCTCGGCAATCTGCCAAGCCGGATTATCGGGGTGGTTCAGGCCAATTCCGGCATGTTCAGTTCGGATAGCCTGAATGTCTACTTACCCTATTCGACCGTCATGGGGCGAATGCTCGGCCAGAGCAATTTGCGCAGTATTGTCGTTCGGGTGAAAGACGAATATGCCAGCAGCGCTGCTGAAAATGCGATTTTAACCCTGTTAGAACAACGTCACGGCGCACAGGATGTGTATAGCCAAAATTCGGACAGTATCCGTCAGACCATCGAGAACACCACACAAACCATGACCTTATTGGTTTCTGCGATTGCTGTGATTTCGCTGGTAGTCGGTGGCATCGGTGTGATGAATATCATGCTGGTTTCAGTCACAGAACGTACCCAGGAAATTGGTGTACGGATGGCTGTGGGTGCTCGACAGAGTGATATTTTGCAACAATTCCTGATTGAAGCGGTATTGGTATGTATTTTAGGCGGTATTTTAGGGGTCTTGCTTGCCTTAGGTCTAGGTCAGCTGGTCAATAAGCTCTTGAACGGTAGTTTCCAGATGAGCTATTCCACCACATCGATGGTGGTCGCCTTTATCTGCTCGACGCTGATCGGCATTATTTTTGGCTTTTTGCCAGCACGAAATGCAGCACGACTGGATCCAGTGGCTGCCTTGGCACGAGAATAAGGAAAATATGATGTCTCTACGTTTATCCCAGCTGGCCACCGTACTCTTAGTGTCAAGCTCACTTGCAGGTTGTAGTGCCTTGGTACGCACAGCGTATCAGCCACCCGAGGTCAGTATCCCGAACAGTTTTCAACAGGCCAAAAACACGCCACAATCATGGTCTGTTGACGTATATGCCGATCAGTGGTGGACACTGTTTCAGAATGCCGGACTGAATCAACTGGTCGATCGGGTACTGACTCAAAATAGCAATCTGGCTATCGCTGGGATCACACTCAAACAGGCCCGTTTACAAGCAGACTTAGCTAAAAATGCCGAACTGTTTCGGGTCAATTCCAGTGCGTCAGCGGGGCATAGTGTCGATTTAAATGCGGGTCAAGACCAGTCCAAAGGACTATCGCTAAATGCTGGAGTCAGCTATGAACTGGATCTGTTTGGCAAACTCAATCGTCAAACCGAAGCTGCGCGTTGGGAAGCGGCCGCCAGTGCCGAAGACTTACAAGCCACCGCACAAAGTTTGATTGCTACCACAGCCAATTTATACTGGCAACTGGGTTATTTGCATCAGCATTTAGATACGGCACAACAAAGCCTAGCCAGCTCTGAAAAATTACTGGAGCTGGTGCGTGCACAATACCGTGCGGGCGCAGTCTCTGGTCTAGAAGTCGTACAAGCACAACAGGCGCTACAAAGTCAAAAAGCAACACTCAGCCAGATTCAGCAACGATTGATCGAAACACGGACTGCACTTGCCGTGTTATTACATGTGCCCGTGCAACAGCTTGATCTAGATGAACCCAAAGGTCTTAGCCAAACACGTTTACCGACAATCGCAGCCGGTCTGCCCGCGAATCTTTTAGCACGTCGTCCGGATTTACGTGCAGCAGAACTGCGTTTACGTAAAGCCCTGGCCAATAAAGATACCACCAAAGCCAGCTTCTACCCCTCGATCAACCTGACCGGGAATGTCGGCTCCAGCAGTAGCTCGTTAACCCAACTCTTGCAGAATCCAGTACTAACGCTGGGAGCCAATCTCAGTTTACCTTTCCTGCAATATAACGACATGAAACGGGATCTGCAGATCAGCGAGCTGGAATACCAGAAAAGTATCCTGAATTATCGCCAGACCTTATATCAGGCCTTTGCCGATGTGGAGAATGCCCTGTCGAACCGAGAGCAAACGACACAACAATTGGCTTACCAACAACAGAATCTGACACTCGCGGAACGTACGGAACGCCTGACCGCGATCCGTTATAAAAATGGTGCCGTTGCACTAAAAAATTTATTAGACGCTCAGGAAACCAGCCGCAATGCCCGTATTGCGGTGGTGCAGGCACAGCAAAACCAATACCAAGCTTATGTCACCTTGATGCAAGCTTTAGGGGGCTCGCCAATCACATCTAGCTCGTCAATCCAAGACAATACAGCTCGGCCTTAACTTTAAAATTTCAACCATAAAAAAACAGCACCAAGGTGCTGTTTTTTAATGTATCCGACAGCGAATTAGTCTTCGTTGTCCAATAACGCTTGGCTCATACCTACAGTATTGAAACCTGAATCGACATACAAAATTTCACCAGTGATACCAGAAGCCCATGGTGAGCACAGGAACAATGCGGCATTACCCACTTCTTCAATGGTCACGTTGCGGCGTAATGGCGCAACACGCTCATTGGCATCCAACATTTTACGGAAAGATTTGATACCAGAAGCTGCTAAAGTACGGATTGGACCTGCAGAGATCGCGTTTACACGAATACCGTCTGGACCCAAGCTCGATGCAAGATAACGTACACCAGCTTCCAAAGATGCTTTGGCCATACCCATGACGTTGTAGTTTGGCATAACACGTTCTGAACCCTGATAAGTCAGAGTCAATAAACAACCTTGACGCGCTTGTAACAATGGTTTTGCAGCACGTGCCATCGCAACAAAGCTGTAAGCACTGATGTCATGCGCAACGTTAAAGCCTTCACGGTCTGTTACGTCGGTAAAATCACCATCTAGAGTGTGGGCTGGTGCGAAACCAATGGAGTGAACCACACCATCTAAACCATCCCAATGTTTTGCCAATTCAGCAAAAGCACCATCGATCTCGGCATCTACCGCAACGTCGCATGGAAAAACCAGCTTTGAACCAAACTGTTCAGCAAATTCATCTACACGTTTTTTTAATTTTTCATTTGGATAAGTGAAAGCCAATTCAGCGCCTTCACGATGCAATGCTTGTGCAATACCAAATGCGATTGATAATTTGCTGGCAACACCCGCGATGAGAAAGCGTTTACCCGCCAATAGTCCTTGTGCCATGTGAATCTCACTTGAAATAATTTATGGGCATAATGCCAATTCTGGAGCCGTTACGTAATTGCATAATGCATCTTTTTTTCATGCAAAATAAAATCGCCGTATAAAATTACGGCGATTTACTGGCCTAAAGTCCAGATTTAGTCTTCGGATAACAGACCAATTAAACGCAGGAACGAAATATACATCCAGACCAAGGTCGCCAATAAGGCAATGCCGCAGAGCCATTCCATCGATTGAGGGGCGCGCTGAGCTGCTGCGGACTCAATCAGGTCAAAATCTAGAATGAGATTTAAGGAGGCAATCACAGCTACAAATGCGGCAAAACCAATCCCCAGCCAGTTGCTTTCAAAGATATACGGAATACTTGAAGCAAAAGCCAGCTGCATCACCATCTGCACCACAAACACGATACAGAGCGCCAGAGTGGCAGAAATCACCACGGATTTGAATTTCTCAGTCGCACGAATAATCTGGAATTTGTAGAGAGCAAACATGACCAGGGTCGTAACAAAGGTCGCCAATAACGCCTGTAATGGTGCGCCCGGATATTTAGCTTGAAAGACAAAGGAAATTCCGCCAAGGAAAGCCCCTTCAAATAACGCATAGGGGATCGCCAAAGTTGGTGCCGTATTCGGTTTAAAGGTAGTGATCAAGGCCAGAATCAAGCCCCCTATTGCACCGACCATGGTAGCGGCATAGGCAATTGCTGCACTTTGTGTCAATGCAGCATAAAAAAACAGAGCCACACCCAGAATGGCAGAAATACTGGTCAGCAATATGGACTTACGGATCGCACCCTGCACGGTCATAGGCTTGTGAACATCGGCATAGGTCTCGACCCGGGTCAAAATAGGGTTGTTACTTTGCATAGCTCATCTCATTGTTATCATTTAGGATATGATCTGATATTAGACCAAATGCACAAGAAACTCAGCCATAGGTTGCTGCTTTTTGTAACCGCTTATCTGATTCGAGCTGATTGAATCGTTTCCATAAAAAAAGAGGCAGATGCCTCTTCCTGATTGTTCAAATAATTTAGTCATTATGCGTAATAAAGAAATACTGGCGGTAATATTTCAGTTCGGCAATCGAATCGCGAATATCATCCATCGCCAAGTGTGACGCATTTTTTTTCAGGCCACTCATAATCTCCGGACGCCAGCGTTTCGCCAGTTCTTTCACCGAAGAGACATCTAGGTTGCGATAATGGAAGAATTGTTCTAGCTCTGGCATCAAGCGGTGCAGGAAGCGACGGTCCTGGCAAATCGAGTTACCACACATCGGCGAGGCTTTCGGATTCACCCATTTTTTCAGGAATTCCAAAGTCTGCTGCTCGGCATCCTGTGCAGTCAATTTGCTGCGACGCACACGTTCAATCAGACCGGACTGACCGTGCTGACGGGTATTCCATTCATCCATGGCATTCAAGACACGATCCGGTTGATGAACTGCCAGTACCGGTCCTTCCGCCAGAATATTTAAATGGTCATCCGTGACAATGGTGGCAATCTCAATAATGACATCATTAACGGTATCTAAACCGGTCATTTCTAGGTCAATCCAAATTAACCGGGTATCTGGGCTACTACTCATGAAAGGTGATTCTTAAAGTTTTGCTAAAGCGGCATGGTAGCAAATTTCTTGCATCTTGGCTGTAATTCACCACCTGCTTCATGTTATTTTTGCCCTCCTCAATACGTGGTTTTTTCTAGGATATGAATGGCTCTAATTCGTAAACGCCGGTTGACTGAACAACAACAACGTCGGATTCAGAAACAGCAGCAAAATCGTCAGGAAGAATTGGATACGTCCAATGACCTTGAAGGCTTGGTGGTACAACATTATGGCCGCCAATTAGAAGTACAAGCCCTGTCCATTCCTGATCCTCATCCTGAAAAACCCGTGGTCGAATCCGGTGAACCTGAACCGTTCTGGAAGCCGATAGAACTGGGCAGTGTATGGCGCTGTCATACCCGAACCAATCTGGAGCTACTGGTCACAGGCGACCGGGTCAAATGGCAAGCTGACCCCAATACTGGACTTGGCATTATCACCGCGATTCATCCGCGACGTTCATTGTTGACCCGTCCGGATCGCTATCACAAGGTCAAACCTGTCGCTGCCAATATCAGTCTGATTGTGGTGGTGTTTGCGCCTTTGCCAGAACCTGCCCCTATGCTGATTGACCGTTATCTGGTGGCCTGTGCCGATGCCGAGATTCCGGCCTTACTGGTACTCAACAAATCTGATTTGCTAACCGAAAATGATCCGATCCTGCAATTGCTGGAAGAATATCGTCAGCTGGGTTATGAAGTCATGCTATGTCAATCCACAGGAGATTTATCAGCCTTAGCAACACGCCTGGATGGTGAAACCGTAGCCTTTGTCGGTCAGTCGGGTGTGGGCAAAAGCTCGCTGATCAATCACATCGTGCCGGATGCAGCGCAGAAGACCAATATCATTTCCGAGAACTCGGCACTGGGTCAGCACACCACGACCTCGACCCGTTTAATCGGTTTTGGCGAAAATGGTGCCCTGATCGATTCGCCCGGGATCCGGGAATTTGGTTTATGGCATTTAACCTTAGATAAAGTCCGTCATGGCTTCCCTGAGATTGAAAACCTGCTTGGACATTGCCAGTTCAGAAACTGTACGCATAAGCATGAAAAACAATGTGCGTTACGTCAGGCGGCAGAACAAGGCGAGATCCTGCCACGACGCCTGGAGAGTTATTTACGCCTGATCGATGAAATTACCGAAGCCCAGCAAAAAAATTAGTTTTGTTTTGCAAACTAAGCTTGAAGCGGCGATTTTGATCGCCATATATATCGGATATACTTGAGATCAATTTTTGATTGTAATTTAGGTGACTTGTGGAACGTTGGCTGGAGTTTATGGGGAATCACCCCTTCTTGTTTGGAACCTTAGGGGTGTTGATTGTACTGTTCGTCATTTTTGAGGGACAACGCAACGGTCGCAAAATCTCACCACAATCACTCGGTATTTTGGTCAAAGCTAAAAATGCCATCCTGATTGATTTACGTGATGCCAAAGATTTCCGTGAAGGTCACATTAGCGGCAGCCGTAATATTCCGTATAACCAAATCGCAAGTCATGCAGATGAACTGAAAGCGGCTGAACGCCCATTGGTCTTTATCTGCAATCTCGGTCAAGTGGCTGGCAGTGCCCTACAGCAAGTCGGTCATGCAGATAGCTATCGTCTTGATGGCGGTATTAGTAACTGGAAAGCCCAAGGCTTACCTCTCGTCAAAAGCAAAGCAAAAGCTTAAGGAGATTTCTCATGGCTGCTGAAGTTACCATCTATTCAACGACTGTATGCCCTTACTGCATTCGTGCCAAACAGCTTCTTGAGCGTAAAGGCGTGGCTTATAAAGAAATTAACCTCTCTAACGAAGCACCTGAAGTGCGTGTAGAGCTCATGCAACGCACCAACCATCGTACAGTGCCACAAATTTTTATTAACGAGCAGTTTATCGGCGGTTTTGACCAACTTTACGCATTAGAACGTGAAGGCAAACTCGACGCATTACTGGCTTAATTTTTTATCTTAAGGACTTAATACATGAGTGAAGAACAACAAGCTCAACCACAATTGGCATTAGAGCGTATCTATACCAAAGACATTTCTTTTGAAGTTCCTGGCGCGCAAGTATTCACCAAAGAATGGCAACCTGAACTGAACATCAATTTATCCTCTTCTGCAGAAAAAATTGATCAAAACCATTTTGAAGTGGCGTTAAAGGTTGTGGTTGAAGCACAAAATGCAGGTGAAACTGCATTTATCGTGGATGTCACTCAAGCCGGTATTTTCCTAGTCGACAACGTTGAAGATGAACGTTTGCCCTACATTCTAGGTGCGTACTGCCCAAATATTCTGTTCCCGTTTTTACGTGAAGCAGTGAATGACTTAGTAACCAAAGGCAGCTTCCCACAATTACTGTTGACCCCAATCAACTTTGATGCGGAATTTGAAGCCAACATGCAACGTGCTCAAGCCGCCGCTGAAGGCCAAGCGTAATCGTCTGATGATATAAAAAAAGACCGCCATAGCGGTCTTTTTTTATCAATATAGTAAACGCTAAAAATCCTCATCCTGCATATGAGCCGAAGGATATAAGGCATCATGCATAGCTTCGACCAATTGTTGTGCGATTTCTTGTTTGGAGGCTTTTTCCAGATCTCGTTTTGACATGTGGTAATGCTCAGCAAAAAATACCGTCATAGCATTTTCATCAGAAGCGAAACCAATATCTGCACGTGAGACATCGTTGCAGGCAATCATATCCAGTTTCTTCGCCACCAGTTTACCGGCTGCGTAGGCTTCCACATTTTGCGTTTCAGCGGCAAAACCCACCATAAACGGTCGTTTGGCTTGCTGTGCGATGGTCGCCACAATATCCGGATTTTTCACCAGCGATAGATCAAGTGCATCACCCGCTTTTTTGATTTTATGTTCCGCCACATGCGCCACACGGTAATCTGCAACAGCTGCTGTCGCGATAAAAATGTCGCAGCCTTCATCTAATAACTGCAAACTGGTATCCAGCATTTGCTGTGCAGAGGACACATTGATCCGGCGTACGCCATTTGGGGTATCCAAAGTTACCGGGCCAGCGACCAAGGTCACCTTAGCACCTGCTGCATAACAGGCCGCAGCCAAAGCAAAGCCCATTTTCCCGGTACTATGGTTGGAGATATAACGCACTGG
>JACCEE010859651.1_pt1 | contig 13109 bp, 18 predicted proteins | sample 7449931 | NCBI WGS metagenome assembly JACCEE01 (sample SAMN15323457, study PRJNA562643) | freshwater metagenome | isolation source: river surface water | place: USA:Blue River Watershed | collected 2017-08-19 | reverse complement strand
CTTCCAGGTAATCATTTGGCAGAACATCAAGGATTAGATGAATCCTGTTATCATCACTAGCATTTTGAACGCTGTGATACTTTATGTTATTAAGCTCGTACAATATTCCAGTTTTTAAATTTCTAACGTCTATTCCAGAAGAAAACGTAACAAGATAATTTGTTTTAATTGGAATATGAAATCTTCTAGCCACATATAGGACATCAGATCTATCTTTGTGTGTCCTTATTCTGCTTCTTGGCTTCATATTGATAAACTCTGCACGGATAAGCTTTCCACCTGCCAAAGACTCTACATATCTAACAATGTCAGCAAATTCTTTTCTGGCTGCATCTGATGACAGGTTTCTTTTAGTTACACAAATACCGTCTGTTCCAAAGCTGTGGAAATAGTCCAGGGACCTTATCTCAAAAGCAAAGGTATCTTTATGAGTCTCATATGAATTTTGACGACTTGTATCTATCAGCCACTCATCATAATAGGATAATACTTCTTTAGATATAGATTCTATAGCTACCTCGCCAAATTCTTCAAAGCACCAGTCATCACGCTTGTTTTTTAGCATAAGCCCACACCTCCAGATCTAACATATTTAAATCTGTTATCAAATTGTTATATTTATTTATAACATTTTGTTCTATAATCGAAGATTCGTTAATCTTAAAACCATTTAGATCAATATCAAGTATTTCACTTACCCTGGAATACTTTTCTTTATTGTCAAAATCTACAAGAATTGTTTTATTCTTTTGTATAGTATCTACAATAGACTCAATTTCAGTACCATAGTTTTTTACAAACCAACAGTTTTCAGCCATTTGTAGTAAATTTGTTATATTTTTGTTATATTTAGGCATATCAACTTCTCCAGTTAAAAACTTTGAGTTGATATTTACAAAGCTTTCTATTTTATTTGTGGTCAAATAGTATTCAATTAGTTCTTCAAGAGATAGATAGCTATGGAATTTATCACGAATATAGTTTATGTAGCTAAAAGTAAGATCTACTGGATTTCTAAAAATTGCAAAATTAGTATCTACATCTTTTATTGGAGTAGTTGCGAAATGACCACTAATAAAATCATAATTAGAAAAAGACTCTGGAAGCTCTCTTATGTGACCAGAAAAAACTTTTTTACCTGATTTATTTATTGCAAACTCTCTTACAAATACCCCACTGGTCCTGGGTATGTGAAGGTGATAAATAGACATACTACATATTGTATCAGAACTCAAAAAAGCAACTATAATTGTAGTATTATGTCAATAGAGTCCTGGATCGGTATTATTGTAGGAATTACCACCATCATCACATCAGCAGGGCTGGGAGTACGTTGGCTAACAAGACATTATTTTGATGAAATTAAAGCAGAGCTAAAACCAAACAGTGGATCAAGTATTAAGGATCAGATAACAAGACTTGAAGCAAAGCAGCAAGAGCTTGAAAAGAAAATGGATTCACAGCACAATAAGCTTGAGAAAAAAATTGACAAGATGTTTGATGCATTAATTGATCACTTGTCATCCAACAACAAGTAATATACTATATATAATATATTTAAGCATTTATATACCTAGATAACTAGATATATTTCTAGCTAGATATATTTATTTAATTAATATATATACTACCAAATCCTGATGCGTTGTCAAGTCTTATTTTGATAACACTTTTATAACGATTGTATATACTACTTATAACAACCCTTTATTTACTTGACTTGTTATCATTTTGTTATCTTGACATTTATTTTCTGATATAATTTTATATGCTAGTACTCAGGGTAGTCTCTCATACCCACCATCCTGGGTACTAGCTTTTTTATTTATTATGGTTGTATAATATATCTATGTCCTGTTCTCCTGAAATCTTTGGTGCTAATCCTGCCAACATTAAATGGCAAGTTGTTAGAGGTGATACCTCATCCTTGCGTATTGAATTTTTTGAAAATGATGAAATCACACCATTTGATATTTCAGATTGGGATTTTGCTGCTACTACTTATGATTTTCGTGGTGATGTCCTAGACGAGCTAGAAACTAGTTCTGGAAATGGTTATGTAGACATTACTGCACCTGCAGACATAACGTCTCTATGGGGAAGTGGGTATTCCTCTACAGTTGCAGAATTAGCTTTTGACCTTCAGGTAACCATTGATGACACAATTTGGACACCAGTTATTGGAACCATAACTGTTCTTGGTGATGTTACTGGAGGAAGTCTATAGTGCCAGTTATAAAAATTTCTAACAATACCCCTAGCTTGCCACCAGTAGTAAAGATTAAGGGAAAAACTTTTAAGACTTATAAGTAGGAGATCTATGTCAATCAGCAAAAGCATGGACTTTCCGTCTAGCAAAAAAGCTGGATATGCTGAAGTTGCACAACAATCTCAAATTTTAGATCCTCAAATATCATATGTTCCAGTTCCAGGTCCGCAAGGACCAGCTGGTGATCCTGGTGCTCAGGGACCACGAGGTGAAAAAGGTGAGCGTGGAGAAAAGGGAGACACTGGTCCACGTGGAGAACAGGGAAAAGCTGGTAAGAATGGTCGTGATGGTCAGGATGGAAAAACTTACTTACCAGTCTATGATCAAGATTCTGGATGGGCAAAATATTTTGATAAAAAAGAAAAGATGGTTCCTATTGGTGCAACCAGAGGCCTTGACGGCTGGGTAACCATTAATCTAGATATATCGAAATCAGATGAAAGATATTTACCAAGAAACTCTGTTAGTCTTTACAATGAGAACTCAAAAAGAATAAACCTAAAGTGGTTAAAAATAGGATCTCAGGTAGAGATTACTTACACATTTGAGGTAGAAACGTTTTCGAATAATACCGAGTTGTGGTGTCGAACAATATTTCCAGGTACTGATAGTCAAACAACATCTTTAGTTGGAACTCTTAAGTATCAATATTTATATGAGTTTTCGATTACCCATAAGCTATATGTTGATAGTGAAATGGTTAAGATTAATGGAGCAGCTGTTCAGCTACGTTCAGACATAGATGCCTTAGCTAGACTATCATCTATAACAATTTCTGTATCTTAGCATGCTATAATAATTATTATGGCATTTCCAGGAACTTATAATATTAACTACTACGAGGGTGATACCTACGAGTTTAAGATTTACCCAAAGAACTCTATCGGTGCGACATTTGACCTATCTGGTTACTCCGTTAAGTTTTTTATTGCTACCGCAAGGGGTTCTGGTGCTACTCAGTTTGAGTGTCAGGCATCAATTAGCGTAGATAGTGTCGTTAGTTGCAAGATTCCTCCAGGTATTGGTAGGCAGCTGACAGCTGGAACATCATACGTTTATGACGTTGAGGTTGCCAAAACCGCCGATGGAATTGTATATACTTTGCTTACTGGAACAGTATCGGTAACTGCAGATGTATCTGGAGCAGCATAATGGCAGAGGTTCTACTATCTTCTGATGAGCTAACAGTTCTCGGTGGACCAGCAGAAATCAGTGTTGATGTTGATTTTGGTCCACAGGGAGATCGTGGAAGTCTTATCTTATATGGTTTAGGTAAGCCAGATGATGTAGTTTTGCCAGAAACGCCACAAGTTTATGATTCATATATAAATCTTTTAACTTCTGACGATGAGTATCAGTTTATGTATCAGTTTATTGCTGGACCAAATAACGGATCTCCAGTATGGACAAAACTTTTTAAGCTTACTCCAAATATTTATTCTGAAAATCTTGTAAGAACTTTTGTAGATGGACAAATAGATATAAATATTCCAGTAGCAGCAATTGTCCCATCTGACCTTATTGGAAATTATACAGCAGAAAACTTTAATGTTCAGGTAAGTGTATTAGGAACATCCCCAATTTCTTTGGGTGTATCTGTTTCTGAAATTGAGATTGTTAGTGATCTAGTATCTCTGCCAATATCTATTAATGCTATCGAATATTTAGAATCTGAGTGGGTTGCTGCAGAAGGTCAAAAAACAGTTCATTTGCTTATTACTGTGGTATAATTTGAACTGGTGATAATTAATGGCTTCTGAAAATATTGGATCTCTCTACCCTACAAAAATGCCAGGGTATGATGATGCAGCAGATATTCAAGCTGCACTACGGCTTTATCACTATGGATCGGAGTCATATGATCCAGATAACACTACACCAAATGAAATTCCAACAAGCTCTGTAGCAGGTTATATTAGAGCACTTGAGGATGGTGTTGCAGAGCTACAATCTCTGGGATTTGGTTCTGAATACTCACCAGATGAGCCAGAAGATGCAACAAATGGATATATCTGGGTAGATTCTAATGCAACACTTGCAACAGAATACTCAATTCCATCAGTCATTTATCAAAATAGCGAGCCAACCACAAACCTATCAAGCGGAATGTTGTGGGTAGATAAGGACTCCTCTCCTCTAACAATGTATGTTTATGATGAGGATCTTGGCTGGAGAGAGATTGGTGCATAATGGCTATTAGCAATACTCCAAGACCAGCATATATCTATAATGATGGTACCTGGTATCCGATTTCTTCCCCAGTAAATACAGCAGCAAACTATGACTGGACTGGAGACCATGATTTTTCTGGACCAGTATCTTTTGAAGAAGTACTTGCTGCCCGTGGTGGAATTAATAACTTTCAAAATCCAGCTGCTCGTGATCTAGCAATTCCATCACCAGTTGCAAGTGGTACTGTTGTTTTTATTAGGCAGGACTCTGTTGGGAATACTATAAATCAGATTCAGTATTATTCTGGCGGTACCTGGATAAACTATAACAATATTGTCATTAATGAAAAAACAGCATCGTATACTATCGCTCTTCACGACGTTGATAAGCTAATTAAGGTAAATAGCACATCAAATCTTGAAGTTACTATTCCAGCTCAAGCATCTGTTAATTTTCCAATTGGATCTAGGATTGAGGTCATGCGTTACGGAACTGGAGAGGTTAGTATAGTTGTTGCTTCTGGCTCTGGTGTAACAGTTAGAAGCAAGTACAACAATAATAAAATTTCCGTTCAGTATTCTGGTGCAATGCTCACAAAGATTGGATCAGACGAGTGGCATTTGATCGGTGATCTGAAGGCATAGGTGATGCAATGGTAAATGCATTTGGTTACTATGCATCCGCAAAAGGAATGGTTTTGGTTCCAGACCTATCTGGTCTTTCTTCTGCTGCAGCTATTTCTTTGCTAGAGTCTAGTGGTTTAAATTATTCTTTGGGTTCTGATATAGATACAAACAATAGTGCATTAGACAACTTAGTTGCTGAACAAAGCCCAGTTTCAAACACCTTGGTTGATTATGAGACGGTTGTACAGTTTAGACTTTATAACCTAGTTGTGATTCCACCATTCTTCCCGTTCTTCCCATCTTTCCCACCATCTGTAGCATTAACAGCAACGTCTACTGGTCAAACAACTACTCAGTTAAGCTGGACAGCCTCTAACTTTACACAGGCATCATATCAGATTACTCGTAATGGAGATATTCTTGGTGGTGGTCCAGTAAATGGCACTACCACATCTGGTACAGATTCTGGATTACAGTGTGGAGTCAATTACGCATACACTATAACCCTTTATAGTGGACCAGATGGAACTGGAAGCAGTATTTCAGACTCAGAAAGCGTTACTACAGATGCCTGCACTAACCTATACACAGTAAACTATGAATGCAACGGTGGTACTGGATGTCCAAGTGATACTACTCACAATGGAACCTTTACCATAACTGGTTCAGCACCAACATTCTCTGGATTTACGTTTAATGGATATCATGTGTACTGTAACTCAAGCTTTATTGGAAACTACCAGCCAGGAGATACAGTTTCCTGTGGAGGAAATCTTGAAATTCAGGCACAGTGGTCCAGTGTTGCACCATTCTTCCCATTCTTCCCATTCTTCCCAACATTCCAACCAACAATATATGGAACAGGATGCTGTGCTGATGGGGCGACTGTTACTGATACAAGCACATCAGAGCAGGTATTGCTTGACTCCCTAGAAACTAAGTGTCTTAACAGGGGATCTCTTCTAGTCAACTCAGCAACTAGCCTTGTTACCTACCCAACACTTAATTGCTAGTAATAAGTATTTTGTAGTTACGGCTAAGATGATATAATTTAGCAATGAGTGATAAAAAAAGTGCGTGGGAGCTTTGGAAAGAGAGCCTTGGAGAGACACGTCCATGGGATATGTTGAATCCAGCCATACAACAAGTAGATTCTAGTATTGCAGAGCATAGATTTTCTATATGTAAGTCTTGTCCAGAGTTAATTAAGCCAACGAATCAGTGTAAGAAGTGTGGATGTATTATGAATTTAAAAACTAAGCTTCCACATGCAGAATGTCCTATTGGGCTTTGGGGTAAGCATCAAAATTAAAAGTCTAGTTAATACTTGACTTTGCCATATATTCAGTAGACCAAGCAGACCAGTTTTTACCACCATTAGACATCTGGTATGCAATCTGAGCGTTAATGAGTGGATTGTATAAATCTTCATTTGACTTTAGGCCATACTTTTTTCTACGATCAGGACCCATAGAACCAGTCATATTAATCTGAAATAGTCCATAACAGTTACTAGACTTATTTAGTGCCATTGGTCTATTAGTAGATTCGTAGAATGCAATAGCCTTTGCCATCTTTAAACCATTACCAGAAAAACCAGCTTGTCTAAGTATTGATTCAAGCTCATCTTCAGACAGCTGGGTACTTCTATCGTAATTAGCCTCTACAAGCTCATATGAGCCACGATCAAAGCTAATGGCATAGTTTGGCACAAAAAGTGTCTGAGTCGCTGAGAAATGATCCTCATCGCTCTGAGACACGTTTGCAGTAGTTAGACTAGCCACAAGACTTATAGTTCCCATGATTGCATATGTTTTCATAATTAATTTTCTATTACCCTAATAAAGGAAATCTCACTTTGAGAAAACCATCCGTCTGTTAGTTCAATCTTTTCTGTTCGTGTACCTGGCTTCTTGGCATGGATTACCATACCATCACCAGCGTAAATTCCAACATGATAGTACTTCTTAGAGTTCAAATGCTTGAAAGCAACGATGTCTCCAATTTGTGGGGTATCTACATAATGTCCAGCATCCTTAGCTTGCTTACTAGCAGAATGCTCTAGTTCAACTCCAAGTCCTTCATAAAACCACTTAGTCATTCCTGAGCAGTCCCATCCAGATGTAGAAGATCCACTAAATACATACCAGGTTTTTCCTACATACTTTTCAAGCAGATCAAGTCTTTTGCCTAGAGCTTCTTTGTTTCTTAGAAGCGACTTATTGTATTCAGCTAGGTCTATCTTTTTTTGTAGTGCTTCAGCAGCTTCCTGCTCAAGTCTTGTTTGTGTCTTGCTTGTTTCAATGATTAAAGACATGGTCTCAATCGTTGGCTTTGTTGTATCTTCAATTGTACTTAATGATTTATGGTCATCAGCCACGGTAGCTGCAGAACAGCCAAGTAATACTACTACCGCTCCTAGTATTGCAACTTTTTTCAAATTGCACCTCCTAAAGCAAAAAGACCTTGTTTAAGGGTCTTGTCCTAAAATTATACCACTTTTTAGTCATTTTGTCATGCTATAATTAAATTTATGGCTACTGGCGAATCTCAAACATACGATCTACCATACCCATTATCTGAAGATCCAGTTAATGTGCATGGAGATTTGCGTCAGCTCGTTGAGAAGCTGGAGGCAGTTCTTCCACTAGCGTCTTACTCGCAAATCAGAGTCTTGAACAGCAGTGGCCAAAATATATCTGCAGGCGATCCAGTCTATGTTACTGGGTATACAACTGCAACAACGGTTGCTAAGGCAACTTCTTCAACAACACAGCCAATTCTTGGTCTAGCCAAGACAAGTATTGCTAATGGTGTAAACGGAATTGTTGTTGTTTCTGGAATTTTGGAAAACGTAAACACTTCTGGATTTACCGCTGGAGATATTCTATATGCAGGAACATCTGGTGGTTTGACAACTCAGCAAGATGTTGGTGGTGCAGTAGGAATTGTTGCTTATGCAGCTTCTGCAGGACTAATCATTGTTGAGGCAAAGGGAAACGGAACTTGGGGGGCACTTAAAGCTGGCTTAGCTTAGTGTATAATAAACTTATGGCTACTACTAGAGGATCTGCTTCGTCTTATGACGTTGGAAATAGACCACCGATTGTTAACTGGACAGTCGTTCGTGGTGACACTGCTTCATTCAGAGTATATGTGACTGATGATGCCAAGCAGCCACTAAATATTCCAGACTGGGATATCTCTATGAAGATTAAGCGACCAAATTCTTCTATAAATCTTGGAGTCATCACAGACGATGCAACTTTGGTTATGACCATTACCCCTGAGGCTGACCTTGATGATGCTCCAGGAGAGTTTACTGTATCTCTAACAGCATCTGAGTCACACGACCTAGAAACTGGTGATATCTTTGATATTCAGCTATCAACACAAAATAATGACATTGTCTGGACGGTAGCCCAGGGCAAGATGATTATCCTTGAGGATGTCACTGACTAATGGCTAAAGCAGTCATTGTAGATGAGCAGAAGGTTAGGACCAGAAGGCTATCACCTAAGCTTTTTCCAATCTTTAATATTGTTCGTCCAAAAAGAACGGTATTGATAAATCAAACAATTCCATTTAGAGTAAAGTTTACTAATATCGGGATTGAGGGATACGGTCCCAACAATGTTCCAGGTATTGGCATCCAGGTCATTGGTTACAGCAACTACATACTATAAAATGCCTGTATAATTAAATCATGGCAAGAACCTCTATACCCTATGTAAAAACACGCTTTGAGACTGGAGATCGTCCGTCTCAAGAAGACTATGCGGATCTTATTGATACCGCTTCTGGTCAGGCTACTGACCTTGGAACATCTGGTAATAATGAAACCACAATAAATGGTATTGAGAACCCAACCGTAATCGACAGCTTTGATGCAACGGTATGGAGAATGGTTAAGTATATTATTTCATTATCAAAAACTTCTCAGGGAGATAATTACTTCTATGCCACAGAGTTGACCATCCTAGTAGACGGAGAAAATGTTTCCGTTTCTGAGTATGGCACAATAGACAACGATGGGAATATGGGCACCATTAGTGTCTCTAGGGCTGGAGATACTGTAGCACTTACAGTTACCCCAGATTCAGTCATCAAGCCAGTCACCGTACGTTATGCACGTATGGGACTTAAGGCATAATTAAAAGGAGATAAAAATGGCTACAGTCGTAAAAGACTTTAAAATTAAGAGTGGGCTTATTGTCGAGGGCACCACTGGTAAGATTAATAACTTCGATATTCTAACTAAGAAGCAGGCAGACCAAGATTTCATTATCGATCTAATCGGTGGAGAAACTCTAGTTAAGTCTGTCTCTGCTGAGTTTGATGTAAGCGTAGCTGGAGAACTTTCTCTAGATCGTGCTACAGTAGATGCTTACTACGATGCAGCAGGATCTGCAGACACTGCAGAAGACAATGCAAATGCATATACTGATGGTCGTGAAACAGCAATCACTACAGCTTACCAGGCATATGCAGACCAGGCAGAGCTAGATGCAGTTGCAACTGCTGAGGCCTATACTGATGGTAGGGAAACCGCTATCACAACTGCTTACCAGAGCTACGCAGACCAGGCAGAGCTAGATGCCGTTTCAACTGCCAACACATACACTGATGGCGAAATCACAACTGCTCTCACTACTGCTCAGGGATATGCAAACACCGCAGAGTCAAATGCTAATGACTATACAGATACAGCACTTCTTGACTACACCACAACTGCAAATCTAGACACAACCATTGATGGCTATGGCTACCTAAAGTCTGCTGACCTTACTGGCTACGCAACTGAGACATATGTTAATGATGCGGTTGACGCTCTAGTTGACGGTGCACCAGGACTTCTAGACACTCTGAATGAGATTGCAGCAGCAATTAACGATGACGAGAACTATGCAACTACCATTACAACTGCACTGGCTGGAAAGCAGGGTACTCTAACTGCTGGAGACAACATCAGCATTGTTAGCGACACAATTTCTGTAACTGGTCTAGATTCCACAGACATCTCTGACTTCGCTACAGCAGCACAGTCTGCAGGAACTGGATACTTTGACCCAATTGGATCTGCAGACACTGCAGAAGACAATGCCAACATCTATGCAGATGGTGTAGCACTAACTGCAGAAAACAATGCTAAGGCATATGCGGATGGTCTGGCTGTAAACTACGATGCTTATGGTTCGGCAGCTACTGCAGAAGCAAATGCTAACACCTACACTGACAATGCCATCAGCGGTCTAGACACTGACGACATTGAAGAGGGTGTAACTAACCAGTATTACACAGAGGAGCGAGCAAAGACAGATGCTGCAGAGCTTCTAACTGGTGCAACTCTAACCAACATTACCATCACTGGTAACGGTTCTGGTCTTACCATTACTGCAGAAAATGGTGTAGCAGATTCAGATACTGACGATCTTGCTGAAGGTACAACCAACTTGTACTTCACAGATGAGCGAGCAGTAGATGCACTTCAGGGTACTGACTCAATGTTTACAACTGTAAGCATTGATGAGGTTGCTCTTCAGGTTGCTTCCACTCTATCGGCACCAACAGCAGGTGTTCAGTCAGCTTACACATGGAACTCGGCAGACTACAGCTCTGCAGAATTCCTAGTAAAGGTAGCATATGGAACTCACACAGAGGTATCCAAGGTTCTTTTGACCCTAGACACTTCTGATAACATTGCTATCACTGAGTACGGAATTGTTGGAACTAACGGTTCTGCATCTAGCATCTCTGCTAGCGTAGCTACTGGTGTAGTTAGCTTAGATGTGACTACAGTCAACAATAACTCTACAGTTACTGTAGTTGGCACACTGTTGGCATAATTTAAACAAAGGTTTTCTGGTGGGGTTCCTCAAAAACTCCACCACCCATAAGTTTTAATTAGGAGAATGCAATGGCTACAACAGAAAAAGACTTCAAGGTCAAGAATGGGCTAATCGTTACAGACGGTGGTAGCTTTGGAGGTACTGTTGCAGTTGCTGAGCCAACAGAATCAACACATGCAGTAACTAAGTCATATGTAGACTCTAGACTGTTAATAGTTCAAGAAACAGCACCAGAAGATCCAACTGTTGGAATGCAGTGGTTGAATACAGCTAATTCTAGAGTGCACATTTATTTTAATGATGAGTGGATTGTGTTAGCAACATATAACGATGTACTAAATCTGCCTCAGCACATCCATGACACATCAATTGGTGGAGATGGACTTATTGTTAGTATTTTCCAGGATGGTGGATTCTACGATGGAGATTTTGTATCTGTTACGGATGCAGGCTATTATAACCTAAATGAATGGGCAATGACCTGGAATGGTGGAATAGCAATAGATAACTTTAATTAGGCATTCATAAAACGAATGTTATAATTATAAATGAGTATTGAGGGCCAAAACCCGATATTAGGAGATAAAATACTATGGCAACAAGAATGCAGCAACGTAGAGGAACAGCGTCTCAGTGGACTACTGCCAACCCTATCCTAGCAGCTGGTGAAATCGGCTTTGAGATCGATACAAATAAGTTTAAGATTGGTGACGGAATCAATCACTGGGATGACCTTGACTACTTTACTAGCTCATCTGAGCTACTAGCTATTGTTGATGGTGCACCAGAGCTTTTGGATACCCTTAACGAAATAGCTGCAGCAATTGGCGATGACCCAAACTTCTCATCTAAGGTTGTTCCTATTGTTAAGAAGACTACCGTTCAGTGGACTGCAGACACATCTGCTATCGCAGCAGGAACCCTGGCATATGACACAACCACAGGAAAGTTTAAGATTGGAAACGGTACTGATACCTGGAGCAATACATCCTATCTAATCAATGCTCTAGAGATGAATGAGTCTATTACCTCAGGAATTACAGCTAGAATCGGAAGTCTTACAGTAACAGAGGCTGAGTATCTATCTGGTGCTACAGCATCTATTCAGGGACAACTAGATGATCTTGCTGCTGCTGACGTAAGCATTCAAAGTGAGCTAGATGATAAGGCAACAACCTCTAACCCTACTTTTACTGGAACAGTAGTATTGCCAACAAGCACATCTATTGGCGATGTTTCTTCTACAGAAATTGGCTATCTAAATGGCGTAACTTCTGGAATTCAAACACAACTAGATGCAAAGCTTGCATCGGCTACTGCTTCATCAACATATGCACCACTAAGTGGGCCAACTTTTACAGGAACAGTGGTTCTTCCAAGCACTACCTCTATCGGAGATGTTTCATCTACTGAGCTTGGATATGTAAATGGTGTTACATCTGCCATTCAGACACAGCTAGATGCTAAGGCACCTACAGCAGATCCAACATTTACTGGAACTGTTTCTGGTGTCACAAAGACTCACGTAGGACTTGGTAACGTAGACAACACATCTGACGCTAACAAGCCAGTATCTACAGCCACTCAAACTGCACTTGATGCGAAGGCAAACCTTTCTGGTGCAACTTTTACTGGTGATGTAACTGTAGAAACAGACCTAATTGTTGATGGTAACCTAACTGTTTCTGGTACTACAACTACAGTTTCTGCACAAGACCTAGTTGTTTCTGACCCACTAATCTATATTGGTGAGGGAAATACCGCTAATCTAGTTGACATTGGTCTAGTTGGATCATTCGACAATGGAACCTATCAGCACTCAGGTATCGTTCGTGATGCCTCTGCTGGAAAGTGGAAGCTTTTCAAGGGCGTAACTGATGAACCAACAACTACTGTTAACTTTGGACAAGGATCTCTTGATGACCTTGCTGTTAATAATGTTGAGGTTTCTGGAGTTGTATTCTCTGACGGCACTCAGACAAAGCAGGGTGTTCCATCTATCACTACAATCAGTGCAAAGACAGACTCATATACACTTTCTAACCTAGATGAACGTGATACAATTGTTGAGATTAATAAGTCAACTGCAACTACTTTGACTATTCCAACAAATGCTTCAGTAGCTTATCCAGTAGGAACAACGCTTGATATTATTCAAACTGGTACTGGGCAGGTGACAATTGCTGGAGCAGG
>JACCEE011622703.1_pt1 | contig 13111 bp, 39 predicted proteins | sample 7449931 | NCBI WGS metagenome assembly JACCEE01 (sample SAMN15323457, study PRJNA562643) | freshwater metagenome | isolation source: river surface water | place: USA:Blue River Watershed | collected 2017-08-19 | reverse complement strand
GGCCACGCCGCGAATCCCCGGCCGTTGTGGTGGCGGGTGTCCTGGGTGGCCTGCGCGGCGGCAGTCTGTCGCTCCCAGATGGCCACCATGGCCCGCTCCCCGGCACGGGCGTTGCCGTTGATGAGCGCCTCGATCTCGGTCCGGGTCCAGGTCTTGGGTTCCATTCTGCCTCCTTATGCTGTTAGTATACCACAGTCAGTTGGTGACGCACGGGATGCATCGAGCTTCCACCGCCGCTCGGGCCTCGGCCTCGGTCTGGGCTTGCCCCGCCTCCCGCCAGGTCTCGTCACCCCGGCGCCAGTGCTCCCACCGCCAGGTGCCCCAGGCCTCGACGAACCAGACCAGGCCCCCATGCCGGCCAGCCGTGAACCGGCCGATGTGCGCGATCTGCTCCCACATTCTCACCTCCATGCCCCTAGTATACCACAGTCCGAATTGCCTGCACGTGAGATCAGCGTCGCTCGCGTCGGGACAGCCACTCGATCCCGACGATCCCGAGGGTGAAGCTCACGAGACCCGAGATGGACAGCATGCCGATGACCGTGTAGATGAAGACGGGGTAGTTCATTCTGCCTCCTTGTGGGACCAGTATACCACAGTTGGAATGACGCACACGGGAGCTCAGAGCTTGCCTGCCTTCCGGAGCTTTTGCTGGGCGAGGTGGCGTTGAGCTGCCATCGAGTTGATCAGGGACTCGGTCTGGCCCTGGATGGTCTCGACCGACTGGTCATAGACCTGACAGTGGGCGCACCGATTGGCATACTGCCACCCCTTGCCCTGACGGGACTGGGTATCGAACTCGTCTTCGCAGATGGAACAGACTCGGGTCATCTCGCCTCCTTGTGTTGTTAGTATATCACACTCAGGGTTTGCTGCACGAGTCACACATCCACCACTGGTCCGAAGGCCAGTTGTCATTCCACGTGCCGCACCACTTGCACTCTCGACCGTAGGCCTTGGAGGCCCACTGGGTGTGGAGGCTGATGATGCGACTGGGGGAGTTGGCAGGCTGGCGCTTCTTCGCGGTCTGGGCCTTGGGATTGTCGAAGATCGATGCCATTTGTCCTCCTTGCCTCCCCAGTATATCACAGCTCGGAGGGGTCGCACGGGTCAGAAGGAGACTGCCTCCTCCTCCAGGACCACCACCGCCGCCTCCAACCCATCCACCCGTCGGTCAGTTGCCTCAGCCCGTCGGCCCAGGTCATCCAGGTCGAGCTGTATCTGGTCCAGCTCCTGGGTCAGGGACCGGGCCTCAGCCTCCCGTGCACGTCGCTCCCGGCGCTGGGCCTGCTGGTCCACGATGGCGCTGACCAGCAGGGCATTGACCAGGAGGAGGCTCGCCCCAGCCAGGGCGAACTTCAGCGTCCCCGTCTCCATCACCCCTCCAGGAGGGTCACGAGACCCGCACGGGTGATTCCGTCACGGGAGTGGCCCTTGATGCCCCGGTCCTTGCAGAGCTGACGGAGCTCCTTGACCGTCTTGCCCGTGAAGTCCTCCTTCGGGACCTCGGGCACGGGCTCCGCCTTGGGCTTGCGGGGCCGCTTGAGGACCGCCTCAGGAAGGACCAGGCCTGCCGACCGAATGGCCTTCTTTGCCGCGTGACCGACCGCGATTCGAGTACCACGGTCCATGAACTCGTCGTCGACCTTCATGAGCATCTTCGAGCCCCACTGGAAGGTGGTGGCCACGAAGTCGATCGGAGCCTCGGAACCGACCGTTCCGGAGACCCTGAACCCCTTGTCGGTCGCCTGAATCTCCTTGATCTCGATCTTCTCCTTCGCCATGATTCCTTTCCTCCTTGCCTTGTTAGTATACCACAGTTGGAATGACCCGCACGGGTCGGTTAGAACACCGTCTCGTCAGTCTCGACCTCGGTTGCCACGATGGGCCCCTGATGGCCGGCCGGAACGAACACGGCCTCGACCTCGAGCTCCTCCGCAGTCACCTTGCACGGGACCGACGCGAAGGATTCCTTGGGCGGATCGAACACGTTTGCCAGGGTGCCCAGAATCACACCACCCACAATCGCCAGAACCATGTCGCCCATCGTTACGTCTTCCATTCCTTCCTCCTTGCTGGGTTAGTATATCACGGTTTGGATTGCCCGCACGGGCCTCAGAACGGGATCCCCAGGTCCGGCCTGACCTCGGCCCAGAAGGCCTCGACCTCCTCCGGGCTCGGATGGTCCTCGACGACCTCACGGTCCTCGGAATCGTCGTATCCACCGCGGTCGTACTCGATGTCGAACTGATCGTAGCTGTCGAACTCCATGATTCCTTTCCTCCTGCTGGGTTAGTATATCACTGGACCTTGGGCACGCACGGGCGGACCTCGTACCCTTCCCCGAGCTGGACCGCCCACCGTTCGGCATCCTTCAGCTCGAAGCCCGTGGGGGTGCCCGAGTTCGAGACCCACTGGAAGCCCGAGATCTTGACCAGACCGAACTCCACCCCGTTGATGACCTTGACCACCTTGAACCTGGGTGCCTTGCGTCGCATCTTGCCTCCGTGCCCCCAGTATATCACAGCTCAGTCGTCCTGCACGGGTCCTCGGCAAGCCCGGCGGTTGCTGTCCTTCCGCTTGTCGGGGCGGATGTCCGATCGGCCGCGCCATGCCTCGAGAGTTCCGCCTGCGGCGAAGTGGGCAGCGCGGTTGAAGCCTCGGATGAGACGAATGTCAGCCAGCGTGCGCGTGCGGTGCTTGAGATTGACGTCCTTCAGAGAGCGTGCCATGTTGACCTCCTACTTGCCGCGGTTGAAGTGAGTAAGAACAATGCCTACAATAACAACAGCACCAATGATAGATCCAATGCCGATTGTCATGTCTGCCTCCATGCCCCTATCTTACCACTACCTATCCCACCCGCACGGGTCTAACGTATCCACTGGAAGAGAGCCCAGCCTCCGATCTGGACGAGGGCTGTGACGCCGGCAACGAATGGAAGCAGCGCGTCGGGGTAGTAGTCGTGCCTCCGCTTCTGGCAGGTGTTGGGGAAGAACTGGAACAGCAGGGCACGCGATGTGCTCCAGAGGACGACCAGCGGGAGCGTGCCCCAGATGAGGAGCGTGAGATACGTTATGCCTGAGATGCTGTGCGAGAGATGCATCTCACACTCGTCATCCTGCCTGTGAGATATGATGCGCCCCGCTAGTAGCGCTCCGACGCCGAGGAGGAACATGGCACCTAGGAAGGTCACTTGGTCCCCCAGCGGAGCTTGAGCATGTGCTTGGCGTCCCGATAGGCCTCACGGATGAGGAAGGCGTAGATTCCAACGATGACGACAGGGGTCGCCATGATCTGCAGCGTCCGGCGGGTCTTGCTCATGCTTCCGCCTGCGTGAACTCGCCCACCGCAGCCCACATCAGGTGGATGACCGTGGTCTCGCTGAGAGGAGGGACACCGCCGCCCAGCTTCGCAGTGTCCAGCTCGTAGGCCTGGGCCTGCGTGATCATGTTGTCGACCGCGAGAGATTCAGCCATCCGGATTCCCAGGGTGGCCATGTTCTTGTGGACCTGTTCGAAGGGGGTGAGAGCCATCTTGTCCTCCTGTGCTTTGTTATTCTACCACGTCGGTGTCAGGCTGCACGCGCCGCGAGCACACGAACCTTCCGGTCGATCGGCTCGAGGTGCGCCACGCAGACCGCATCCAGCATCTCCCCGTCCTGGAAGACCAGGTCGACGTAGAGGACCTCACCGCCGGACTCCACCTCGACCTCCACCACCTCAGCCAGGAGGCCGTTCAGCCGCCCCACGAACTGGCTGAATCCGTCGCCAGGCTCCATCGCCCAATCATCCAGAGTCCAGTCCTCAGTCTCCGCGTGGAATCGAACCGTGTCACCGACGTTGACCATGCTGCCTCCTATGCTGGGTTAGTATATCACCGATCAGACGGGTTGCACGGGTTACTCCTCTTCCTCCTCGAACCCCTCGTCCCCATCCGGCTCGAACCCCTCGTCCTCGTCCTCCTCGAAGACGTCATCCGCAATCTCGCGAAGGGTCTCAGCGAGGATGCTGGGATCGCCGCCATCATTGAGGAATCGGGAGACGAGCTCGTTCAGCTCAAGGTAGAGTTCAGATTCGGTCATGATTCAGGCCTCCAGAAGACAGCTGAGGGTATCGTCGAGGCACCAGCCTTCCGCCATCGCCTCTCCTCGGCCGATCAGCGTGGCGATCTCCTCCAGCCTGTCGTACCCTTCCACCTGGCAGACCTCGGAGAGGCTGACTGGGAACACCGACATGTTGCGGTAGGTGTCGTTGCCGTTGAAGTAGGTGTTCTTGAGGTCCTCGAGCGACTCGAAGTCGTCCGTGGAACCGATGAGGAAGATGAAGTGACGCATTGTGCCTCCTTGGTTGGCTTTGTTATTCTACCACGGTTCGTTTCAGGCGCACGGGTCCCACTGAGACCGCACCGAGACGCTGGGAGGCAGGCCGGCAGCCTCGCGCGTCTCCTTGATCAGGGCGCTGAGCTCCGCCGTGAAGGCCGCTTCGGCCTCAGGGGTCGAGCGAGCCTCGAGGAGCGCATCAACAACTTCCATGGCGTGTGTCTGGTGGAAGGCCTTGATCTCCTCGAGTGGGGTGCCGTTGTTGAACATGACCGTCATCTTACGAATGAGCTCGTTCATTCCTCTTCCTCCTCGTGATCGAAGTAACCCTCAGCACGGGCGAAGTCCTCGACCTCCCGTTCGCTCATGTAACCCATCAGATTCTGGGCGAGCTTCTTCGGATCGATCCACCCCTCGTCCATTGCATCGAGGAACTTCATGGTGAACTTGCGAGTCATCTTGCCTCCTTATGCCGTTAGTATACCACAGTTGGAATCACTCGCACGGGATCACCAGGTGATCAGGACCGCGATCTTCCCCTTCTCGTCGTCCTGGTAGAAGTGCTCAGTGTCGTAGTCCGTGAGACCGAGTGAGACGTCCTCGGGAATCTCATTGTCCCCGTACTCAGCATCGAGCCGCTCGTCCTGCTCCATCGCAAGGTCCAGACCCCAGGTTCCGCGGGAGACCTGGATGATCTCCACGGGACTCTCACGGTCGGAGTCAAGCATCATGATCTGGATGTCCTGGGGAAGGGCCTGAAGTTCCTTGATCAGTTCCGCGACGGTCATGTTGTCTCCTTTGCTTGGTTAGTATACCACGCCAAAGTCAGGATGCACGGGTCACGGTTCGAACCCGTTAGGATGCCATCCTTGCGTTTCCGGTACATTTGTCATGTAGTAACCGTACTTTGCGAGAACATTCCACGCGAGAGTTGGGGGTGGGTTTCGTGCGGGATTGGAGTTGATCGCGATCTTCTCGAGTGCCCAGACTGCGTCAAGTAGGATCTTCTTCGCGTCCTCGGGAGAGAGACTTTCCACGAACTCTTGATTGGTCTTCTTCATTCTGTCCTCCTTTGCTCCGTTAGTATACTACAGGTGGGACAGGATGCACGGGACTACGGGGACCCCTCACAGATCCCATCATCCTCGAAGTCGGCCATTCCTTCCGCCTCGAGATCCGCTTCCTCTTCCTCCAGGTCGAAGCAGGTCCCCTCCCATCCGCAGTGAGTGGTCGCGTCCAGGGTCTCCGTGTCCAGAGCGATCAGCTCGATCAGGGCGGGGTCTTCTCCGACGGACTGCTTGCATTCGAAGAATGCCTCCGCAGCCTCCTCCTCCGTCTTGTGGAAGGAGCTGAAGCACTGGGCGTAGGGGCCCGAGATCGAGTGATTGACGATGAAGATGGTGGCCATGTTTCCTCCTTGCTTGGTTATTCTACCACTGACCGAATCACCCGCACGGGATCACTCCTCGTCTTCTTCCTCTTCCTCATCATCGAACTCACCGAACCCCTCGGTCCAATCCGAACCGTCGTAGTACAGGGTATCGAACGGACCATCACAGGGAACGGCCTCGTACAGGTACACTTCACTGTCCACTTCGTTGATGTCGAATGTTCCGCCGGAACCGAACCGGCAAGAGGCATCAAGGATGAACAGTGCGTTCTCCAGTTCCTCGTTGAACTCGATGTCACCGTAGTCCAGATTGACGTACCGTCCGTGGAAGACTGCCATGATTCCTTTCCTCCTTGCCTGGTTAGTATACCACAGTTGGATTCACCCGCACGGGTCATTCACCGATGTTGACCTCGACCTCGATCTCCGCGAAAGCCTGACCATCAGCACCCTGCGCCAGGTTGACCAGGTGGTAGTGGGTCGATCCACAGCTCGAAAGTCGGAGCGGACTGCTGTTCCGGCTCGTGAGGGCCGTCTGAAGGGCCGTGACCGGGTCCGGGCTGCTCGGATTGAGCGTGACCGGCACACGGTAGACAGTCAGATCAGCGTAGCCGAGAGTCTTACGGTCGATCATTTGACGCTCGGACCAGTGACAGATGCCGTTGACCATGATTCCTCCTTTGCTGGGTTAGTATATCACGGACCGGAATGCCCGCACGGGCCGAGCTCAGGCCTCGGCCAGGGCCTCATCCAGGGTGGTCAGCTCGACGTCGGATTCGACCACCGCCTCGGTGGATTCCGCCTGCACGGGCTCCGCCTTGGCCTTCCGAGGCCGCTTGAGGACCGCCTCGGGCAGGGCCAGTTCGGCCACCTTCAGGGCCTTCTTGGCCGCATGTCCGATCGCGATTCGACTGCCTCGGTCCAGTCCTTCCGCCTCGACCTTCATCAGCATCTTGGAGCCCCACTGGAATGGGGAGGCCGTGAACGGAACCTCACCGACCGTTCCGACCACCGTGAGCTTGCCGTCGACCTGGGAAACCTCGATCACCTTCACGTTCTTGCTGGCCATTTGTTTGCCTCTCCTTGTTGGCTTGGTTAGTATACCACAGTTTGAATTGCCCGCACGGGATCAGGTTCTGAACCGCCGGCTGGCCTGTTCGGTCTGGACCAGGGCCTGGAGGAGCCGACGGGCCTCGGGCTCCTGGCTGAGGGTCCAGACCAGGCAGAGGAGGAACTCCCGTGCCGCAGGGGTGGCCTGGTCCCGATCGGTATTGGGCTCCCAGTTCTGGAGGAGGTTGTTGATGTCCACCCCCGCCCAGTCCACCATCAGGTCCGCGAGTTGATTGAGATCGTTGTCTGCCATGATTCCTCCTTTGCCTGGTTAGTATACCACAGTCTACCGAACCCGCACGGGACCCATCAGGCCTTGGGCACCCGGCGGAACACGGGGTTCAGGTATTCCGTGTAGTTGGAATTGCCCCCCGCCGCACGGGCTGTCAGCTTGCCCAGGCCCACGGGCTCGAGCTCTCCGAACTGGAAGTCACCCGTGCCCAGGTACTCAGCCCAATCCTCGGGCACACCAGCCTCGTGCACGAACCGCTCGTCGGAGAGCAGGTAGTCGTAGGCGATCTGATTGGTGATCACCCGTGCACGCTCCGCAGTTGTGAGCTCCGACCAGGGCTTGAGCTCCGTGAACTCAGCTTGCTCGGGCGGGAGCTCGCCGCAATAGTCGCCGAACGGGTGAACCACGATGATTGTTTCAGTTGCCATTCTTACCTCCGCCCCCTTAGTATACCACAGTCTGCCGAGCCCGCACGGGAGCTTTGTCTGCGTGTCCCGCTGGTCGATAGTTAGTACCATGGCCTACGACGACATCGACACCGACTCACTGCGGGGCGTCATCCGACGGATCATCCGAACAGAGGACGACCTGGAACCCAACATCTGGCGCGGACGAAAGCTGAAGCGCGACGTCCGAGACGCGCTGATGACGATCGCGCAAGATGTCTGGGACGACATGGTGAAGGGCCGCGCGAAGCTGATCGATGTGACGCTGACAGGATCTTGTGCGGGATATCGATGGTCTCCGACGTCGGACGTCGACGTCCATCTGATCGTGCAGTACTCCGACGTGGACGACTACGAGGAGCTGGTGGGATCCTACTTCAAGGCGCGCACTGCACTGTGGGACAAGGAGCACGACGTCACCCTGCACGGCCACCCAGTTGAAGTGTACGTCCAGGACGTCGATGAGGTGCAGTGGTTCAGCGGTGTCTACTCTCTGATGCACGACAAGTGGATCGCAATGCCAGTCCCACCGAGCTGGGGATCAGACGATGACATCGACTATCGCGCTGCTGAGCGTAAAGCGCGCGTCTACGCGAGAGATATCCAACGCGCTGTCGCTGCTCTCCGCGCGCACCCCGGGGAGCAAGAGATATCGCGCGTGAAGAAGCTGAAGGCGCGCGTGAGACAGCTTAGACGCAGCGGACTGGAGAGGGAGGGGGAGCTCTCCATCGAGAATCTGGCGTTCAAAGCTCTGCGTAAGATCGGAGCGCTCGATATCTTACACGCAGAGATGCAGGGAGCGTACGATATCTCACGCTCTCTGGACTAGAATCAACCGCCGAAGACGCTGAGGACTCCGCTACCCCGCTTGCCGGTCTTGACCGCATCCTTGACCGCGCTGATGTGCTTGCAGGGTTTGCCAAACGTGCGATAGCCTGTGCAGGTGCACTCCCACTCCCGTCGGGATCCCTTGAACTGCCACACCTCGTAGACCGTCACCCCATCAGATCCTGCCACCGTGCCGCCTGCCGTGGGTTCGCTGAACGCCATGTCATCGTCTCCTTGTGGTTCCATTGTATCACTCACAGGGGATCTCGCACGAGGTCCACGTTCTTCTCGTCGTACCACGACATCCCGCCGTCCTTGTAGCTGAGGACGAGCACTTCACCGCGTATGGGTGACGTGAGGATGCCCGTTGAGATGTGGGTTGATCCACCCAACACGGCAGGCCTGTAGTCGATGACGCTGCCCCATTCATACTCAAGTGCACCCTGCAGTCCCCTCATGACACAGGTCCTGACCAGCTCACCCTTCTCCACGTCAGCGCTTGGCGGGGATCAGCGAGTGGAAGCCAGTTGGGTAGTAACGCATCTCCCCTTCCACAACAATTGCATAGTGCTGGAACGTCGGGTGTCGTGCATTCAGCTCTCGTGCTGGGACGCCAGTCCCTCGATAGACACCCTCAGCACAGACATTGCCACTCTGATCCAGGACTCTAACACCGTCACCGTCTTTGAACTTCATACTCATGCTCCCATCATACCGCTTCTACTCTGCTTGTACCACGCCGTCGTCGAACTTCCTTCTCAGGTAGATACACAGACAATGTATCACCGTTCTGTGACCCCTTGATCCAGACGCTGCCGTCGGGCTGGATCACTCGCTCCGTCACCCTGAAGTAGATGATCTCTGTTCCCAATACAAACGCACCCACGTCACCAACATTGAACTCCCCACCTGGATGATGCAACTGCTGCAGGATCGGGTCATCACTTTCCACCGGCTTCTCAACGACAACCTTCCTGGGTCGACCACGCTTACGCTTCACTTCTTCCATCACTGCTCCTTCTTTGAGGGTCCGCGGATCTTGATCTTGACGTAGTGCACGGGGCGCATCTGGTTGTGCCCCGCCTGGACGATATCAACGACAACGTACAGCCACTCGGGATGGACGTACGGCGCTGAGACGATGTAGCACATCTCCCCGTCGACGTAGCGCAGCGCACCGATTGGGTGCTTATCATCATGCAGCTGTGACAGTGCTCCCTTGAAGAGGCTCTTCATCCAGGTTAAGTCTGACTCAAAGATGGGCTGCCCTGCCTCCGCTGCGTGTATCAGCTCTTTGAAGCGCTTGTCCTGCCCTGGACGCTCAGACCACCACCGGTAGTGACGACCCGCCGCCAGCTTCTTAAGATCGGCAACTAGCCGCTGCTCTTCTACCGTGAGTGGGCGTGCTGCTGACGCCGTGAGCTTCGCCTTGATCTCCTCGAACTGCTTCATCTTCCAGTCAGGGACTGGGTAACCGTTGCGCACTGTCTCAGCAAACTTCTTCAACCACGCCCCGTCGACTGTCGACTTCGGGATCAGCTCCTCCGCGGCTGAGGCGAGCAGCGCGAGGGGCATCCAGTCACGGGCCAGGAACTCCTCGAGGATCGTGATACCACGACCCCTGGGCATCTGGCGAGATGATACAGTATCATGAACAAAGCGTCCTGCCCATGTATCACCGAAGCCCAGCGCCAACAGCTTCGTGTCCAGCGCCTCGACGGCCTCCCAGCTAATCTCAGCCACCGTGGACTTCCTCGAGCAGGAGAAGCTGCTGCTGACGGTAGCTGTCGAGGAGCTTCTGCTGACGGCTGATCTCGTTGGTGGCATCAGAGATCTTCTTACTGAAAGCTGCTGCCTTCTCCATGTTCATCTTGTTGGCCTCATTCCAGCCACCCGGACCAATCTCACGGATGGTGATCCCCTCACGACGGAGCACGTCCGACCAGACCGTGATCATCGTCGCGTACTTCGCCCACCCAATGTTGGCAGCATCGCTGTCTGTCCGGGCCGAGACGAATCCCAGCTCCCACCGCTCGTAGTAGGTCTTCCCACGGTAGCCAACTTCCCAGACACGGTCGATCTTCCACTGCGCCTCGCGGAACCCAGGGACCCCGCGGAACGCCCGATCGAGCGTGCTGGACCGGCGGCTGATGGCGTTCTGCCGACTCGACGGCCAGCGGGCCTCGACGTAGTGCCGGTTGTGCCCAGCGAGCCCTGACTCCCAGATCTTCATCGGGTCGACGGTGCCCCGGGTCTTCTTGTTGAGCACAGTGTCGACGAGGGCGTCGACTTCCGCCAGAGTCATGGTCGCCGAGGGCGAGGTCCGATTAGCCATTGTTACCTCCTTGCCTTGTTAGTATACCACATCGAACCCCGCCCACACGGGCTCCTCACATGGTCTGTCCGATCATCTTGAAGCCACCGTCCGTGATTGCCATGATCTGCTTCATCCCGGAGGAGCCGAACCGGTTCTTGGTGGTCTCCAGGATTCGGCAGCCAGCAAGGTCCGGGTCCTTCCGCTCCACGGAGAGGTGAATCATGGTGTCCACCATGTGCTTCAGGGTGTTGGACCCCTGGAAGTTACCCGACTTGGTGACCTGTCCGATCACGACCGGATTGGTGTAGTTGGCCTTCGCCCAATCCGTGAACATGGCCAGAGCACGTTCCGCCGACTTGGAGTTGGTCTGACCGTCAGCGTAGTGTCCGTCGTCCATGCACTGAAGGGAGTCGATGAACAGGAAGAACGGCTTGCCCTTGCACTTCGGGGTGTTACGGAGAGCATCGCACTTCTTGAGGAGGGTCGGAACGTGGATCTCTCCACCCACCTTGAAAGCCCCGAGGAGACCGAGCCGATCCGCGGTCATCTTGACCTGGAGGAGGCTTTCCTCACCCGTGTTGAAGACCACCGTGTTTCCGGCACGGGCCAGCTGATCGGCCAGAGTCAGGGTCATCGTGGTCTTTCCGGCACCAGCCTCACCCGTGAACAGGGTGACTGCGGACGGCGTGAAACCTTCCCCACCCAGGGCGGAGTCGATGTAGTCCACGCCCGAGCTGAGCTTGTTCCGGAGACCTTCCGGAACCACGATGTCCTGAAGAGAGGTACCCCACTCGAAACCGTCCTGCACCTTGATACGCATGATTGAACTCCTTGGTTGGTTGCCGTTCCTTGGCTTGGTTAGTATACCACAGTTCGCACGACCCGCACGGGTCTCACCAGGTGACGAGGACCACGTTCTCCCCGTTCTCATCGTCCTGCATGAACGGGACCTCGCCCAGCTCCCAGTCCTTCCCACCCGGATAGACGAAGTCCTCGTCCTCGATCCAGGTACCGCGGGAGAACTGGCAGATCTCGACCGGCTCGCCCCGATCACAGTCCAGGACCAGGACCGGCATGTCAGTGGGGAGCCCCTTGAGCTTCTCGATCAGTTCGCCGACGGTCATCTTGCCTCCTTGGTTGGCTGGGTTATTCTACCACGGTTCGGTCCCGATGCACGGGTCAACCCCAATGGGTGTGGACCGGGCGGAAGGTCTTCGGATCGTAGATGTTCGTGAAGGTGTAGACCTTGAAAGCCTTACCCGGCCACGCCTTCTTCAGGCGGTTAACGACCCCGCGAACGGTCTTCAGGTCGCGGTCGATCGAACGACCGCCGCTACCGACCGGTTCATCGGTCATGCCACTCATCCAGGGGTGCTCGGTGACGTAGGAGTAGAACTGCATCGTGGTCTCCTTGGTTTGCTTGGTTATTGTACCACACACCGCACAGTGCGCACGGGTCACCAGCGCCGGGGCGGCTCCATCCAGGTCTCGACGATGTCCCATCCACGGGTGTGGTCCTTCTTCCACTTCTTTCCGATGACAACCTCAGCAAGAGTGAGGAGAGCGTCGGTGCCTTCCAGAGCCGGGTCAGCACGGAAAGAGACGTGCTCCTCCCACCGCTCCCAGCCCTGCTTGCCGTCGCGCCACCGGACCACTGCCACACCGAACTTCGCGAGCTTCTGAGCCATGTTGCCTCCTTGTAGGGTTATTCTACCACTCGTCGGGCCAGTTGCACGGGTCAGCGGTGCCACTGGTCCTGGGGAATGTCCTCACCTGAGCTGTCCGTGCAGGTCAGACTGCCGTCGGTGTCCAGGATGTAGTCGTACTCCTCACCGCCCGGAAGCTGAGTCCGCTTCGCCTCAGGCCAGTGCTCGTGGAAGTATTCCACCTCGGCCAGGTCAGGGCTATTGATGGCACGGATGCCGCCCTTCATGATGCCTGCCGTCACCATGGTCCTGATATCCTCAGTGTTCATCTTCAGCAGGTTCGAGCCCACCCCGCTGGGATAACCGTCGTAGTGGCAGTAGCAGCCGATGAAGCTGCCGTCCGCCTGCATGTAGCCGATCACGCTCCGTGTTGCCATTCTTTCCTCCTTGCTGGGTTATTCTACCACAGGGTGGGTGCAGCGCACGGGTCAGACAGCGTAGAAGTTCTCCAGCGCAGCCTCGATGTTCTTGATATTGTGCGCAACATAGAGGATCTCATCAGTTGATCTGCTCCCGGCTTTGGGGTTCAGCTCAGCGATCCTCCGGGCAAAGTCGAAGAGATCCTCATTCTGGAGTTCACTGATCATCTTCCGCAGGAGCGCACCCTCGTTCTCGAGTGCCGTGGCGAGGAGTGCGGTAGTGTCGGCCATGATGCCTCCCTTTCAGCCGTTGAAGGTGCTGAGGACGTCCTCGACGGAGTCGCCGCTCCAAACCTCGCCCCACTGAGTGACCTCACCCTCCGCCGTGCAGGGGAAGACCAG
>JACCEE012814329.1_pt1 | contig 13113 bp, 7 predicted proteins | sample 7449931 | NCBI WGS metagenome assembly JACCEE01 (sample SAMN15323457, study PRJNA562643) | freshwater metagenome | isolation source: river surface water | place: USA:Blue River Watershed | collected 2017-08-19 | reverse complement strand
ATTTTATGGGTCGCCTGCGCAGGATGTTTTAAGCCACAAAACTCTTGATAATCAACTAATTGCGTAATCATTGCCCGTTCAGGTGCGCGGCGTAAGGGAATAAAGCGATACATCATGTCCAATGCGTCATACACCGCCAGCCGTCCAAGTAACGAATCACCAATGCCGGTGATGAGCTTGATAGCTTCGGTCGCCATAATGGAACCGATGGAAGCGCACAAAATGCCCAAGACCCCGCCTTCTGCGCAAGACGGAGCCATTTCCGGCGGCGGTGGCGCGGGGTATAAATCACGATAATTTAACCCTGTGTCATTGGGCGCATGTTCCCAAAATACCGAGGCTTGTCCTTCAAAACGGAAAATGGAACCCCAAATATAGGGCTTTTTCGCTAACACACAGGCATCGTTGACTAAGTAACGGGTGGCAAAATTATCCGTTCCATCCACGATTAAATCGTAGTCGGATAGAATTTCTAAGGCATTAGCCGCTTCTAAACGGGTGATATGCAATTGCACTTGGGTATAAGGATTAATCCGCAAAATGGCATCTTTGGCACTTTCGGCTTTTAAGCGACCCACGTCGGCCTGTCCGTGAATCACTTGCCGTTGTAAATTGCTTTCATCAACCACATCAAAATCGACAATACCCAGTGTGCCAACGCCAGCCGCAGCAAGGTATAACAACGCAGGTGAACCTAATCCACCTGCACCCATGACTAAAACTTTACTGGTTTTTAAACGCCGTTGTCCGTCTATGCCCACATCCGGGATGAGCAAATGACGGCTGTAGCGGGAAATTTCTGCTGTGCTTAATTCTGCCAGCGGCTGTACTAACGGGGGTAATTGCATCGATCTTCTCACCATCATAAATTTAAAGTGTGTGTATCAGTTTGTGCGATAACTGTATCGCTTTGTCTGATAACTTTACGTTAAGGCAATGGTCGTGCCAAAGGAAGGATTAGCGACTTGAGATGTCTATAAGTTGTTGTAAAGAAAGGTATTTATTTTTAATCAGCAACAAACGTAGCTGTGCGCTTTTGCTTACATAGCATAAGTAATTGCGTACACTAAGGCATATAACACAAAGATACTGCTATTGCCGCAATTTGCGTGGTGTGTTAAATCACAAGCCTTGATTTAGCTGCTTAAGTAGCTCGTCAAAGCGCGTTAGCGTTTTACTTAAATGCGGTATATCAAATAATTGCACTTGTTCTTTTAAAATTGCCGCCCAATCGTCTAACGCATGATACTGATAGTGTTTGGCGATACGCAGCAATTGTTCAGCTATGTCCAATAATTCACTCATATCAAACCCGCCAGACTGATTAATTTGCTGTATGTTGTATTGATAAGGCTCTAATAACGCCTGTAATGCCGGATATTTTTCAGGATCGGGCGTTAACGGCGGTGGTTTTGAATCCAACGTATTTACTGCTGGAGTGGTTTTTTGTGTTTGCTCGTGCGGGGCTAAAAATAGCCGTAAGGCGGCTAATAAATCAGTCTTATTAATGGGTTTATTCAGTTGCATCTGATAAAAAACCGGTGGCTGCGCATTAGCAAGATTAACCACCGACGCACTAATCATAATAATCGGAATATCCGCGTATTCAGGTAACGCTTTAATTTTTTCACACACACGGTCGCCGTTTTCATCTGGCAAACGCCGGTCCATTAAAATTAAATCAAATACTTGCTGCTTGGCTAAACTCAGCGCCTGCTGACCGTTTTCTGCCTCAACTAATACTAATTCATGAAAATCATCCAAATAAGAGCTAATCAGCTCACGATTAATAGGCAGATCGTCCACCAGCAAAATGCGCGCGGCTCGAAAATTAAGCGGCAACGCTGAAACACTTGTAATTTGCTGCTGCGGCGCAAATTTTGTGACAGCAACGGCCTGTAAATTTAGCGTAAAATAACTGCCGTGACCGATTTTACTGGTGACATGAATTGTACCGTTCATTAATTCCGACAAGCGTTTACAAATCGACAGCCCCAACCCGGTGCCACCAAACATAACGTTTTGATTATCTTGTTGCGTAAATGCCGAAAATATCTTTTCCTGCTGATCTTTGGCAATCCCAATTCCGCTATCGCTAATTTCAATGTGCAAATTAACTAACGTGCTATGAATAAAGTTGACCGAAACCCGGATTTTTACAAAACCACGCATCGTAAATTTAACCGCATTACCGACTAAATTTAAAATCACTTGACGTAAGCGAATTTCATCTAATAATAAAAATTCAGGTAAATTGTCAGCAATGGATATAGAAAAATCTACGTTTTTATCACGCGCTTTTTGCGAAAAAATAATCCCCACATCGGCTAATAAAGCGCGTACAGAAACCGGCGTGTATTGCAGGGTAAATTTCCCCGCTTCAATTTTAGATAAATCTAAAATATCGTTAATTAATTGCAATAGCGTTTTACCGCTACGATGAATAGCATTTAAATAATAACGCTGAGTCGTATCGGTAATTAAATCATTTAACACCGCACTAAAGCCTAAAATAGCATTCATAGGCGTGCGAATTTCATGGCTCATATTGGCTAAAAACTCAGATTTTGCCTGATTAGCAGCGATAGCAATTTCTTTTGCATTATGCAATTCAATCTCTACCTGTTTGCGTTCGGTAATATCGCTAATAAACCCGTGCCAAAGAATTGAACCATCTGTTTCGGCTTCCGGTTTAGCATTGCCTTCTAGCCAGTGTAATGAACCATCTGTAAATTGAATCCGAAATTGACAACGCCATAAACTTAAATCGCGTGCAGATTCATAAATTGAAGACATATAGCGCGGATAATCTTCGCTGTGTACTAGGCGAAATACGCTATTGACATCATTCATAATTTCTTCGGTAGTTAATTCAAAAATCGCCTCTGTGCCTTCACTGCAATAGGGAACATGAAATTGTCCGTGGTTTGTCATTCTAAATTGAAAAACCACGCCCGGTAATTGTGTAGCGATTTTTTGTAAGCGAGCAAATGCCTGCTGTTGTGCGATTTGTATTTGTCTATGTTCAGATAATAATGCGGCAATAATTTGTCCGGTTAATATAATGCCTAATAAATAAATATTTAAATCTAATAACAAAACTTGCTGGTCTTGAACAAAAATGCCTTGCATTTGTTTGGTGAGAACTAATGCGGTGCTGGCAATAACAAAAATAGTGATATTTACTAAAGCGACACTATTTGTGGCGGCAATTAAAATGACTAATGGAATGGATAAGGCAAAAAGTAAAGAAATGCTGCTAAACAATACTTTGGCGATTAATAACACAGACAGCGGTAAAACTAGAATAATGAGGATATAAGCTTTATACCATTGAAAAGTCAAATTGTGATAAGCGTGGAAAAAACTTAACAATAACGGTGTGATTAATAATTGCCCTAAGCTATTACCAAACCACCACGATAGCCAAGAAATGGCTAAATGAGAGGATTCAATGACGCCGGTTAGCCATAATAATAAATGACCTAAACTTGCACTTAACGGTTGTAAAATTAAAAAAATTAAGCCGATGAGTCCAATAATATCGCGCATGGTATTAAAGCTGGTTTGTAATGCGAAATGGCGAAAAAGATACCAGCCGATAATGGCTTCACAACTGTTAATAGTCGCAATTCCGATAGCTAATGGATGTGATAAACCATTACACACTGCTAATAGGAATTGTCCTAAGAATATACCCAACCATAAACGTTTGCCAAATAAAATAACGGCTGCTAATGCAAAACCTTCCGCACAGAAAATAACTAAGGTGACAATATTATGTGCTACCGATAATGAAAAACTGGCTTGACCAGCAACAAAATAGCAAAAAGCTAATAGCAAAACTTGGATCAGATACATAATTTTTTTATTGTTATTATTTAAATTAAGTGTACGCAGCTAATTGATTAAGTAATAAATCAAATTTTTTTAATGTTTTCGGCAATAGAATTAAATCAAATAATTCGGTTTGTTTTTTTAATTGGTTTGCCCAGTCAATTAAGGGGGGGTAATGATAGTGTGTGGCAATGGCGAGTAATTGCTCAGCGGTTTCAATAAAAATATCGATTTCAAAGCCGTCTGAATTTATTAATTCAGTAATGCGTGGTTGATAATCCGTGCGCAGTATTTGTAATAAGGTGGTTAATTGCGTTGTGTTTAATGGTTGGTGGGTAGCTGGTTGAGGGGTATCATCGTTTATTTGCGGGGTAGACGCATCGACCGGTTTAATCGGTAACAATGTTTGTAAAGTTTTTAATAAGTCTTTTTTATTCAATGGCTTATTAAGTTGTATATTATAAAAAATCGGCTGTTTTGTTTCTTGTACGGTTAAAACCGAGGCACTGATCATAATAATGGGAGTGGTCGTGTAGGTTGGGAATTGACGAATTTTTTTACAGACCACATCACCTTCTTCATCCGGTAAACGCCGATCCATTAAAATTAAATCGAAGTGATGATGTGTAATTAAAGATAAAGTTTGCGCGCCTGATTCGGCTTCAATTAAGGTTAACTGATGAAAGTCATGTAAATAAGAACGAATTAATAAGCGATTTAAGGGAATATCATCCACCACTAAAATACATGCCGGCTGAAACCTAATAGGCGATGTAGATAATGCTAGCATTTGAGGCGGTTGCGCTATATCATAAATCACTTCAACATCTTTTAATGTAAAAGTAAAATAGCTACCGGTACCGACTTGGCTATTGACACGAATATTACCGCCCATTAATTCAGATAGTCGTCTACAAATAGTTAATCCTAAGCCGGTTCCACCAAATATGACATTTTGATTATCTTGTTGAGTAAACGCTGAGAATATTTTTTCTTGCTGTTCTGGTGGAATGCCAATACCGGTATCAGAAACTTTAATAGTTAAATCTAAGAAATTCGGCTTATCTTTAAAGGCTATTTCAACGCTAATGATAACGGAACCACGTTCGGTGAATTTAACGGCATTACCGACTAAATTTAAAATGATCTGCCGCAGCCGAATTTCATCTAATAATAATTTATCCGGCAGTTTTTCATCAATAACTACCGCAAAGCTTACGCTTTTATCATTGGCTTTTTGAGAAAAGATTAAACTCATGTCTTCAATTAATCGCCGCAATGAAACCGATGTATATTGCAGGGTTAATTTGCCGGCTTCAATTTTAGACAGGTCTAAAATATCATTAATTAATTGTAATAAGGTTTTGCCGCTACGATAAATAGCGTCTAAATAATAGCGTTGTGTGGGGTCAATAATGAGGTCGTTTAAAATATCGCTAAAGCCTAAAATGGCATTCATGGGGGTACGGATTTCATGGCTCATATTGGCTAAAAATTCCGATTTCGCTTGATTAGCAGCAATCGCAACTTCTTTGCTATGTTGTAATTGAATTTCGGCTAATTTGCGTTGGGTGATGTTTTCATGGCTGATAACTACGCCGTCATTTGAGCCGCGTAATGGCAGAACTGTCATTGAAAACCAGAGCTTTTCAGTGTTTGATTCACAAAAATATTCGTATTGAAAGTTGGGGCGAGTGCCGGTTAAGACAGCTAAAATGCCGTTTTTAACGATCAAGGCTTCGTCTAATCCTGACTCTTCAAAGGCTTTGTCACAAACGTGGAAATAATTGATGCCGATATGCTGTGCACGCGAGGCGATGAGGCAGTTTTCATCGGCAAATTGTTGCCAAGCGTTGTTGACGGTTAAGATAGTGCCTTGCTCATTGAGTACCGCAATATGCGAGGTTAGCGAATCTAATATGCTGTTGATGAATATTTCGCTGTCGAGTAAACCTTGTTCCATCCGTTTGCGCTCGCTAATGTCCAGCTTAACGGCAACATAATGGGTCGTTTGTCCGGCGGTATTTTTAACCGGCGCAATATGCGCTTCTTCCCAATAGGTTTCGCCATTTTTGCGCCGATTAATTAACTCACCGCGCCAAATATCGCCTTGTAGCAAAGTAGTCCATAATTCTTTATAGATAGTTTGATTAGTTAAACCCGATTGCAGAACGCGCGGGTTTTTGCCTAATACTTCGGCAGGACTGTAACCTGTAATTTGGGTAAATTTGGGATTAACGTATTCTAAATTGGCGTCTAAATCGGTGATGACAACCGAGGTGGGGCCTTGTTCAATGGCAACGCTTAATGTCCTTAATTGCTGTTCGACTTGTTTGCGGTCAGTAATATCACGCGATAACATAATAAAACGCGGATTTTTCGGGTCATCAGTATTTTTTAACGCGACTGATAGTTCAAACCAATGTGGCTTGTGGTTAAGTTGTAGTTGATAATGTTTGCCGGTTGACCAGCCTTGTTGTAAGGCTTCTTGTAAGGCATCTAAAATCTGCGCAGAGACTTTAGCAGGCAAAATTTCAGAGCCTTTTTTACCTAAAAACTGTTCCGGCGGAATAGCCAATAATTCCAGTCGCTTAGCGTGATAATTGTAATAACGCCCTTCTAAATCGACCTCAAATAATAAATCTGGAATCGCATCCAACGTGGCTTGAAGCTGATTATTAGCTTCACGCATTTTTTGATTCAGGCTATGTGCTAAATGTAATGCGCGTTTACGTTCGCTGGCTAATAACCAAATAATAAAACTGAGTAATACACTACTGCTCATACCAATGCCGGCAATAAAATAAGCCTGTTCTAAATTAAGCTTGGTTTCAAATTTGTGGTGCGAATGAATGTGCAGTGTCCAATGGTGTCCGGCAATCTGTAGGGTTTTGGTGCGGTTAAATAAGGGACTGGGTGAGTCAGCGACAGCAGAGTGGCTCGTAAATAGAGCGGCTTGAGGGGTTATAGTTTGCCCGTCATAGATTTCAAGATCAATTTCATCACAATGCTTAACAATGCTGCTGATAAAGTCTTTTGCTCTAAAAGGGGTGTAGACCCAACCGAGTAGGTTGGCACGGCGTTTTTCGACGGTGCTAACATCGGTTTTATTGTGATAGACAGGTAAATAGATTAAAAAACCCGCCTGTTTGTCCACGTTCGTTTCTTGTACTAACGTTACTTTTCCAGATAATACCGCTTCAGAATTGTCTCTGGCTCGCGCCATTGCTTCACGTCGCACGGGTTCGGAATACATATCGTAGCCAAAAGCGCGTAAATTGCGTCCTGAAAAGGGTTCTAGGTAAATAATTGAGGTAAAAACCGGTCGGTCACCGCTGGGGTAAATTCTATAATTGCGGAAACCTTCGCGGCGAATGCGGGCAAGGTGTTTTTGTTTTTCTGATGCAGGAATCATCAGCGAAAAACCCACGCCTTGAATGCCCGGATAAAATTTTTCGACTGCTAATGCCTGTACAAAATTTTTAAATTCATCGCGGTCAACAGCTTGCGACGCTGAAAACAATCCTCTGGTGCTGTGCAGAAGCTGTGAATAAACTTTAAGGCGTTTATTGATTTGCGCTTCAAGTTCTTCCGCACGGAGGATAAATTCCTGTTGCAGCTCTTTTTTTGCATCCGTGATTGCCAGATACCACAGTTGATAAGTTATGCCTAAACCAAATGTGAACACCAAAAGCGGTAATATAATCGTTGAAATCCATCTTGAGTGCTGTTTATGAGGAGTAAAATCAATCATGTAAATGCTGTTTAATTTGTTGGTAAACGCACGGTGATGCAGGTTTCTTGTGCATTGGTAGTCATAGCAATACTGCCTTTTTGTACGGTAGCCATTAATTTTGCGGAATACGCGCCCAGACCTGTGCCTTGTGTTTTACCCGCTGTGACATATTTTTCAAAAAAACTGTCACGGATTTGTTCAGGAACAGTACCCGGATTGGTAATCGCAATGACGCTGTCATTATTTTCATAATACATCTGTAACTTGATGCAACAGGTTTGTGTTTGACACGCCTCCATAGCATTACGAATTAAATTGGCAAACAGGGAATAAGATAAATTTTTTTCTGCTAAGACCATGAACGAGGTGTCACAGGTGACGGGTTTGTTTTCTACCCATAGTTGAATATGTACCCCATGTTGCGAAGACAATAATTGTAAATCTTCAATCACATTGGTAATTAAGGCAACTAAATCAATCTGTTCCGGGACATAGTGATAACGTCCGGTTTCGATTTTAAACAGGTCTAACGAATTGTTAATTAAATTTAACATTTCGTTTCCCGCCCTTAACATTCGAGTTAAATAATCCTGTTGTTCAGCAGTTAAATTATCATCCATCAGCATTAATTGCGGATAACCCATTAACGCATTTAACGGGGTTTTTAAGTCATGGCGGGTTATTCTTTCCACATCATCACGCAGACGTTTGTGATAAGCGCGTTCTAAATGCAGCGCGACTTTAGTTTGAATAATCGGCACCGAAAATGGCTTGTGAATATAGTCAACCGCCCCTAGCGACAAACCTTTTAGTTCATCGCCAGGGGAAACGGCGGCAGTGACAAAAATAATTTCAATGGCTTCGGTTTTGGGAGTCGTTTTTAAGGTTTTACACACCTCAAAACCGTCCATATCGGGCATCATGACATCTAATAAAATTAAATCGGGAATATGTTTTTCTGCCATTTTAATCGCCGCTTGTCCATTGGTGGCGATGGTTATTTTATATTTATGACGTTCAAGCGCGGCGCCCAGTACACGGATATTTTCCGGGTTATCATCAACAATTAAAATATGTGAAGTTTTAGGAGTCATGCAAAGTTCCTTGGCGTTTAAAAAAGTGTAGAGGATTGATGTAAGCAACAACGGTATATTGTAAATTATTTAAACCGGTTACTTTGAAGTGAGGGGGGTTAAGTGACTAAAGCGCAAATTAGATAACATTCCCCTGTTAAAACGGTTAAAATGCCCAGTTTTTTACATTCCCTGCCGCATGTTACGCAAAGGAACGTTTGGTAATTGACTATGCAAAGTAAATATAACACCGATGATTTAAGAATTACGCAAATCAAAGAAGTCATCTCCCCTGAGCAGGCTCATAACGATATGCCGATTACGCAAGCGGCGGCGGAAACTATTTTAGCCACCCGCGCCGCAATTCATCGCATTTTAACGGGTGAAGATGATAGATTGTTAGTTGTTGTTGGCCCCTGTTCTATCCACGATACACGAGCAGCTCACGATTATGCCGGTTTATTAAAAGCGGCAACGGATCAGCTAAATAAGGAGTTATTAATTGTGATGCGGGTTTATTTTGAAAAACCGCGCACGACTGTAGGCTGGAAAGGCTTGATTAATGATCCTGATTTAAACGACAGTTTTGATATTAATAAAGGTTTATATATTGCCAGAGAATTGTTATTAGGGCTTAATTCGGCGGGTATTCCTGCGGCAACAGAATATTTAGATTTAATTACCCCGCAATATATTTCGGATTTAATTTCGTGGGGTGCAATTGGCGCAAGAACCACTGAAAGTCAAGTTCATCGTGAATTGGCATCGGGCTTATCGTGTCCGGTTGGGTTTAAAAATGCAACGGATGGCACGATAAAAATCGCTATTGATGCTATCGGTGCGGCGATGAGCCCACATCACTTTTTATCGGTGACGAAAAAAGGTCGGTCGGCAATTTTTTCTACGACCGGTAATCAAGATGTACATATTATTTTGCGCGGCGGGAATGATAAACCTAATTATGATGCGCACAGTGTTGAGCAGGTTGCCAAAGGCTTACAGGCAGCGGGATTACGGCAAAATATTATGATTGATTTTAGTCATGCGAATTGTTCAAAACAGTATCAACGGCAGTTGATTGTTGCTGAGGATGTGGGGGCGCAGATTGCACAAGGTGATAAACGGATTATTGGCGTAATGATGGAAAGTCATATTAAAGCCGGACGGCAAAATGTTGCGACACTTGATGAATTGGTGTATGGACAAAGCATTACGGACGGTTGTTTAGGTTGGGATGATACGTTTGGATTATTGCGTCAATTAGCGGTTAATGTGCAAAAACGTAGAGCGATTAAAAACTAAATCAGGAGTTTGTGGGGATGATAATTATTGTAAACGGCGAACACCGCGATGTGGTAGACCACGTCAGTGTTGCCGATGTGATTGCGGTCTTGGGGTTAACGGGTAAGCGTATTGCAGTAGAACTGAACAAAGAGATTTTGCCTTTTGACCAACATGCTACACGCTTATTACACGCGGGGGATAAATTGGAGATTGTTCAAGCTATTGGTGGTGGTCAGAAAGATAGCTTTAGTTTTGCTAACCGTAGTTTTACATCCCGGTTATTGGTTGGAACCGGTAAATATAAAGATTTGGATGAAACGCGCCTTGCCATTGAAGCCAGCGGTGCAGAAATTGTAACTGTTGCGATTCGCCGTACTAATATCGGACAAAATCCTAATGAACCGAATTTGTTAGATGTGATTTCACCGGATAAATATACTATTTTACCCAATACCGCAGGGTGCTATAGCGCAGAAGACGCACTGCGTACTTGCCGTTTAGGGCGTGAATTATTAGGTGGGCATAATTTAGTTAAATTAGAAGTTTTAGCGGATCAAAAAACGTTGTTTCCTGATGTCGCCCAAACTTTGATTGCCGCTGAATTGCTGGTTAAAGAAGGTTTTGACGTGATGGTGTACACCAATGATGACCCGATTGCTGCCAAACGTTTAGAAGAAATTGGCTGTGTGGCGGTGATGCCGCTTGCTGCTCCGATTGGTTCGGGGTTGGGGATTCGCAATCCGTACAATATTTTAACAATTGTTGAAAACGCTAATGTGCCGATTTTAGTGGATGCTGGGGTCGGCACAGCTTCTGATGCAGCGATGGCAATGGAATTAGGTTGTGACGGTGTGTTAATGAATACGGCGATTGCAGCGGCGAAAAATCCGATTTTAATGGCATCCGCCATGCGCAAAGGTATAGAGGCTGGTCGCGAGGCGTTTTTAGCCGGACGGATGCCGCGAAGACGTTTTGCTTCTGCATCATCGCCGCTTGATGGATTGTTTTTATAACCATTTGAATTAATTATAAAATTTAATTTCCTTTAACTGACAATACAGCGAATCAAACCGTGTCTACCTCTATAGCCGATATTCTCAGCCAAGCTTTAGCCGAGCTTGCCAACGCCACCGACCTTGCCCAACTTGATACTGTGCGAGTGCATTATCTGGGTAAAAAAGGTTTATTTACTTTACAAATGAAAGAGTTAGCTGGTTTTGAGCCTGAACAACGCCGCACGGTCGGACAGGTAATCAATCAAGCGAAAGAGACTTTTCAAACGACATTAGAACAACGTAAACAGGCATTAGAACAGGCGGCGTTAAGTGCGCGTCTTGCCAGTGAATCAGTTGACGTAACCTTGCCCGGTCGTGGACAACATGCGGCAGGTTTGCATCCTGTTACCTTAACGTTGCGCCGAATTAATAAAATTTTTGCCAGCGTTGGCTTTAAAGTGGTCGAAGGTCCTGAAATTGAAGATGATTATCACAATTTTGGCGCGTTGAATATTCCAGATCATCATCCTGCACGCGCAATGCATGATACGTTTTACTTTGACGCACATACAGTGTTAAGAACCCACACCTCGCCGGTACAAATTCGGGTAATGGAAACGGAAAAACCGCCGCTAAAAGTGATTGCTCCGGGGCGAGTTTATCGTTGCGATTCCGACTTAACGCATTCGCCGATGTTTCATCAGGTTGAGGGGTTTTTAGTCGATACCGAAGTCAGTTTTGCTGATTTAAAAGGCGTAATTTATGAGTTTTTACGCGCGTTTTTTGAACAAGACAGCCAAGTACGCTTTAGACCTTCATATTTTCCGTTCACCGAGCCGTCGGCTGAAGTGGATATTGAATGTGTGATGTGTGGTGGCGCAGGTTGTCGCGTGTGTAGTCATACCGGTTGGTTAGAAGTGATGGGTTGTGGCATGATTCATCCAGAAGTATTCAAATCGGTCGGCATCAATAACGAAAGCTATTCCGGCTTTGCCTTCGGTATGGGGGTAGAACGCTTGGCGATGCTGCGTTATGGTATTAATGATTTGCGGCTGTTTTTTGAAAATGATTTAAAATTTTTACAGCAGTTCAATTAAACTTTAGCTTTATATTTAATAGGTTATGTTTTAATGTCCCCTTAAAACAGGGGACTGCGGCGATTTTGCATACACCCGTATAAAAATAGTTGCGTTGCCTGTTCCGCACAGTGTCTAATTTCGACTTCATCTGGCGTGGGTACAAGTCCTAATTGCAATTGATGAAAGCGTTCATTGCGCAGCGAACTGATAAATTGTTCGGCTAAAAATTGTGGATCAAACGCGGTAAAGTGTCCGGTTTGTTGTTGATGGGCAAAAAACTGTGCCAAATGTTTCAGTGTGCGTTGTGGGCCTTGTTCATAAAATTGAATCGCCAAATCGGGAAAGTGTGGTGATTCGGCGATTAAGATCGCGCGAATCCGCACTACGTCTGGTCGCGTAATCCGATATAAAAATTGTTGTGCAAAGGCGATTAGTGCCTGTTCTACATTCTCCTCCTCTGACAAACTTGCTACAAATTGATCGCTACAGCGGCGAATCAATGCACCAAATAATCCCGCTTTTCCACCGAACTGTGTGTAAATAGTTCGCATCGACACTTGCGCTTCACGGGCAATGGTTTCCATGCGTAAATTGCCATAGCCATATTCTAAAAATAAGCTCAGTACCGTATCTAGTAAGCGGTCGCGGCTTAAGAATTCATTGCCTTTTGCAGGTCGTCCACATTTAATCATTCATATTACTCAAAATAAGCGGTTGACTTAAATCGCCATGATACCCTAGACTAAACGGTAATACTTATTATCATTTACTGTCTTCGGTGAGATATTCAATTTATGCAAAATACTTATATTATGTATCGCTATTTTTTGCCCTTCTTACTGCTGTGGCTGTTAAGTGGTTGTGATAAGGTTGAAACCTCCGCCAATTCGTTGATGCCACCTGCCGGGACTCCTGCCACGCCGGTAAAAATCGCCCATCCGTTAGCACAACAGGTGGCGGATTGGGATGAATACACAGGCCGCATTGAAGCGGTTAATTCAGTGGAAATCCGGGCGCGTGTGAGTGGCTATTTGCATAAAATAAATTTTACTGCCGGGGCAAAAGTTAACAAAGGGGATTTGTTGTTTGTGATTGACCCGCGCCCGTTT